>Ga0325410_1003744_pt1 | contig 17174 bp, 6 predicted proteins | sample PopdelMetagenome_16_FD_206182 | JGI IMG/M metagenome (GOLD analysis project Ga0325410, IMG submission 206182) | Populus deltoides microbial communities from Bellville, Georgia, United States - Xylem-PdIQD-R3 | ecosystem: Host-associated > Plants > Phyllosphere > Stem > Wood/Secondary xylem...
AAAAAAAAGCAAGAACTAAGGAAAGTGAAAGACACAGGATGGTGAGACAAGGCCCGGTTTCTTAGAAGTGATAGCTCTGTTTGAAGTGTGTACCCGCTAGGCCGCTGCTATACTTTTTGAGAATTTGTATTGTGAGATGAGGCCTAGTTTGAAATGAGTGCTTGAAAACCACAGACAAAACGATCAACCTCATCGTAGACATGGATATTTCACCAAAGACATGAAAATTTTATAGTGGAGACATGAAAAATTCACTTGAAGATACATAGAAGCATTATTGATTTTATTCAAAAGCTCAAAAGATTTTCTCATATAATCCATGGATCCTATCTGATTTCAGGAAACTCATCATTGCATGCATCAATTTCTTTCTCTTTATATTTGGGTTGCATTTTATTTCTTACAAATTGTTGATTAATCTTTTTTTTTTTTAGAGTACTACAATTCTCAACATCATGCATATGGTCGTGGTGGAAGAAATAAAACTTATTAGGGTTTTTTTATAGTTACGCTGCTTTTTATGGGGAAGGGGATGCAGCATGAATCCTTTTTTTTAATGGCAATCAATACCTAAGTGCAAGTGGATGTTAGTTGTGTGGTCAGAAGCCTCGCCATCACTTTGCTCAAAGACTCAATCTTTGCTGGCCATTAGAAATTAGGAATTATGTAAATACCATGCAGTCCAATTATCCATACAATTGGATTGTATCTGCCTTTATCCAACATGCAAAATATATGTAATTCTAGAGTAATATTTTTGGCCATCAAAGAATTATTCACAAACAAAATGTATATATTCAATTATAATTATTTGAATTTGCAACTAATTAAGCTTTTTATAGTGTAAATCTCACAGACCAATTAATAAATAAATAAATATAAAAAACAAGCACAGTCAATCACACAAGAACACACACAAAATTTACGTGGTTTGGTAACTTAAATTTGCTAAACATGAGAGAAATTCACTATGAGAAAATATAAGATTACAAGGTATCTTGCAAAATTATATTTTCATTCAAAATCCCAAAGAAACAAAAAGTTTTTTTTTTCTCTGTCTCTTCTCTCAAACCATCAAAGTGTAGAAAATAAAAATACTTACAAATAAGTCTTACCCTAAAATATGACAACTTTCGACTTTTATGTGGTCTAAATACATGGGTATTTGTTTTCTCTCGTTGGCCCACAATTTAAGACAAGCCCAACAAATCTCCATCTTAGTTTAAATAAAGCCAACTTGAGTACCTTTCTGATCATCTCCACCAAGCACCTCTCAAATACTACACAAACCAATCAAGTCCAAGCAATCCTTGAACTTAAATATACAAATAGACTTCGTCAACATATTTGTTAGATTCTCAATTCTAGCAATTTTTTTCGCTACTAAAACATCTTGTTACATTATATCTAGAATAAAGTGATATATTCTATCAATATGTTTGATTCTTTCATGATACATCCAGTTCTTAGCTATATAAATAGCACTCTAACAATTATAATACACATCAATTAATTTATATGCAAACTAAAATTATCAACCAAATGTCTTAATCATCAGGCTTCTTTCATTACCTCTAGCAATGTCATATACTCAATCTCTATTGTAAACAAGACAGTAATGGATTGCAAAATCACTTTCCAACTAGTGACACGCCTAGAGAAAGTGAAAACATAACATGTCATTGACGTTTTTCTGTCAAAATCATCTTAGCTTTCCATTTTTACCTTTCTTTCCTTCAAATCATATCATTAATTTAAAATAATGAAATCATAACAAGAAATTAGTTATTTGACTAAAATGTTTAAAAATAGAACACAAAATGAAATAAACATATGTTTAGATCTTGGTTTTCTCATGCCTTTTACCTTTAATTTCATGATGTGAATTGGTCTATCTTTTGTTAGGTCGTTCTATTTTGTGAGATGTGCGTGCTTCTTTTAACATTCTCAATGTTCTCAAGCCTGAACATCATATAGCAATGAACACAATTCTCTTTTTATTTGAATGGATACAAACTCCTTTTGTGCTATAAAAGTGCTGCTATGTTTAATGAGAAATTAACCTCCTCTGTTGTTAGAAACTATAATTTGTTACGAACATATAATCAACCTTAATAACAACAGTATCTCATTCTCTTTATAATTTTTCTTCTACTTTGATTTTTCTTTGATTCTTAGTTAATCTAACCTCTATGATCCCATATAAAAACTTACTACAACTCTCATTATTCATTCTTGTAAAACAAGAATGGTAAATGTGATTACAGTAGCTCTGATCTAAATATTACTTTTACTATTTGAAAGATCAATAGCCCTTGTGTATGATATCAACCAGACACGCCGAGGATTTTACAACCAAATAAAACTGACACTATCCATGAAAGCTGAAAGCTCCTTCGCTGATTATATGTAATTTTATTCAAAAATAACACGGACATAAGTTAACTTGTAAAGTACACAAGTTTGTTAGTTCTTCTTAGACAGTTGTGGACTCAAACTTGTTGACACTATGGGACTCCTGACAATATGTTTACCCCCCACATCAACCCAACTAAGATAACCGAAAGTTACAGTCTCATCCAAGAGTGCTGGACCTTCAATGATCAGTTTGTAGCTTAATTTCTCATACTTGGCCCTGAACTCCAACTTGTCTGGAATGACACTTACCTTTAAACCAATCATGGGCGTCACATTTACGGTGTAAGTAGACATTTCCGCTCCAACATTGGTCACTGTCCTTTGAAATTCTCGCACGGTGGTCGAATTTGATGGCGAATCTTTTGCATTGAAATAGGCGATAAAAGAAGGGTAGTTAAGGTCGGTGGATGGGTTGGAACAATTTGTGGAAGATGACCTTGTGATAGCTTGGATTTGTTTTTCTGTGAATTTTAAAGCACAGAGTAGCCTCACATAATCATTTGAATTTACATCATAAATGAGACCAGGATCTAGAGCTTTGTTGGGATTAACTTGTCCAGCTCCCATGGCAAGAGGACTGGCTAGTTGTGTCTTGTTACCAAAACCGATGTCGTTGATAGGTTTCATGGTATGATCCATTATATCAGCAGTTGTCATCATGGCTGACCGTATAGCAGCTGGACTCCAATCAGGATGTGCCTTCCTCAAGAGTGCAGCCACTCCTGCTGCATGCGGGCAAGCCATAGATGTCCCTGATAGTATATTAAAATTACTGAACAAAGGTTGTGAATTGTTCAGAGCCACGGCAACATTTTGAGGCCATGAAGCTAATATTAGTGAGCCTGGAGTCATAATGTCAGGCTTCATTACCAATGGACAGCTCGTCGATGGCCCTCTAGAACTGTAACTAGTAACACTTGGAGCTGATTTAATCCCCAGATTTGTTTTTCGAAATTCTACGCTTGCTTGTGGCTTGTCGCTGTTCTTGATGTAATCTATTATGGTTTTCCCATCTTTCTGATTCAGAAGAACAACTGGAAATTGAAGTTGGATGAATTCTTCAGTATCTGTAAAATTTGTTATGAAAACACCAGCTGTAACGTTTGCCTTGATGACATTTTCAACTTGGTCGCTTAAGTCATTACCATCGTTCCCACCTTGACAAACCACAATCTTCGGTCCAATTTTGATCAATTCGCTCACTTTGTGACACCCGTCCATAAAAACAATAGGCACTTCATAAAAATATGTAGTCCCCAAATAGAGAGATGAACCTGTGATTGAAATTCCATTGCAAAGTGTCAAAACTGCATTAAATTCACGGTCTAGAGTACCAGCAGCTACTGTTAACACCCATGGTATGCCATTATGTAGAGTTTCGTAGAAAGGCCCTTCGTTTCCAGCAGAAGTGGACACAAATACATTCTTCTCTACGGCTGCAAATGTTGCCAAGGCAATGGGGTCTTCATTCAAAGGAATCCCATCCAAGCCAAATGATAAAGATAATACATCTACACCATCGCTAATCGCTTGGTCGATTGCAGCAATTATATCAGTTGTAGAAGCACCTTCGTCAAAGAAAACCTTGTACATGGCTACATGCGCCCGAGGAGCTACTCCATTAGCAGTTCCAGGGGCATAGCCAAAGAATGATGCACCTTCCACATAATTTCCAGCAGCGGTGCTAGATGTGTGTGTCCCATGCCCATCCGTATCACGCGTCGAATTCACAGATATAGTGATGTTAGGATACATTGCAATTAGGCCTTTGTTGAAAAATCTTGCTCCGATGAGCTTTTTGTTGCACAATGAGGAGTTGAATTGAGTGCCACTTTCACATTCTCCTGTCCATCTTTTTGGAATCTCAGGCATTCCATGGTCGTTGTAACTCTGGCTTTCTGGCGAAACACCAGAGTCCACCAACCCAATAATGATACCTTCACCATAATTTGACACCTTCCAGGCAAGGGACTGAGGTGTAAGGCCAAGAAATTTGGGTGAATGAGTTGTGTCCTGCTTAACAGGTAAGTCTTTGATGGAAGAAATGTAGCCTGGAGAATTTTTTAAAACTTCAAGCTCTGAAGGAGTGAGACTGGCACTGAAACCATTGATAACATGAGTATAACTGTAAAGCAGTTTAGAAGAGGCAGTCAGAGTGGCAGAAGTAGCCCTAGTGGTGCTACTATCAGAGACATCAAATATAGAAGCAAGAGTGGACAAGTACCAATGATACTGGCCTGAAAAGGCTTTGGGCATCACCGATAAATCCATGTGAACAATATAATTTTCGGGTTGTGATAATGTTTGAGTGAAAGGGAGGATAGTGATAACTGAAATCCACAACTTATACAAGGAAACACTGTCACGAGTGATCGCCATGTGCAATGTATAGTGGAGATGGTCTTGTAGCTAGGAGTGCACTGTGGTGAACTTGTCTGTGCTTTATATTGAGAACTGGAAAGTATGGAATCTCAATATCCTCCATGCACGTATAATTTTTATTTTTATTTTTTTTTATTGGTATGTCCTGATTGTTACCTATTTTGTCCATATGGTATATGGTATATACTAGTGGACCTACCTCTATTTTTCGTTACCATGCAGAAGTCTTGATCAACGCGTTTTGATCCCTGTGATTCCGGTATTATTTGTGGAAGGTATTTTTTAAAAATATATTTTTTTATTCTCGTATTGTTTTATATATTTTTTTTATTCTCGTCTTGATCAACGCGTTTTGATTCCGGTATTTTTTTAAAATATAATTCGCTTTTTATATTTAAAATCTAGAAGTTAGCTTCTTAATTCTTGTTCCTATAATTTCAAGCATTAACTCAAATCTTTTTTAATAATTTTTTAATATTTATTTCATCTCGTATTATTTTATATATTCATGATTTTAAATATTATTTTATAGTTTACTGAGCGTTAATTTTATAAAAGTGAATTATAATTTTTGAAAAGAAAGTAAAAGGACTTAATTAAATTAAAAAACAAGGATTGTAAATGAAAAAAAAAATGTTTGAGATGATTTGCTATTCATAATCTAAACACGATTTCATCGTTTACATGCCATCAATTTTAAAAAATCAAATTCCAATTATTAAATGGAAAGCAAAATAAAAGATATGAAAAGAAAAATACTTGAGGTGATTCATTACTTATATTAATAGTATTAATTATCACCTCAAATCTTTTAATGTTTTTGTTAATGATTAAGGTAGTGTTTGGTATTGCAGTAACAATTGTTTTATAAAGTATTTTTTACTTAAAAATATATTAAAATAATATTTTTTTTATTTTTTAAAATATATTTTTAATATAAATATATCTAATCAATTAAAAAAAATAAAATTTTAAAAAACTTACCACCAATCACGGAAACAAACACAGTAAGAGACGCTGGTGTTTTGCTTTCTTTCCTTTTCCCTTTGAATTCGACAGATCATTTGGAGGTGTTCAAGCCCACCATGTGCCCAACAAGTGTACCACACGCTAAAATATCCACTCAGCTCGTATTATTCGGCACTGTAAAAAGAATAAAAATTGTAATACATGTTATCCTCCATGTGCTGGTTGTTTTCGAAGGCCACCATATCATCTTATTCCAGGGAAATTATGTGATAGTCTGATGGACACAATGCACTCCTAACTAGTAATGCTGGTGGTCTGCATTGTTTGACATAGATAGATAGAATAAGTGGGGGAATAAATCCGATATTCTAACCGATTCATTGGCCGGAATGATTTTCATAGGATGCTTAGAATCACTATGATCTTTCCTTGTTATTTAAGCATGTAATTGTTGGAGAAAACCGGCTATTATTGTGGATTAGCACAGTTGTTAGTTGCGCCCGCGTATAATTATTGATAAAATTACTCTGGGGGGAGGAGGGTAGGGACATAAAATGATCCGAGCATCTCCCGTTGTTCTCTAAAACAAAGGCCTAATTATTCCGTCCGGGAGGAAATGTGGGCCTTCTTTTTATTTTATTTTATTGAAAATCTCATGTATCAGGTAGCGGCAGCGGTATACAAAATGATCAGCAGGAATTCAATTGCACGTATCTGTCAATGCAACAGAGTAGATTATATAAACAATCGAATATTAAAGTAAATTATACAGGGAGGATGAGATTGTTTTTTAAATTTTTTTTTTAATATATTAAAATAATATATTTTTATTTTTTAAAAATTATTTTTAACGTTAGTATATCAAGATAATTTTAAAAAATAAAAAATATTTTTATAACACAAAAATAAACTTGCAGTAAACAGTAAATAAAGGGTGCCAAATTTGCCTGGAATGCGGTACCTAGGCCCAAGCTAGAATGGGCTAGGAATTAGAAGTTTTGTGAGTTGAAATCACGCTACTGTGCTCGGGCATGTATGGAATCTCCTCCTGGGCTAGTTTTTTGTGGGTAACTTAGTGCGTGCTTTTAAAGGTAGATAAATGCATTTTCCAGTCTTAAATTATAATCGTGATATAAATAAGTTAGTTTAGAGGATATTAAAAGAAAGCATGCGAGATGAAACCTTATGGATTCTAATGATGTTTTCTTTTTAAAATATTTAATTTTTTTTACTTTAATAATTAATTTCTTTTTAATTTTATCATTTTACATTGCGTTAAACTTGATAATTTATTTTAAGTTTATTTTTTATGTACTTTGCCATGATATAAAAAAAATCTCAACATTAAAATGATACTTGACTTTGAAAAAAAAAAAATTGTTTACGTTTCTTGTGAAAAAATAAAAGGCCAAAATTGACAACAAAGCAAATACATGTGTTTTTACTGTTCATTGAGTATATTTTCAAAGATTTTGTCCTATAGAATTTTTTTCATTTTCTTTTGTGACCCTTAAGTTTGAGAGTTATATTTTAATCCAAAACCTCACTTTATTCACACTTTAGCCCCTAAATTTGAGAAATGAGAATATTGTGTGAGACCTTAAAAATTATTTATAATCTTTATTTGTGCATTTATGAACATCATTTGTTTTTCAAGATTTAGATTTAATGTTCACTATCTTACAATGTTACAAAGAATTATGAATAATTCAATACATTGAAAATTTACTAGAAAAGTGAAATTAAAGGAAACTAAAAAAAAATTCATTTTAGTATTCTCATTCATCGGTCGAGCAATTATATTTGTTTATGTGACCAACCCAACCCAATCCATATTAATATTTATATTAACAAGATAATATAAGAGAAAATAATGAAGAGTTCTATCCTGATAGTAACTACCAAAAATTAGTAACCCTTCTCCTATATTAATATGTAGTTTAGCAGACAACACACACACACAAAAAGAAAAAAGAATAAAAAATAAAAAATAAAAAATAAAAAAAGAGAAGCAACTCTAAGATGAAAACTCCATTGACAAAAGAATTGTTTATACAAATAAATTGCATTTGGGCCATGACTAACAAGCATAATTTATTATTATTTATTGTGATTATATTTATGCTCATGATAGTTACGTGAGACACGAGAAAAAACAAATCAAGCAGCATATAATTGACTTCACGCCATTAAAATGACCTTTTAGAGAAAGAACAGTGCATCAGACATCAATTACATCGACCACTGGTATACAGTGTGAAACAAAATGCTGCAAAATCTACAAATAAACAAGATTGGAAACGAACGAAACAGGTGGATTGATCCGCCTTATACAAGTTTGGAAAGTGTACTTACTGCTCTTCTGGTTCTTGCTCTCTCCATAATGACATGTTGGTTTGAGCAGCGCTTTCATACCCACTACTATCACCTGGTTCATTTACACGCTTATCCGTCCTCGTACCATCACGATGGGAGCGCCCAGGTTCCCTGCTGACTCTGCAGCGCTGTAAATAAGAGCAAAAGGCATTCCTGATGGAGCCACCAACAGATATCCATACACAGAAGACTTGCGGCACAGCTACTGTGAAAAACTTGCTGATTTGCTTTACATGTTCAACCGAGAAAATTAACCACAAAACCACTATTGCAATTTGCACAAAGTATAGTCAAACATGTCGACGAGCCTAGATCCCAGAAAATCATATGCTTAGATGGTACAAGAATTCTATACCTGGAAACTGGATTTTGAAACTATGCTTCTCTCTTTGAGTTCTATTTTAGAACGAAGCAAACTTTAATAGGAATACATATTATTTTGACAAGATCACCTTTAGATTAATCAAGGTAACCAGTTAATTCGAGTCATGAGTTGATAACAAAACATTCTAAGAAATGCATTTATTAGAAACCAAGTGCAATTAACACCCATTAGAAACTGAAGTGAGCACAAAATATTGCCAAACTTTGATTGTTTAGCCAATATCGCATTTCTTGCTTAAACTTGTAATTAATCCTAATTATATTGATCTGGGAACGCCAATCTCATAAATACAAAGAGATGGAAAAGGAAGATCAGGGTGCAGGTTCAGAGACAGTATAGATATTGAAGAACTATAAATGAAATAATTAGTCAAAGACACGCATGTTCTCTTACATCTCGGAAGGGGACATCGTCTGCTTCAAGCATATGTATGACATGCCCTATTTTCGGTAAAAAAAAATGTACTTAAAAATTCAATAAAATAATATTTTTTTTTTCATTTTTAAAATTTATTTTTGATGACAGAACATCTAAGCGGTCCAAAAATACAAATAAAATGATAATTTCAAACTAAAACAAATTAAAAATTAGCAAAACAGAGGTTCAACCCCAGCACCAAAACAGGACCAAAATGAATTTGATGGTGGTACTGGTAGCAATAGGTTTGTTGGTTTTATAATTAGTTCTGTTGCGTTTAGAAGTGAACCTAAGAGAGATAAGGAAAAGAAGAACCATAGCAGCTCCTGCACTAAAACGACGAACTGCCCATGAACGTGAACCAGAGATTGAGGTTTTCTTTGATAGCTCATCGTTCAAGAAATAATTAGACATTACCGCTACAAATACTACTTGTTTTCTCTCTTCTTTGTTTCTTTAAACAAAAAGAAGAATTTGTTGATTTTCGCAAGTAAACAGAAAGCACGAGGGAGGGAAAGAGGAGTAGTGGAGTAAGCGTTGTCGCAGTGGCAAAATGACAGAAAGAAGTTGAGACATTGAGAGCAGCAAGTTGATCAAGGATAGAAGATCCAAATATCATTAGACAATGAGCGTAGCAAAAATGGTAAGGATTATATAGCATCCTTCAACTTCATTTCCTTCTTTCAAATACAGATTTCAAACACAGTAGCAATGGAAACATTCATCCAATCTAACAGAATCGTCTTGGTTTCCTAAATAATTAAACAACTAAATAGATTTTGGACTAACATTTCTAATGAAGTCAAAGGATGCTAGGAGTTCGGTTCTCATAGTTGTATCTAATCTGTTATAAATAAAATAAATGACCTGGTGAAGGGTGAGAAGTCAGTAGTTTTGAGGAACATTTGCAGCTCATAAGGTATTTGGACAAACGGTAACTGTTATTGGTGGCAATTTCATCGATCATGTATTTGAAGAGTAAGACAGAGCTAGGACACACCGGATGGAGAAGTCTTCACAGTTTGATTCATCTCTATTTGTGCCTGTGGTGTTCCTTCCCTGCATATTTCCTTCACATCACCAAAAAAAAGTTCAATGTTAAACCAGCAATTCTCATAAATACTCTAATGGTTGTTTCTCAGAGTTTACCTTCGAAGACGTGCACAGATTGAAGGGTACATGGTTGACATGGATCAGTGGTTCAAAACCAAAGTTAGTTTCTGATGAGGTAATGTTTGTCCCTGAAGGAATAGCAATTGGTTGATTTGAGACCGTGCACTGGCTTGGAAGATTAAGAGCAGTTTGCACCGAGCTTTCTTCATTTGCAGAAAATATGCCTGTTAATGTGTTTGTAGTTAACAACCCATTTCCTTCATCAAAGCTCATTCCTGACAAGGGCGGCTGCGTTGGCTGTAGTGCTCCTGGTAAGCACATCGGGTGCAAACTCAATCCATTTCTCATTGTTAACATCTGTAAACCAATCATGAAAACTCAATCCATTTCTCATTGTTAACATCTGTAAACCAATCATGATATAAATCATATAATATGCTGAAGTGACAATAACTGCATCGTCCACTCCGTGACCAACCTATTTTTGCTAATTTTCCAATTGGACTTGGCAGGGGAAAAAAAAGATTCAAAAGGAGGATATTGATTTCCAGAGTTAAATAATTTCTAAGGGAAAGGACTGGGAAAAGGATGTCCATCCCAATCCAGCTCTGTAACTTTCCAGCTTCAGTTCTATCTTTGGAAATTGAAGCAAACAATGCGCACCCAGGGACAGAAAACCAAGTTATCCAACTTATATTATAAGTGATATGAAGTCATGCTCAGTCATAACTAAGAAGATTCAGTCCTGTAGTCATAACAGTAGCATTCAGAACCATTGTAAAACCAAATTTGAGTCAGAGCCATCTCTGTAATAAACAAGATGAAAATTAGATTAATTTTTGCCTATCTCGGACAATGTTGCAAATGGTCAATTTGCTGCTCTCTCTACCAACCAAGATATGAATTCCTTGAGCCTTAAAATAAAAGTTAACGAACACAAAAATATACTGTAAAATGATACCATTTGCTTAATGCAGGCCTATCGGTATTTGATTATGGATTACAAATGTCAAAAACTTTTATGATGCTTACCTAGATGTTAGGAATTTGGAAAGATCTATTAGAGAAGGCATGGAACAAAATACATCAGAAATGGATGGCATTCATAAACTTCTATGATGCTTACTGAGATGTTCAAAATTTGGAAGGATTTAATAGAGAAGACATGATACAAAATACAACAGAAATGACTGTGTCAATGTTCTATCCATTTTAACCAGATGCTCTAACTATTTATAAGGAGTGTATAACCTACAAAGTATCAGACCCTTCAACTGACTTTTACATCTTCTTCAAAGAATCAAAGCAGCATTCTTGCACTTAGCTGCCTAAGGCTGTTGCCGTACTACAAGAAAATGGCCCCCGATCTTTAGAACTAAATAAGATTACATTAATAACTAAAAGCTCTAAAAACCAGGCTTCTAGTGAAGGATAGCGCATAGAGCAACAAAGTCCAAAATAAAAAGCATACAAACAAAAGAGACAACTGAATAATCAGAGTGGCTTCAACCAAACAGCCAGGTAAAAGAGTGCTAGAAACCACCCACCTGCACTTGAAGCTGAAGCTGCTTCAAGTATTCAATGGCCTCATCCAGCATCGAAGCCTTATCCGTCTATCAAAATTAAAAAATATAACTCCAAATCAAAAGGTAATTCTTTTGAATTTGAATTTGAAACTCTCTGCATTCAAGCTTTACTAATTAAAACTTCTTTGCTGTAAAAGATAGTGTACCTTATTAGAATTAGGAATTAAATTCTGCAAGGCTTTCATTTTCTCATTGATCCTACTCCTCCTCCTCTGTTAAGAAAATAACCCACATAAATTAAATCCCACATATATCTCAAAATCAAAAAATAAATAAATAAAACAAAAGGAAGAAAAATTAGAGTGGGAACCTTTTCAGATAAATTATGAACCTCCGCAGCTCTACTCCTCTTCGATGAACTTCGCGGCCGCACTGCATTAGCTTGCACCTCAGCCACCTCCGCCCCCTTCTATATTTAAAATACTTTAAAGCAGTTACTTATAAAAAGTTAAGAAGAAATTATAACTATCCGCGCAATAAACAAAAAAAGAATTAATAATAACTCAAGTATTTGCTTGAATGAGTTATTAAGTTACCAAATTACCTCGCTATCGCAGCTAAAATCACCTAGATCATCCTCCACGGAGGCTCCCCTTCTCTTTGAAATACCTGAAGAGACCGCATTATCCACGCCTCCTTTAACATAATAACCACCGGGATCAGAGAGATTGACACCGGAGTTTCCAGCACCGGCTCCGCACTCCGTCTCCGACGGTCCAAACAGGTGGCAATCCAACAATTCCACGGCGGCGGAGCCAGTCTCCACCGGCGTAGAGAGAGCGTGGTGGATGAATTTAGAAGAGGAGGAAGAAGAGTTGTTGCCGAGGAACTGCTGGAGGAAAGTCGAGATCTCTTCTGGCTCAGTGGCCGGTGACCGTGCCGGTCCGTACAGATCCGCCATTTATATATTAATTAAAATATATAAAAAAAAATAGAATGAAAAAGGAGAAAGCGAAGAGCAGAGAGTGGATTTTATTTTAATGTTTTTGGTGTTTGATTCCTGTGTGTGTGTTATCTGTTAGCTGATTATTCTTCTTTGCTGCTTTTATTTATTTATTTGGTGAGTGCTGGCTTTTTGTTTTTGCTGTTGAAGGGGAACGGGGGGGTTTTTTAAGGAGGCTTTTGGGAGTTTAGTGGAGGATTTGGCATCACGGAGGAAGATGATATTTTGATTGTAATCAATTTGGATTAATCTCCCGCCCTTCTTTTGGCGACCCCACCCACCCCTTCGGTTTCTGTTATTCTCATATGCCTTTACCTTTGCGGGAAATCCTTGGACGCGAGCTGCTCCGTTTTTCTTCTTTCCCTTTTTCCTTTTTCCACTTTTTTCTTTTTTCTTTTTTCTTTTTTCTTTTTTTGCTTCTGGTTAATCTTTTTCAAATTTTGATTTTAGATTTAAAAGAAAAGGGTAAGTTTATTTTGTGAGGACTTTGAATTCCCCGTGCTTTATAACTATTGTATTATAAATATATATTCTAGTGTAAAAAAAATATATATTACATGTACACAAAGACACTCTAAAAAAAATACAGGAGGCCACCCATTACAGCTGAAAAATAGAGAGGGAGAGCAGGAAAAGAAGAAACAAGAACAATAACAGCCTCATTAGCAGTAGCAACGACGGAGAGATCGAGAGAGAGAAGAGAAGAAAGACGGTGAGAAGCTCAAAGCTTTAGGAGGCTCGATCTCCCTCCACAAGGAGCGTAAAGGTGCGCACCATCGATCTAAGATTAACAAGAGAAGGGAGGCGTTTTAGATACGGTAGGTGGCCTCTCTCCAGTAAACGGCGGCGCGCTGTTCCGCGCGTCGGCAATGGTGGTTACGCTTGAGTCTATGCAATTCGTCATTGTTCTAGGGTGTTCTGGTATCGTTCCTGAAGCTCCAGCTGCTCTTACACCCTATGGTGACCATTTAGGTCCAGTCCAACCACTTCTGGAAGGTCTATTTCATACTTTTGGATGATTTTAATTTGTTGCTGTAATTGTTGGTTGATTATTTGATGATGAACTTGTGTGAGTGTGTGAGAAGATGGTGTAGTTGGATTAGTGAAGTGATATTGTGCGTGGGTGGTGCATATTTTTTAGTATGTGTTAGAATAAATGGATAAACAAGAAAAAAGGAAATACTATCAAAAAATTTATCAATTTGCATGACGCCAAGTCCTCCCAGAAAATCAACAAAAAAATCTCTTCGAATCTACTTGTGTTTTTATTGGCATTTGAAAGAAAGAAAAAACGCTCAAAATATTTTCTTGCATGTCTTTGATAAAACCTTTGTCTTAGCATTTTCATAAAAAGAAAAAAAAAAATATATATATATATATATATATATCTTGCATGTATTTTGGATTTTTTAATAAATTTATAAAATTCATTGGAACCTTGTCAAAATTAAAAGGCTCGTGGGGGCTCCATACCTAAAATTTCAAAATTCCAACTTTAATTTTTAAAAACCCGTTAAAGAAAATATTATGCTATTTATTTTTAATATTTGAATAAAAAATACGAATACTTGAATATTAAGAGGAATAACCCTTATCATAGTTTTTTCAAAACAAAATAACAATAAAATCTTTGTTTAACGATAAAACTGAGTTTCCTAGAATACTTAACAATTGAGGGTATTTTTAATCCAGTATTCCATGATACTAGAGTTAGAAATATTGAATGTGTCTTAGGAGAGGTGAAACTTTTTTAGTCACATTTCACGAACCTTCCTGAAGTTTGGGTTGGGTTTCATAAACTTAACATGAGTTCATCGATATATTTAAAGTTATAATTTAAGTTGTGATCTGAGATAACTACCTTGAAGTAATCAACTCACCAAACAACTAGAAGTGACAAAAACTAATTAGACTTTTAGAATAAATAGGTGTTGGATTTTTTACCAGAGTTTAACTCGTCATAATAAACCCACAATGCAGCCTTCCTCAATGAGGATGTTTCAAATATGATAATATCTTCTCTTTTTTATAACATATCCTTTACTATAAAATCTCTTATGACTGATTAAGGTTTTTTTAATAATTATAATACTAGGTGGTCACTTTTTTTTACTCAACCTAAGACCTTTCCCACCTCTTCCAATCAAAAAAACTACTTTCCTTTGGATTTTAAGGAAAGATGGTTGGTCGCGCGTGATGTTCTGTTCTACAACCTTCACAATAAAAATAGTAGATATTTTATTTTCATTGAATATCCATAAAAATTTGTTTTTAAAAAAAGTCATGGATATTAGGTTAATATATAATTACTCATGATGTAATTTTTTTTTTTTGGATTCGAGGAAACCTCACCTCCCCGGAAAGCGCACTTTGTGGGCCCAGGTGAGGGAGTAAAACCCCGGCTGTCCCAGGCTCTTACAAGAAGTGCACGCCCTGACTCGAACTTGAGACCTGCTGTGCAGATCTCAAATTTTTTGCCATCACGCTACGCCCCTTGAGGACTACTCATGATATGTAATTGCTAACATTGCCATTACAAACCTTTAATTTTGAAAAGTATGGTTTAATAATAAAATTTTTAAATTATTATTATAATTATTTCATTAAAAGGGTATTTAATTTTATAATTTTATAAATTCTAAAAAAACAAAAAAATAGGTAAGGGCTATAAGAGTCAAGCTTAAGCCCGCTTGTTTTTTTTTTAAACAAAGTAAACAATTTGTAATTCACCTGAACAGACGATGTACCATTTATTTTAAGAAATTTTAATTATTTTTAATGACTAGAAAGTTGATGTCCAAGTTTTTGGACCTCTAAAACGTAGATTTTAACTTGTTTCACCTAAAAAAAAATCAATAACTCAATTTCCAACCCCATTTAATATTCTAATCAATCTAAAACCTCCAAATTAAATAGAATCTAAAATAATTTTTTTAATGGCTAAACTAATTTGGTGTTGGGCAATCAATGCATCTTTTACTATCATGGTCAATTTTAAACAAAGCGAGTGCGCAAAGCTCTTGTCTAAAACAACCGCGGCCTCTTCTTTGAAAACAAAAGGGTAGAGAAGACACGTCACAAATAGAAAAAGAAAAAAGAGAGACCGAAAGCATTCTGACAGTGGGCGGAAAAATGTAATTTATGTGTCATGAAGGGGGCATTAACTATACTCATCTGCTCAACTCAGAGATACTTCTTTCCATCCAAAACGTCACCTTGGCCCGACCAGAAACCAGAATTTATTTATTTATTTATTTCTTTTAAGACCAAAAGTGCAATTCCCGAGAAATCACTTTTAGCTACCTTTTCTATTCAACCCATACGGTTTTATCTGCTGACCCGACAGTGCCGGTCGAAATAAATGCTGACCGCAGAGTTTCTTCTCAGGAAAAAAAAACAAAACCATAGGATCATGACCATGGTAAATAAAAAAAAACGTAATTTGAGTGAAGACAGTCATCAAATAGGATAATCACTAACAATTGTTTTATCTGGTATCTGAGACTCGGAATCATAATTATTAATCTTGGAATTGGATTAACTTGGCTAAAGAATTGGATCTTGACCAAGTCGGGTTAGAAAATTTTTAAAAAATATTATATTTAAAATTTTAATATTTTATATGAAAAATTAAAAAACAATTCATATAAATATAAGTTATAAAAATTGAGATATAAAATGTAATATAATTATCCATATTAAAAAGTTAAAAAACAATCTATGTAAACATAGATTATATAAAAAAATAAAACATGAAATATAGTATAGTTATCTCACGTTGAAAAGTCAGGAAATAATCCATATAAATATGAATTATTAAAATATATATATATATATATTGAAAAGTTAAGAAATAATTTATATAGATATAAACTATATAAAAATAAATATTTTTAAATTAATTTTATATTTTTAAATTTATTGAAAAAATTAAATCTTATCCGGATTGTAATGGAAGCTATACCCCAAGTAGAACAAATGCGCTTTCGTAAGATCGAGTGACACGTCGGTCGTAGCCATCCTATCACGAGGCAGTTAGATGAATCTACCATATTTCCCAAAGACCCAGCCCGCCTCTATCCCTAGGTTGCCAAGGACTATCCCAGCTAACAAGATGCATTATCTTCTGAGACTCCATGTCCCCACCCATTCAATTGTTTTTACATAATTGACCAACTTTTTATAAATATTTTTACATTTTAAAAATGTTTTTTTTAAAGTTTATATTTATATTCTTTTTATGTTTTCAAATTGTTTTGATATATTAATATCAAAAATAAAATTTAAAAAATAAAAAATATTATTTTAATATATTTTTAAATAAAAAATACTTTAAAAATTAATACATAATTGAAAGTTGTCAGCATGGAATAAATAGGAGTGGCAACTAGAGCAGACTGGGGAAGAATCACCCTACCAGCAAGTTATAGATGATTCACTCTCCACCCATCTAACCGCTCCTGAACCCGTTCTACATTGTTACCATAGGTATCCCTGTTAACTCGTTCACGTAGAGGAGGTAAACCGAACAGGAAGTTTGGTTACAATCTAGGCTGCCAATTTAGCCAATTAGCCCCAGCTTAAT
>Ga0325410_1003749_pt1 | contig 17141 bp, 5 predicted proteins | sample PopdelMetagenome_16_FD_206182 | JGI IMG/M metagenome (GOLD analysis project Ga0325410, IMG submission 206182) | Populus deltoides microbial communities from Bellville, Georgia, United States - Xylem-PdIQD-R3 | ecosystem: Host-associated > Plants > Phyllosphere > Stem > Wood/Secondary xylem...
CCAGTTTTCCCCTTACGTATAATTAGCTGCTCATTGCATGTGTACTTGTTTTTTCACTAGAAGAACCTCTGAATTAGTGGCAGGTTTTCTTCTTTAATATTTTGATATATTTTATTATTTTTCAATCAAGCCTTTTTCTAAATAAAAATCAAATTAATTTTTTGTCCAACTAGCACTGAGAATATATTATACATTTTAATTGATTATAACATTTTAAGTGGAATTAATTGTGGAAGGAATGAAAATGGAGAGAAAGTCAGAGAAAAGTCGTAGAACTGTAGTTCCGGAAGGGGAACAGTGTCAGCCCTATTTTCATTCACATAGTCATAGATATAGATAAGTAGTATATAGATTCTCTGATCTCTGGGGTTCAGCTTTCTGCTGTACAAAGATTTTTGATTATACCCTAAAAACATCACAAGCTAACACTAAATATAGGCTTTGTTTCTTCTAGGGAAGACAGGAGTGGTGAAAAAAAGGGGACGGGAAGGGAAGGGAAGGGAATTGTAGTTCCATAAAGTTACAACTTACAACTACACATTGTGTGACTCTTCTTTTTCTTTGCTTTCTTTACCTGTGGTCCAACTTACTTCAACTACTGAAATGAGTGACGAAAATAGTGCAACAAAGAAAGGAATGGCTGACCCACTTCCTCTACTGGCCTTTCACGTATGCAATTTGTATGGTAGTAAGTAGTATAGTATCGATGATGATGACGATGATGACGGGTAGCAAGAGGTGGTAAAGGTAGCTAGTAGCTAGGAGCACTGCTAGTGGTGGCGATGGCTCAATCTCTACATAATCTTTGATGTGAGTTTTTGTTTGGTTACACTTCTCAATCTTCCTGTAAATTTATACAGCAGAAAAAGCCAAAGCAAAACCAACCAAATCCCATTAAGAATACACATCACATTTTGTATGTATATAAAGCAAGCAAGAGAAAATATTTCAAGGAATCCAAAGTTTCAATAGTTTACCTATAAGCATAGCAAAGCTAAATTCCAACGGGACAGGTAGGTCCATCTGTGCTGGCATACATCCCAATTGCTCCATGCCCAGATGAAAACCTAAAGTAAGATCCAAATATTGTCACAAACTCGTCACCTTGTCTTTTAAGATTTTTTTTAAGGGTAAATTTGAATAATTTACCTAGGGATTTGGCAATTGAAGGATTTGAAGGATGCCATTTCCAGTGAAGAATTAGGAGAGATTAGACTTGAGGGGACCAAATTATTGTTAGCAGAAGTTGAAGTTGGGATGCTAGCATCCTTCTCACGGGCCTCAGTAAGTCCATTGATGAAGGCAGAGTAATAGTCCCCGGTGCCTTTTGTTGGAGATGCAAAGGGACTGTCAGGGAGGTTGTGCTCCAAACTGACATCAAAAATAAGATTCAGAAATACAAAATCTACCTAAATTGGAATGTTTCCAGAAATTTAGACCAATGGACCAAAACAGGAATTAGATACAAATCTGATGCAAAGGTATGGTGGTTACCATTTTAGGCCAGTTTATTGTCTATAGCTAAATGCCAAAAGGTTGGTTTATACCTTTCTTGTAAATCACTGTCTTCACCATGGGAGCTCTCTTTTCCACTGCCGTTCTCTTCACTGCTAGTATATTCTTTACCAGAAGTAGCATTTGATATCTGTTTTTCGGGCGGGGCAGTCACTGACGTGGCTGGCATTGAGCTAGAACAATTCTCTGAAACAAAACAATCCAAAGTTAGGTTGTAAAGCTCAATTTTCACCTGTATAGAGTAGAGTAACAAAGAGACAGCCATACCCTGTGGAACTTCGGTGCTGCTGTGGAGTGGAGGGAAGGCAAGAGAGTGATTGAAAATATTGGGAGAGGGAGTAGGAGAGGGGACAGGGCTGCCATTGGAAAGAGCCCTGTGATGATGTTTCTTGACATCAAGAAGCTGCAAGCTCATTAATCTTCTACTTTGAAGCTCAAGGGCTTGCTGCAAATCAGCTTGCTCCTCTAGCTTCCTCCTCCACAGCATATCTTGAGTATTGTAGAACATTCTTGCACCTAGAATTAAAGAAAGATAAATTGATTTAAGTAACAATATGTGAAGTACAAAACAGAAGTGTTGGTTGTTTTGGTTGTTGCATGATTACCAAGCTGGAGATCAAAGGGATCTCTTGAATCAAGACCAGTAGGAGTACCGCAAGGTGAGAACTCACCCCTCTCAACTTGTTGCTGCTGTTGCTTCCTGCAAACAACAGACTCGAATAAGCAAAACGAGCTTCAAAAAAGCTTATAGAAATCTGAAGTTAAGTAGAAAGTGTGAGAGAATGCCTGTACTTGTCTGGGACTTTGCCTTTCTCTTTGTATGGCTTAACAAGCACCCTTGCATCACAAACAAAATGAGGATTCCCTTTGGCCAAGATTATCTTCACCGTCTCTGGATAAACAAAGGTAACAAATCCAAACATCCTCTTCTGCTGATAAGGAATCCTCACATCTTGCACTGGCCCATAAATACTTCAAACAACAAAATCAAAATAGTTAAGCAAAGAACTTCTCTGATTTCACCAAGTTCAGCTTGCACAAAAACAAGTTGAAAAAATTAACCTGAAATAATTTGACACGTCTTCCTCTCTAAAAGTGCTATCAGCTGGGAAAGTCAAGTAGATCTGCCTTGAAGCAGGATTAACCAAATCATTCCTGTCAAGCCTAGATCTTCCAAATTTGTGCATGTCCTCCCCCATCATCAAAGCAGTAGCAGCAGCCCTGCAAGGAAAAAAGAAATGGAGCTCACCACACAACTTACACAAAACAAAAAACAATGAACGTAATTTTTTTAAAAGAAAATACTCTAGTACCTCTGGCTATCATTTTGCTGCTGTTGAAGAAGAAAGTTCATGCTTTTAGGGGAGTAAGGAAAAGAAGCAGCAGAGCCACTCATGAGCTGAGAAGCAGCAGCTAACCTTTGCTGGTGAGCAGACTTAGATCTAAGCAACTCATGGCACTGGTCCATCATATCAATCTTGTTGTTGCTATTGGGTGAACCGACAACACCTGCACCATCTAGTTCTCCAAGCCCACCATGAACAAACCTACAATTACTTCCATTCTTACAGTACCCTCTAGCAAAGTAAAGACATGGTCTCCATCCAAACCCTGAATTTGGATCCTCAGACCCCAAAACATCACTGACAGAGCAGCTCCTTCTGTGCACAGACCCACCCCAGTAAGAAGGAAACATCATAGAATCACTAGCACCAGTTGGACTTGATAGAGCATCAAGCTGAGGGTAAAAAAGATCTGAACCTTTTGGACCGAGATTTTGTGAACTATCATTTAAGAATGAAAGCTGGTCTTGGAGCTGAAACTCATCCATCAAATCAGACTCTCCACCTCTTACTCCATTAGCATAGAAAGGCACTGAAGCAGGATTGAGTGAGCTATCATTAGGACTAATCATCAAGTCATCTGGGTTTGGAAGGTCACTCCAAGAAGAAGAATTATTTGATGAAGGGTTTGGGATAGCAAGTGAAGGTGGGATATTAAACCCAAGTCTTGAAGTTGAAGAACTATTTTGTCTAGAGATGGCTATTGGGTTGCTTGAGTAAAGAGGAGAAGGAGAGGAAGGACTTGTAGAAAGGTTTGTCGGAGAGCTTAGTCCTAGTTCTTTTCTGGCTTTAAGGATCACTGAGTGAACAAGTGCTTCTGGTCCAAAAGCTAACCTAATCATTTCCTTTTCACCATGGTCTTGAATCAAAAGAAGACCCATGATCTTTGAAGCATTTTCTGGGTCTAGATTTTGGATTCTTGAGAAAACTATTCTTGTTGCTTCATAAGCATCCATGGTAGTAGTGGTAGTAGTTGTGAATAGAGAGTTTGGTACTATGTTTCACACCAAACCCCACCTCTCTTACAACACCTTGTTGTTGTAGAAGTAGTTCCTTTGTCTATCTATGCTAATAGAGACTTGTTTTCTCTCTTTTCCTTGATTTGTGAGAGAGTAAGTTTCGTGTTTTTGTTTTGTGTGCTCTCTTTTACAAGTAAAACTTCTTTCTCAACCACAAACCCTACCTACCAACTAGAAAGAAAGAGTGTCAGTAGCAGATAGCAGAGTGGTGGTGGTGGTAGTAGCAGAGCAATTTTCTTTCCCCCATTCCTGCAAAACCCAAGAAAAGTAAGGTAAAGAGAAAGAAGACACAAAAAAGAAAGCTTTCAAAAGGAGAGTATTCTCGTGTGGTTGATGGCAGTAGCAGTTGCCTTTGTTAAAAGCAAAAGAAAGGAGAAAAGGAAGTAAAGAAAATAATTAGTAGTTGAATTTCTCTATAAAGCAAAACCAAGAATGCCAAAGACACAGTCACAAAAGACGAAGTGTGTTGTAGCTAAGCAGGCACCTATTACTATTAGCAAGAAGATGTCATAACTCTTATTCTTTCTTTTCCAAATTAATATTGGTAGACTCAGCTATAGTCAAGACTGTACAGCTTGCCCATGAAAGAAAAGGAAGGATCTTTTTCTATATTTTCACTCCTTTCTTTCTTACCTGTCCCTAATAATTTAACACTCTATGTCTGTGTGATCCTCTCTCCTTAATGGGTTCCCTTCTTTCTTTCTTTTTCCCTCTCAAACTTGCTACAAAAGCCAAACCACCGCCTTGTTACTAGGATGGTTGGCAGGAGCTAGTAGCAGCAGCAGGGAAACCATCAATTGCTTCAGTGGACGCAGCTACTGCTGGTGTTATGGGTTCTGGCTAATAGTAAACAGTCAAACCTCTCTTTTTTTCAATGTAGAACACTATCTTACAATTACCTCTCTAGCAATTTCTCTGTCTAGACACTGTCTCTCTGTCTCTTTCTTTCCTTATCTCTCTCCTTTGAAGTTTATAAACACAAGGACCGGTATGGGTGGCAGTGATTGAGAGAGTGGTGGGGGGAGGAGGAGTGGAAGGGAGGGTGAGTTCGTGTGGGAAGTTGGGTCTTTTGGGTGTTTTTAGTGGATCCAGATCTGTGCTTCAAATAATGCACGTTCCTGCCCTAAACCCCTGACACAACACAAAACTCTTTTTCTTTTTAAAGAAGATTTTTTAGGGTTTTTTTTTTGGTTTCTTGATTGCCCACTTGAAGATATAGATTGTGTATCATACGCGCTGATGGGTATCTTTTGTGGGACCTTTTTGAGATGATCACCATGTGTGGTGTGATTGGAAAGTGACCACTGTTGTTTTTGCCTTTATTGTCTTTTTGATTGATTCATAATATGTTTTGGGTGTGTGTTCTTGGAGAGGAGATGGTAGAGTCAATGCATCTCCTCAATCAATTACTACTGTTTGTGAAGTCATCATTCTTACTTACCCTTCTTGTTTTTTTATTTTTTTTCTCCTAAGATGATAGTTGTTTTTAGAGTTGTTAAATGAGTAATCGAGGGTATAATAATTTTTATTTTTTAATGGGTTTTATTTAAAAATATTAAATTAATGTTAAAAATAAAAAATATATATATTTTAATTAATTTTGAAGTAAAAATTTATTTTTAAAAAATACTTTACATCACAATATTAAATAAACAACAAAATTAGCTTGGCTCACTAATCTGATGTTGATTTGGAATGCGATCAATATAAAACCTAGCTTTGACTGTATTTAAAAAGAAAAAATATAAACTCCATATAACTCAAACAATTTAATTATATCATTATTCTTTTCCTTCCTGAGAATTTTGCTTTGTTTTGCTTCATTCCCCAGATGCATCATTTGAGGGGTATTTGGTCACACCCCACCAGCATATGTTCCCCCCTCTCTTGTCCTTCCATGAGCAAGTCATCTAATTGGGTTTTTATATATATAATAATTGAATTTTATTGATTATTACAAAACTCCACCTAGTATATAAAGTTCTGCCAAAAAAATATTAAAAGGAGATATACAAGAAAAAAAATAACATACATGGTAGAAAAAATAAATAGTTTACAAAAAAAAATAAAAATTCAAGGTTACAAAGCTACACTAGTTTATCCATTTCTGTATTCTTTTAGATCCTCTAAAAAAGTATTTCATGTGTATGGAAACATTGGTGATTATGATTGTATAATATCTAGAAATAGAGGAGAGGGGGAGACATGGTAGAGTGACTCTTCAAGTGGAAATATTATCTTATTAGTTGAATTTATTTGAAGTTAATTATTTAAATGTTTAGTATGCAGAGATTATAATCAAAAGTTAATGATGAAAACATTACAATAATAGCAACAATTGATTCGCACTAAGTCTTTAGCATCTATAAATTGATGAAATGGTAGTAATAATTAGGAAGTTTCATCTCTTTCTAGCACCACTACTAGGATTGCCAAATCTAGCTAATTGAGCTACTTGTTTTCATTGGGCTTGGAATCCTCGTCAAGAATCCTTGCTTTGCAACAACGTGTCATGTGTATGAATTATCACACCATCTCTTGCTTAAAGCCCTAGTGCAATCATTAGACCATGCTGAGATATAATCATTGTCATATTCAAGATATTTTACTTTAAGGATTTGTTTCATGACTAGGAAAATGAGGTAAATCTTTGATTAGGTTATGAGATATGAGACTTCCTTTAATTTTTTTAATCTTCACATAGATTACTTGTCTTCGATCATATAGTATAGATTTGATTTGATTTGATGTTTGAAAGTTAATCCTAAATTAAAAAACTCGTATTAAGTTCAATCACATCTCTCTTATTAGCTATAAAATATTACGATAAAAAATACTAAAATAAATTAATTTAATTTTTTTTTGATGAAATAAACTTTTAAAATATATTATAAAATAAAATTATCGTAATCTCAAATAAATTATCATAAAAATATTTAGAATAACCAGCTTTGAATTTATAAAAAAAACCTAACTATTAATTTGCTGAGACTCTTATAGGGTGTTCTATATAATAATATGGATCTTGACATATGCATCAATAATCAAATATACAATGCATGCTTTAAATGATTAAGAAAATGTTAGGAAAATACAAAATAAACTATTATCATGATGGCAGAAAATAAGAAAAAGGTTTCGGTATTTGTATAATTGTATTTGAAGAGGGGGCAGAGGCTCTTGCATGCTCCATCACCTCTTCCATCAGTTGTCGTTTTTAACATGTCCCCACGAAATAAATAGATGATACTGCTGAATCCCTCGACCTTTCCTTTTGATCTCCCTCCCTCCCTCCCTCCCTCCCTCTCTCTCTCTCTCTCTCTCTCTCTCTCCATTGCAATTTCAGCAAGCGACTAACCTGCTATCATTCACAGCACAGACCTTGGTCGCTTTTATTGCAACTTTTTAGAAATTTACTTACCCGAATGATGTGTGAATAAAGATGAGAGAAAGGGGAATGAGCAGTTAATTTCAGAGAGGTGGTGGTGAATCACGAATCGTGGGACTAAAAAGTATGGCATTCATGAGAAAAAAGAAATCTATTGAGTTTCCACGACGAAGTACTATGATTTCACTTTCAAAAATTGTTATTAAAACCAGTATGCGGGTCAAATCAATAATTGGTCGACCCAAAATATGTTTTGCACTATATTTAAGTGAAATTAAATGTAATTTGACTTGATTAAACTTGATTATTTAATGAATTAATTTAGGGTTTGTTTAATTTAATCAAAACTTGCTCTGAATTTCTTTTATATAATTGAAAGTTAGTAGAGCTTCATTCAAACTCTTCTCGGGGCATTAAATTGAAGCAAAACATTAAGGGTATGTTGAGTGATGTGATGTATGGTATTTTTTAAAAATTAAAATGATATTATTTTTATATTAATATATTAAAAAAATAAAAAATATCTAAAAAAAATTCATAATCAAAATAAAACGAAAAACAATTTAAAAAATCAAAAGTTATGAAAAATCACTAAATAATGATCTCTCGTTTTACCTTTTCCTAAAGGAAGTGAATGTTTTTGCACAAATGATCGTATTCGCAATGAAAGTCATGACCGCCATCATTCCAAGCCAGACAAACACTAACACTTCTCATTCCTGGAAATTAAAATTTAGAGTATATTTATTTTGTATTTTAAAAGTATTTTTAAAAAAATTAATTTTTCATTTATTGTTTTGCTTTAAATTAATTTTTTATATTATTTTGATTTTAGATTAACAAAAAAAATTGATATTCTCTTGAAATTTGATGTCCAAATTATCTTAGATTCTCCGCAACAATCCCTTCTGAAGGTTTTTGAAATCTAGCTTAGGCACTCCTCCTGCTGAGAGGTGTTCACATGAACAATTATGACTGAGGTGTTGAGACTGACAACGACTAAAACGTTGATGTTAACGTTAACAAGAATATAAAATGCGTTGCTCTTTTCATGTAGCTTTCACCGTGAACATAGAGATATTACGGTGTGAATTATGACAGTGTAGTGCCGGTTTCATCCTTTCAAGAGGATCTTTGGTGCCTAGTCATGTAGGTAAATTTAGTCATTTTCAAGACATTAATTGATCGTTAAAGAATTGTCGAGGAGTTATTATCATCTTTTCTTTCTTTTCAAGAGGATTATTAAATGACCTTTCTGCCCTTACAGTAAAAATAAAAAAAAAGAAACGAACCTAGGGGTGATTGCATCTTTTCGTGTGGATTTTTTTTAGTTAAGTGCGGGGCAACAAGGGGTGTTTTGGACATTTCACTTTGATTAGGTTTTTTCTTTTTTACCAAAAAGCAAACGGAACTTGAAGTTCAGACATCAGTGATTGAGATACATCCGCGTTGTTTGGATGACACGTACGATGTATTTTCGTGGTCAAATATGTTGTTTCGCCGTGTCATCAGAAGCACAATCTCGCTCTCCTCCTTCTCCTGGTGGTGCTCGGTGGATGGTTTGTTGGTGGTGGTTGTTTCTTTGTTTTTCTTTCTATTTTCTCTCTCTCCCAACAAAAGTGTGGGTTAGTCCTTATTTCTGTTCGTTTCTTAATTTAAGTCCTTATATTTTTTATTGCTTATTTTAGTCCTTGGTCATTTTGAGAAAGTTTAAAATATTTTCAATTTCGTCCTTTAATTACAATTTGTCATGTGTTATTATTTACGTTTCAATCCCTATTCTTTTTATTTCTGATTTATTTCCCTGGATTTTTTGTTAAAACTTTATTTTTCTTCAATTTTATCATTCAATCAAATTTTATATTATTTTTAATTTAATCCTTGTTCTTTTGATTTATTTTTTTCTTGTTAAAGTTTTTTTCTTTTCAATTTACCGATCTAATGTTAGTTTTTTTTTTTATGGTATCTGATTTATTTTTTATTTTGGTTCTCATCATTATTATTTTAATTTGTGTTATAGATTTTTTTATGAGGTTAATATGATTCATCTATGTTATATATATATATATATTATATAGATTGAACTTATTTTAAAAAATAAAAAATTTATTTATGATTAAATAACTCGTATTGCAATGTTAAATATCTTGGCTTATATCCATATTTTAATTTTTTTAATTTATTTTTTAGTTATGATTAATGATTTTTTTATGTTTATTTACATGAATGATTATTGATCTATATTTTAATTTTGTTTTTTTGAAAATAACCTTTATACATATGGTATTTTTAAAAAAAGATTTAGAACCTGTAATATCACAAGGACAATTAAAATGCTGCACGCAACATTACTGTATCATTACAGGCCATGTACTCAAACTTGTACGAGGATTTTTTTTTTGTCGAGTGGAAAAAAATATTTCTTGTAGAGTGAAAAAAAGAAGTTTAATTCGCACTCTTGTTATAAAAAAAATGATGAAAAAAAAAAAAAGAAAGATCAAAAGGATATTCCGAGCACATTGCCCCAAATGCTTCAAGAAAGAGATGGCCTGGCAGTCGCAGAAAGATAAAAGAAAAAGAAAAAGAAAAAGAAAAAGAGAAAAGGAGCAGCTCGTTGCTAGGACCACACTGATGATAACAGAAAAGGCTGAACGTTTGTGGATTCCAAGTGCGTGCAGCTTATTTTATTAGTTTTTATATTTGATGTTCTGAAAAAATAAATTTTTTAAATATTATAAATTATATTTTTTCTATAATTAAAATGTTAACATAGAATTTTTAAAATTTATGTAAAATTGTGGTATGTATTAATTAAATAAATATTTTTAAAATTATAATTGAAGCAAAACATAAATTCAATAACACTACTAGACATGAGAGCAGAGACAATAAGCTAACAATCTCAATCGTGCATGAGGTGATTAGAAATATAATAATGATTATTTTTAAAGTATATTTTATTTAAAAATATATTAAAATAATATTTTTTATTTTTTTAAAATATTTTTAACATAACTGCATCAAAATAATTTAAAAATAAATAAATTAAATTTTACTCCACCTAAGGTAATTTGAAACAGGGGCTTTAATTAATTGAAGACACACCATGGTAGGTGATCGAGCCATGTCTAACAGGCTAAGGAACTAGAACGTTATCCTAAATTCACGACGGGAATTGAGCAGCCTAGGGTTTAATGTGCACATTTATCAAAATTGCTTGTAAAACCTCAAGAAGGTAGTTGGGTCAAGGGTTGAACACATTTTACTAGTAGTTTAATTTAAGTTTAGATTAAAAAAAAAAAAAAAAAACTATCTTGAAGACTACGTGCTCTTGGTCCTGTCCCTCGGTCAATTGTGCATTAATTGCAAGCAATTTTTTACCATGTTTAAATCCAACTATTCCCCAAAAACCGATCACGGAAGAGTGCCTCTAAAGACTTTGTTTTTGCCACTAATCCATCATAATTATGATTATCCGAGCTTCAAATCATACTTAATGTATATTATATGGATAATTAATAAGAATCTTAAAATACCAAGCAATTATTGGAATTGGTGATTGGAGGAGGGACTTCTATCATATAAATGTTAAAGTTAAAAAGTTTAAAATAATTTTGAAATTATAGCTACTTTAATTAATGAATATACCACTATTTAATTATCAAAAGGCCAATAATTAGACTCCAACTAAAATGTTAGGCTTATATTGAAATAGCCAGATTTTTTTCACTGCTCAACCAGCTATTAAATTACACATATCCAACAACCAATTTAATTTAAAAGTAGATTGTGGTATATAAAGTCTTAAAATAATTATATATTATTTTTTTATATTTTATTAGGTAAAAGTTGTTTGAGTTTAAAGCTTGATTACATCTATCATTATATTGTTTTGCATTTAATTTTTATAATTTAATCATAAAAAATTAAATCACTGGTCAATAAAATCTGACAACAACATATATAGTACACTAATTATATATAATTAAAATGAAGCTACCATCTTTTAGGAGTAACATTTCTGCATTTAATAGATTGATTTCATTACCGGAACAGGAAGCCTTTTAATCTTAATTATGTCCCCAACCAACTATTGATTTGTGAGATTGTTAATGATGGTGATATACTTGTTTTTTCAAGCTTTTTTTTATTAATATTAATATAATTATCCGAATTAGTTTAAGTATATCTCAATTAATTTCATATTAATTTTATACGTTCTAAAATTAATAATTATAGAAATTATAAAACTTGAATTAATAATTTTTAAAGAACAACTTAAAATATATACAGTTGAATTATATCTGATTTTTCAAGCTCTCATGATCAAGAGGTAGTTTGGTAGACAAAGATCCCGTCTGATGCTTAAAATCTTGGTTACTGTTTTAATTTAAAACATCGAACATCCAGACATTTTTCCTGGACCTCCTCTGCAATTTGCATGTTTCTCTGCACGTGCCATGAAAAGATTAAACCATCGCCTTTCTTTTTTCTTTTCTCCTTCAATTTGCTTTCTATTATCTTGTGCTAAAGTTGCCCTTCTGATTCTAAAGAAAGGCTATTGCTTTTTTGTTCTTGCGAGTGGGATGAGATTTCTGCACCTCCCTCCTTTTTATGTCTTTGTTATTTATATATTTGCATCGTGAATCAGTGGAAAATTAGAAAAAAAATGGATGAGTTTTCAGTGGTGTTCTTGGAAGATTTTATTGATTGAAATATTGTTTTTGAGCTGGTTCTTCATCGCCTGGTATATTTTGGCTGAAAACAGTTGAAGGAAACCACCATTACCCGCCATGAATGAACATGCTTGGAAGCTCAGATGGGAATATTTGTGATACTTCTTTGGTCAAATCAACTAGGCATTTCTAGTATATATATAGCTCATTAATTTCAGGTTTGTTTTCTTTTTATGCCTCCCTTTTCTTCTTGCATGGAACCGACTTGTTCCCTTTTTACTGGCTAGTTTGGCCATTATCGTTATCGCAATTGCAGGTATTAATAAAATCTTCTCGTATATTATGAAGAAGAAGAAAAAAAAACTGCTCTCATTTCTGCATTTTTTTTTATTTGAATAAATTTGATCTAAATTCAGCAATTAATGTTAACATTATAATTTTTTTTAAAAAAATATTAAAATAACATTATTTTAATAAAAAAAATATTTATTCGAGCTAATTCTAACACAACAACAACAATAATAAAAAAATAAATTAATCTTTTTTCACGTACGGTAGTATCAAATATCAAGTTCTACTTAATTTAAAGCGAAAGTAGATGCCAGTCCTCATTTCGCAAGCATCCTAAAATGCATATTTCTTGCCATTACCAGTGTAGCTTAATAAATACAATTTTTTTCCGATTAAGTTTCTAATTCTAGTTGAAACTTCACTTGCAGATTAAAAATTCAAGACAGTGTTAAGAATCTTGTTTAGCCACCAAGACTCCATGGCTGGTGCATGCCAACTAATTTTTCCAAGGAAGTTCTCTCTTCGGCTCCAAAAAGTTATGAAATAATGAGTTGGGACCCCATTTCTCAACCGAGTAGGAACCTTTCTTTTCGAGTTTCCACGCCGGTGTCTGCTCCTATTTTGAAAATTTAATGTTTTTGGCCTCGGGGAGCCGAGTGATCCATCGACGGTGGCAATTCATTAATCAATCTATTGATTTTGGGAAAAGAAATAGATTTTTTTTTAATATTTTTTATTTGAAAATATATTAAAATAATATATATTTTTTTTATTTTTTAAAAATTATTTTTGACATTAACATATTAAAATAATCTAAAAATATAAAAAAAAATTAATTTCAAGAAAATTTAAAAATATTTTTGAAATAAAAAACAAGCATGCTTTAATTAAAGATTTAAACTGAAGATTTTTTAAAGAAAAAAAACATTAATAGAAGATAATTGTGAACTGATTAAATATTATTATTTATTAAAATTATGATCTTAGTTTATAAAATCAAAATATTAAATGAAATTTAAAAAATAATTTTATGTTCTCTAATATACCTACTAAATAAAAGAGTTTTCTACTCGAAACTTATACAAAAACACCATTACTTCATGCTAAGTTTTATGTAATTTTCTTAGAATATGAAATTATTTCTGAGCTAGAAATGTACCTTTTCTGCTAAAAATAGATCACAACTTCAAATCGGAAATAAAAAAAAGTTTGAACAGTTGAACAATTATTTTATGGTATCAATCAGAAAGAATCCCAATATAGTTTTCACCCAGCAAGAATTAACTTGGAACTAACTATTGAAAAAATGTGATCATATTCCACTAATTATAGCCTATGATAGAAAATGAGAAGAAGGGCCGTATAAGGGTGAGTGGAGATCATCATCAAAGTGACAAATAAACTTGTCCTATGCGCATACAACGTCCATTTCATTGATCACAGGAAAATAAAACTTTATAACAAGGGAGATGGTACCGGTACCGTCCACATAATAAATATAAATATAATAATTACTTTATAATTTTGAAATATAAATTTGATTATTATCAACTACCCCAATGTTCGAGTGTGTATATATATATATATACTCGTCTAGGCCCCATAAAAGAGGTGCCAAATTTTTGACATGCATGATTGATTTCTGCTTCTTTTATTGACCCTACTCCTCACTGATTGTAGCCATCCGAGGGAGAGAGAGAGAGAGAGCAAAGAAGCTTCCCTCCTATATATCATTATAAATAAAATGATTTAATTTTTTTTTATTGATTGATACTGCTGTGGGATCGTTCTCGGTTCTAAAATCCCTTTATTTGACTTTTAAATCTTTCAAGATGATCGTTGTTTTTAAAAATGAAAAATAAAATGTAGTGTAAATCATATAAAATAGAATAGAATCATTTGTGAAGCAATTAATTAATAATTGTGCTCCTAACCTATTTCAAGTCCACGAGGCAAAATCTCGATGCAAAGACACTCAAGTTTTGCTCACACACGCCTCATCGTCTCTACAATGAAACTCGAAGAAGATCTCTTCAATCTGCTTTATTAGAAATAAAGCCAAATTGGTGCCATTTATTCAAATTCTTGGACTTACTACCTAGCACTAGAGGACGCATTGTCAAGCACCTTAAATTAAACCTCAAATTTGGCAAAGTTAATTATATCTCCCATGTGGTGGCATGTCCTATTCTAACAAACCCACCCTTTTAAGTTTTTTTTAGTCAATTACCTTTATTTTGAATATATATTGCGGCTAATATGTTAATTATGTATTTGTTTATACGGCGAACTGTTTATGTTTTAAATTATAATTGGACATATAAAAAATATTATATGTTTTTGCATGACTAACCATTGTTTAGAACATTTTAAAACATAACGGGATTATTTTTTTTAATTAGTTTTTTTGTTGTCGCTACCGACCTACAAATCATAGCGAACTAAGTAGATCCAAATTTTATTCCCATTTGAATTCTCACATGAAATTCAGGAAATACAATTAATTGCATGTTATGTGATATGTTTTCGAATCACTTTCTATTATTACCCTGCTTTTGGACGTTAATAAAAAAAAAAAGAGTGGTTGGATTAAAGAAACATATTTGCTTAAAACGAGTTACAATTAAGGATTAAGAATGTAATAGAAAAATCAAATAAATAAATAACAATAGTTTTGAGAAATTCCAAGATAAAACAAAAATCGATAAATTTCTTGAGACAAGAAAGAGAGAGTATCGTGTTTCAGATAATCTAAAATATTAAATACACATTGTTTTCACTATCAACACTCTTTGTAACGCAGCTCGATTCATGCATCTCTATTACCATGCATAAGTTCCTTTTTAATCCAGCTATATAAGCAAGTGATCAAGGCAGGAATATTTAATCGTGCCCTCCTTTTCCTTCGACGACAAAATGCCCAAAATATTGAAGCCATACTTTGGCTTATATATCCCACCGTCCATGTTATGAATTGACAGGGATAGAGTTTGCGTTTGAAAAGGTCAACAAAAGGGAATGAACATAAAATTCACGAGGAACCCCTTCTACGATTAAAATTAAAGAAAAAAAGGGAACCAAACTAAATCGCCGCCTGTAATCAAAGAAGTGAGAAGGATGTTTTTTTCTTTTTTCTTTTTATAATATTGTGGACATATTTTTGTGTGTATATTTTATTAATTGGAGTGAAGTTTGCGCGTAAGTTGATTAATATATATTTTTATATATTATTTATTGCTGTGTAGTCATTTTTAAAAATCAAATTGTAAGGAAGAATCCATCAAAATAAAATTTATTAACGAGCACATACTTTAACCATCTAGTAGGTGGTGCAGTGGTAAAAACTTGAAGTCAAGTAGCTTGTCCTCCATGTTGTCTCAAGTTTGACACCTGTAGTTGCTAAATAATGACCACTAGAAGCTTACATGGTCGTTAATTTCAGGACCATGAGATTAATCGAGATACACGCAAGCTGGCTCGAACATCCACATTAATAATAAAAAAAATAGTATTAGAAAAAAAACGTTGGTGAAAGGATGGTTTTTATTTATTTATTTATTTAATATTTGGGCTATTTCTCGGAAGCTTTTATTTATTTAATATTTGGGCTATTTCTCGGAAGCTATAAAATATAGACAGCAACAGCCAACAAGACGAGTGCTAATAGTGCACCCCTCTTCTCAAATGCTCTAATTTGTTGATACGCTGTTTTCATTAGTTGTTTCAACTCCTATCAAGCATTAAGATAACGTTTATTTATTTTCTCGTAACAGATAAAAAAAATAAAAAAATTAAGAATAAAAATATATTTAGTTAAAAAGACAAACAAAAATAAAAGCATTTCTAGAATAGTTTTATATTTATTTTTTATTGTTTTTAATGTCTCAATTTTTTAATCTCAAAACGGTAACCAAACTATGCTAAAATAACACATCTACTATTAATGAAACGAGTACACTAATTAAAAGTTGGAATAAGTAAAGCATTATCTAATCGGCTGGCTAAGGAAATTAAATGGCCGTAAGCCTAGCTGATAGCTCAACAATAACCACCTCTATGCGTGCACAAAACGATATGGATAGGCTTGTATTAGGGATAGTAGCCTAAAGTTCAACATTTCTTTAAATGTTTGAACTGAAAAATTGCATCAATATTCGAGTGCGAGAGATTTTACACTGAGAAGTTTGGGACCAAACTACTTCGGCAAGGAGAATCTCTGCACTGAATCATGGAAAGGAAACAGACAACCATGCAAAGATATGGTAAAAGAACAGTGATCAAACTGGTGAAAAAAAAAAAAAAAAAACAGCCAGAGAACAAGATAAGGAAGAGGGACAGGAAAACCCATGTGCCTCTGAGTTTCATATAATGTAAAATGTCTAACCTGATTTTTATGGGACAAGCATTTTCATGAAATGAATATATCATGTGGGGTCGTAAAGACATGAATAATCAATACATGATTTAAGTCACAGGGAGATGTGGCTTCGTGGATGTGACTGTGCACTGGTGCATTTGTCTGCTGAGATGGTGATGATACCTCTGATCCTAGGGTTTATTAATGTTGCTTCAAGTCTTTACAAATAGTTTGTTAGTGGTTAATTAATTAGCAGTAGGGCGCCACCAAGTTGCTATGTTTCTTAACATTACACAGACATTTTGTTAATCAGGAAACAACAAACAAGATCGTGGAGGGTATCTTTAAAACCTGACAAGATCGTGCAGGTATTAAATAGTACCATTCACTGCTCTGATCCGATCTGTGATTCTATCTATCTGCTTCGAATCCCCTTCCATACCACCTATAGAAAACGGCCCAAGTTGTTTTCCTCTCCCAATTGAACTTATACAAGGCCATTTCGTGCAGATGAAACTGACCCATCTCAAAGAAACTAGTCCAACATCCATC
>Ga0325410_1003751_pt1 | contig 17138 bp, 15 predicted proteins | sample PopdelMetagenome_16_FD_206182 | JGI IMG/M metagenome (GOLD analysis project Ga0325410, IMG submission 206182) | Populus deltoides microbial communities from Bellville, Georgia, United States - Xylem-PdIQD-R3 | ecosystem: Host-associated > Plants > Phyllosphere > Stem > Wood/Secondary xylem...
CTCAGAAATAGGTATGTGAATAAGCCACTGAAGTTAAATCATTTCCTTGATCACAGCTTCTTTAGCGGATTTCTAACTATATATTCTTCATTTAACATTATCAAAGCTGACCGTGAAGAGGCTAAAGCTAAAGCTAAACCTAAGATGAAGATTGCAGTGATAACTACAGCTACCATTTTCGTGGTCTTGGGGATACTAGTGGCCAGCTATTGCCTCTGGAAAAACAAGGCAAAGTGTGCAGGTAATTAGTTGCTTAGACACTTTCATTAAATTAATGATCATCTGGTTTGCTTTAAATTTCTATTAGGGTTTTTAATGAATGGAAACAATAAATAGTTTGAACAATTTATTTCTACATGGTGGACAAATTTTCGTGTATCCTGTGAAAGAAATTTGTTAAATGTTCCTGATCAGTAGAATTTCAGCACCGAAAATAACATGTTAGCAGTGCCAGCTGCTGTATTTATTGCTATGAAAGGAGCCAATTTACCTGAATCAGTACAACAGCTGGACTATCAACACTTTTTCTAGCTATATATAAGCATTGATGTTTGGCATCGCATTTCATTTTAGTATCAATTCACAGACGTCATCAGCTAAATAGGATTGATCTAATGTTCTGATCATTTTCAGCTCATCTAAAAGTTTATTTCCCTGTTCTAGATAGAATGGAAAACTACAGGAAAAATGATCATGAGATCGATGATGGACAAAAGGAAGACTTGGAGTTACCACACTTTGAGTTCACAGCTGTAGCTAATGCCACCAACAACTTTTCAATCAACAATAAGTTGGGAGAAGGCGGATATGGACCTGTCTACGGGGTAAACATTATAAATATTTAGCAAACTTACTACAAGAGAACCTAGGCATTTTGTTTCATGCAGAACAACACAAGTATTTAGTAAACTTTATCTTTTAGGGTATGCTAGAAGATGGACAAGAAATTGCTGTGAAGAGGCTGTCAAGGAGTTCTGGACAAGGATTAAATGAGTTCAAAAATGAAGTGATACTGATTAAAAAGCTTCAGCACAGAAATCTTGTGAAGCTTCTCGGTTGCTGCATTCAGAGAGAGGAGAAAATGCTGATTTATGAATACATGCCCAACAGAAGCCTGGACTCCTTCATTTTCGGTAAGGACCCCTAGTAACGTAATAAACTTAGTTGGCCTAAAATGAAAAGAGCTGTTATAGGTTTTTGTTGCTATCGAATTTGTTGTTTTGGTATTCAAATATCAGTTTGGCCTGATATGAAAACATGACTTTGTTAGATCAGGCAAAAAGGTAAACTGCTAGACTGGTCCAGGCGTTTCAACATTATCTGTGGGACTGCAAGGGGGCTTCTCTATCTACACCAAGATTCCAGATGGAGAATCGTACATAGAGATCTGAAAGCAAGTAATGTCTTACTTGATAATGACATGAATCCAAAAATTTCTGATTTTGGTTTGGCTAGAATGTTTGTGGCTGGCCAAACTGAAGGCGAGACAAACAAAGTGATCGGAACTAGTAAGACATCTGATCCATGAGCTAGATTTAACATTCATTTACTAGCATTTATGTGCTCTTATTTTAATGGCTTTCTGTAGTGGTTACATGGCGCCAGAATATGCTACTGATGGTCTATTCTCAGTGAAATGTGATGTCTTTAGTTTTGGTATCTTACTGCTTGAGATAATAAGTGGAAAGAAAAGTAGAGGGTTTTACCATCCAGACGATAGTCAAAGCCTTATTGGACATGTAAGTATTGAGGGTTAAATTGGTTTGTTATAAGTGATGAGTTAAAGAATGACAAAAAGTCCTTCGTATGTGTTAGGCATGGAGATTGTGGAATGAAGGCAAAGCATTAGAGTTGATTGACTCACTGAGAGATGAGTCATACAATCCGTCAGAAGTGATGAGATGTATACACATTAGCATCCTATGCGTGCAACAGCATCCAGATGACAGGCCATGCATGGCCTCTGTAGTATGGATGTTGGGAGGAGAGAGTGCATTGCCTAAGCCCAAAGAACCAGGTTTTCTTAATCACAGAAGTCTGCAAGAATCAAGTTTCACTTCGAGCAAGGTTGGATTATCTTCAACCAATGAGATTACTGCCTCACTCTTGGAGCCTCGGTAGCTATTTCCCGAATCAAATTTTCACCAATTTCATAAAGTGTAGAATGTTAAACTTATGTGGTTTTATCTGCTTAGCTAGACTGGAATTATATTAAGGTCTTGTTGAAAACATTGGAGCAGGATTATCAATTGTTCTTATTGTGTTTCTGAATTATGTTCAGTTTTCCAAATATATACATGCATGCATTATGGTCATAAGATTTTATTAGTGTAATAATGTGTATACAATATTGCCATTAGTTACATGATTCTCAAATAGAACGCCATTAGTTTTGCAGATAATAATCACCATAACTTAAGTTTAATCAACCAATTAATAACACTACTCTAATCTTAGCTAAACCACAAGTGATGTAGCCGGGCAGGAAGAAAGTGAATATTTTGAGCAGTCAAATAGAGATGATGTAGGACAGCGTAAGGAAGGAATTCTAGACCAAATGGAATCCTAGTGCAGCAAGGATGAACACGTCAGGATTCAGCTTCTGAGTTAGAAGCATACTCTGCCACTACTGCTCTGTTCCTTATTGCACACGGATTCCATTATTTAAGTGCCCCTCTGCTACTGATGTTATTGTTTAAAAGTTAGAACTTTAGTTTACGTTTCTACATAGGAATATTGTATGTTTTTATTAATTATCTCCGCAAGCACGTTTCTGATTGGAATTAGGATTGGCAGCTATAAATACAAGCAACCAATCCTCGTTACAGACACTTGAATTTTCATTGAAATAAGAATTTCATTCAGAACCTCAATCTCTTACTCGTGGATTCGAGTAATCTACTTCCTGCTCGTGGACTCGAGCAATTATCTACAAAGGGACGGTAATCCTTTTATTTAATAGACTTTCGCTATGTCAGTTGGTATCAGAGCTAGTTTAACTTGTTCAGATGGCAAACACACGGGGTGAAAATGAAGCTCTTGATGACGGCAAACATGAAGAGGGCATGATCACACAAGCTGGTTCAGGAACTTCCAGCGTGAGACCCAGCAAGCGTTACAAGCAATACAAACAACCCTTGCTAGGCTAACAACAGGAAATAACTTGCAGCATGAAGGCGAAAATTACAGGGAAAGGATTGTTCCTGCTGGTGAATGCCATCCAATTCCACGTAGGCAGTTAGCCTACGAGGATGAACTGAGTGATGATGAGGAATATGTCGAACACATGTTTCAACACAATCACCAGGGACAACGCAATGTGGGAGGGCGAGAACCACAAACATTCTGTATGAAAATGGATTTACCTAGTTTCAATGGTCAGTTGCAAATAGAGGGGTTTCTTGATTGGCTGGCAGTAGTTGAAAGGTTCTTCGACTACATGGAGATCCCTGAAGATAAAAAGGTAAAATTGGTTGCTTACAGATTAATGGGAGGAGCCTCTGCATGGTGGGAGCAACTGCAACTCACGCGAATGCGACAGAGAAAAGGGATGGTACAAACATGGGCAAAGATGAGATGACTTCTACAAGCCAAATATTTACCACCAGATTATGAACAGATCCTGTTTCAACAATATCAGGATTGCAGACAAGGAAACAGAACAATGCAAACATATGTTGAAGAATTCCACAGATTATCCTCACGTAATAATCTGTCAGAAACTAATGCGCAACAAGTCAACAAGTTTGTTGGTGGTCTATGTTTGGCTATACAGGATCGGGTCTCCATGCAAACCATATATTCGTTAACTGAAGCCATCAATCTGGCTACAAAAGCAGAAACACAACTGGAAAGAGCAAAGTCAATAGCTGGAACGAGAAGCTCTTTTGATCTTAATCGGGCTGCAATAGACAAAGGAAAGTTTCCAGCCTTTCAACCACCGCCCATCAATACTTCCAAAGGACCGAACAATAACGGGGCACCCTCAAAGACTAGAGGAGCGATAGAAGCACCTAGAAATCCTTATGCTCGTCCATCAACAGATAAATGCTATCAATGTGGGCAACCAGGACATCGCTCTAATCAATGTCCCAGGCGGAGCACAGTGAACTTAATAGAACCAGATTTAACAGCAGAAGGAGTAGAAGATGAATTAGCATACACCTATGAAGAGGACGAAGTCATAGGGGGAGATGAGGGAGAATTATTGTCACGTTCCCTAGTAGTTCAAAAACTACTACTTACGCCAAAACAAATAGAGCAATCATAGCGACACAACATATTTCGAACCAGATGCACTGTGAATAAAAAGATATGTGATGTCATTATAGATAGCGGCAGCAGTGAGAATATAATTTCAAAAAACATGGTAGCAAAGCTGGGGTTAAAAACTGAAAGACATCCATCACCATATAAGATCGGCTGGATCAGCCAGGGTGCAGAAGCAAGGGTTATAGAAATTTGCTGCATTCAATTCTCCATTGGGAAAAATTACCTAGACAACATTACTTGTGACGTGGTTGAAATGGACGCCTGTCATATAATTCTAGGCAGACCATGGCAGTTTGATGTGGATGCTATATACAAGGGGCGTGATAATGTGTATATCTTCATGAGTAAAGGGCAGAAAGTCGTGTTGGGTCTAATAAAGGAAGAATTTTCTATAGTCGAACCGAAAACTAAAGGGAAGTCAGTGCTTCTGGTTGATGGGGAAAAATTTATGGACGAAGCCAAGAAGACAGGAGAGCTTTTTGCAGTAGTAATTGGGGGAGGAATCAGTACCGAACTTCACAACATTCCTCAGGAGCTAAAACCCTTACTAGTAGAGTTTCAGGAAATCATACCATCAGAGCTACCAGATGGGATACCCCCCATGCGCGATATTCAGCACTAGATTGATTTAACTCCAGGGGCTAGTCTGCCAAATCGACCCCATTATCGAATGAGTTCGAAAGAGAGTCAGATCCTACAAGAGCAGGTAGAAGAGCTGATTAGAAAGGGATTGGTTCAGGAGAGTATGAGTCCTTGCGCGGTGCCAGCCTTGCTAGTACCAAAGAAAGACGGCAGTTGCCGCATGTGCATAGACAGCCGAGCCATTAACAAAATCACAATTAAGTACCGGTTTCCAATTCCTCGCCTGGAGGATATGCTAGACATGCTGTCAGGGTCGAAAATTTTTTCAAAAATTGATTTACAGAGTGGGTATCATCAGATTCGAATTAGACCCGGGGATGAATGGAAAACTACTTTCAAGACGAGAGAGGGCTTATATGAATGGCTAGTAATGCCCTTTGGACTGTCCAATGCCCCAAGTACCTTCATGCGCCTAATGAATTAGGTACTTAAACCCTTCACTGGTCGTTTTGTTGTAGTGTACTTCGACGATATATTAATCTATAGCCAAAACAAGTCTAGCCACTTTGAGCACTTGAGAGAAGTGCTAACAGTATTACAACAGAACAAGTTGTATGTTAATTTGACAAAGTGCGAATTCATGACCAGTAGTTTGCTATTTCTGGGATTTGTTGTGAGTGCTGAGGGGATTAAAGTCGACGAAGGCAAAATAAGAGCCATCCGGGAATGGCCTACTCCACAGAATGTCAGCGAGGTGCGTAGCTTCCATGGCCTAGCAACATTCTATCGACGGTTTGTCAGAAATTTTAGTTGAATCGTCGCACCGATCACTGACTGCATGAAAAAAGGGAAATTCCATTGGGGACCTGAAGCAGAACAAAGCTTCATACTCATTAAAGAAAAATTGTCTTCTACTCCAGTTCTCACACTGCTAGATTTCGATAAATAATTTGAAGTGGAGTGTGATGCGTCTATTGTTGGCGTTAATGCTGTATTGCCTTAGGAAGGTAGGCCTGTTGCTTTCTACAGCGAGAAACTAAGTGAATCTCGCAAGAAGTGGTCCACCTATGAACTTGAACTTTATGTTGTGTTTCGTGCTTTAAAGGTTTGGGAGCACTACTTAGTGCAAAGGGAGTTTATCCTCTTCAGTGATCACCACGCCTTACAATTCATTAATAACCAGAACAATGTGAACCGAATGCATGCACGTTGGGTATCCTTCATCCAAAGGTTCACCTTCTCCCTAAAACATAAGGCTGGGCAGTTAAATAAAGTAAAGGATGCTCTAAGTCGAAGGGCACTATTACTTGTCACCATACGGACTGAAGTTATAGGTTTCGACTGCCTTAAGGATTTGTATGCGGATGATGAAGATTTTGGCCCTATATGGACCAAATGTCTATAGGGACTCTCACAGGAAGGCATGCATATTCAAGAGGGATATTTATTCCGGGGCAATCAGTTATGTATCCCCAGGAGCTCCTTACGAGAACAGATAACCTGCGAGCTACATGGTGGCGGTTTGGGGGGCCATCTAGGATGAGATAAAACAGTGGCCATGGCAGAAGAGAGGTATTATTGGCCCCAGCTGAAACGGGATATTGGTAACCATGTCAAACGTTGTCCCACGTGCCAAGCAGCCAAAGGACACACGCAGAACACAGGTCTCTACATGCCGTTACCCATCCCAGCAGCACCTTGGGAAGACTTATCTATGGATTTCATTCTGGGACTTCCACAAACTCAGCGTGGATTTGACTCCGTCTTTGTAGTAGTGGACAGGTACTCTAAAATGGCTCACTTCATCGCATGCACAAAAACATCAGATGCCGTGCACATCACAAATTTGTTCTTTAAAGAAGTTGTTCATCTACATGGGGTTCCTAAATCTATCACTTCGGATCGAGACACAAAATTTTTAAGCCACTTTTGGCGGACATTATGGAGACGGTTTGATACATCATTGAAATTCAATAGCACTAGCCACCCTCAAACCGATGGACAGACGGAAGTTGTAAACCGCACTCTTGGAAACTTAATCCGTTGCCTCTCAGGGGAGAGACCGAAACAATGGGATCTTACACTGGCACAGGCTGAATTTGCCTATAACAGCATGCTAAACAGGTCCACGGGAAAAACTCCATTCCAAATTGTCTACTGCCAGCCACCACATCATGCATTGGACCCAGCACTGCTACCTAAAATTCAAGGAATGAGCATCGCAGTAGAGCATATGGCCGACCGGATTAAAACAATTGAGGAAGAAGTGCAAGCGAATCTAGAGGAAGCTAATGTCCGGTACAAAACAGCCGCAGACCGCAAACGACGAGCAAAAGTCTATCAGGTAGGAGATCTTGTGATGGTGTATCTACGTAAGGGGCGACTACCAGCAGGAACGTATAGCAAACTGAACAATAAAAAGCATGGCCCTTTCCAAATCCTATAGAAGATTAATGACAATGCATATGTTGTGGACCTCCCTGTAGAAATGACCATTTCTCCCACCTTCAATGTTGCTGACCTGTTTGAATATCATCCCCCCGATGAATGTCCTTCTCACCTAATCAACGCGAGGACGCGTTCTGTTCAAGAAAGGGAGACTGATGTAGGACAGCGTAAGGAAGGAATTCTAGACCAAATGGAATCCTAGTGCAGCAAGGATAAACACGTCAGGATTCAAGCTTCTAAGTTAGAAGCATACTCTGCCACTACTGCTCTGTTCCTTATTGCACACGGATTCCATTATTTAAGTGCCCCTCTGCTACTGATGTTATTGTTTAAAAGTTAGAACTTTAGTTTACGTTTCTACATAGGAATATTGTATGTTTTTATTAATTATCTCCGCAAGCACGTTTCTGATTGGAATTAGGATTGGCAGCTATAAATACAAGCAACCAATCCTCGTTACAGACACTTGAATTTTCATTGAAATAAGAATTTCATTCAGAACCTCAATCTCTTACTCGTGGATTCGAGTAATCTACTTCCTGCTCGTGGACTCGAGCAATTATCTACAAAGGGACAGTGATCCTTTTATTAATAGACTTCTGCTACGTCAGTAGATCTGCCACTGTTTGATGGGATCTACACTAACAAATCATGCAGATAGTATAATGGATATATTTATGGACCAGTTGGATGAAGTTAAGCTCAATAAAAAATCAAGTGATGCTAGACCAATGACCATAACTTTTGATCCGGTCATTGGATCAAATTCAAATTTTTCAAGTGATTTTAAAGACCTAGTTCTGCAGTGGTATCAACATTATTGTACTAGCCAGTTTTTAAATTTTTTTCTTGATTTTTCTGGATTTTTTTAAGTTCTCTGATCAGAATAATTTGTAATCTTTCTAAAGGGATTGTTATTTTCCAATAAATTTCTGTTCTGTTTTTATGTTTCCCTTTAGAAGGTCTACCCTGCGAAGTTCATATGTAAAAGGATTACAGAAGACTATAGGCTCAGATATAATTGTCTTGGATTTGCTCTGAATTCTGATGTTAGGAAATGGAAAATTAATAGAGGTCAGAATCAGAATATTGATTTTCAAAGCTAATTTGGTGTTCACATTTCTGTCATTGAATTTAAGGTTATTCACTAGGAATAGCATTTGAAGGAATGCCAGTCAGGGTCTAAGCACATAAATATCTGTGAGGCCATAACATGGTATGAAGCAATGCTGAAAGCAAAGAAACAGAGACTATAATGAGATTAGTAGTTTTTAAAACAATTAATTGTTAATGAATTACCTATAACAACAGGCTCAATTCATAAAAGTATAAGGAAAATAAATTAAAACCATAGTTTTAGGAAATAAATTGAATGAAAATTGCATTTGTTATCACAAAAAAATACAGCAAGGCCATAATCAAAATATCATAACCTGATGGCAGTTAAATTGTAGATTTCTTGATGCATGTTGTGCAACCTTGCATCATTATCTATGAACCAGGCGTCTAAACCAGCGCTGGCTTCTGTGACCATGAGATTTTAGGAGCACCAGCCTGATGCAAGCTGCGTCCAAAAACTGCTGAAGTCTGAAAGAAGGTCGTTTCAGTCTTCTTGTTCTTAGTCAAAGCTTATTGTTTTATGTGATTTACGCAACAGTATTGACCTGGGCAAAATAATAGAAAAGGTTTACGCAACAGTATGATCATTTTAAAATAAACTAGGAACTGTTTCTCTCCTCAAAAGAAACTTAGCTTATATCTCGTGAAAATGTGAATGTTGTCGATTAATTGAATTCATTATCTTTTCGGACAAGATCGATTTAATACTAACAGGAATTTTATGGGAAAAAAACAGGGAAATCTTAAGAATGTTTATCACATATTTTGTGTTGGGTTCCTCTCCTATTTGAAAGAGGGCCTTTTTATGTTTGTTTTGGCCCATGTGGTTAGGGGTTTTAGTACAAGAAAATTAGAAAACGCAGTAAACACTATTCTATCAATAATTTATATTGCTAACAAATTTACCAACGAAAAGATGTTGTCAAAAAGATTTGTCCGGGCTTTACCATCCGATAGCTTTTACATCAATAATTGATAATGCCGACGGAAATAATGATAAATTATTGGTTCTAAAAAAATAAAATGTACCGACCAGTTTCTATTAGTAATGAAATTATTGATAAAAGATTTCATTGTTAATTTCATCCGTAAAACTAAGTATAGCCAACAAAATAGCTGATGCAGTTGGCAACAAAATTTTCGTCGCTAATTCCATCGAAAACTTTTGAACCATTTTGTGACTTTTCAACAAAATAGCGTCTATATTGTTAATAAAAAAAATTTTCAACAATAAATACATTGCTACACAAATAAAAGAGGTGAGAAAATCCTGAGCCAAAAGGATCAGAACGAGTAAGATAACGTAAAGCCTTATATTTCATCCCAATTCTTCATATTTCCTTCTTGGCTTTCATTTCTTCATCTAATTTGGCTTCTCACTCTTCCAGGGGACACTAACTTAAGATTTCAGCGTCAACTGGCTTAGGCCAGGCTATTTTGCGCTTGGAGTTGAAGTAGTACGACCCAACCTCATTTATCTGGATAATTGTGTAGGCATTTCATAAACCTAATTCCTCTTAGGTCCATTAATTATGTTATTATATGAAACAAAAAGAAAAGGAAAACAAGTTAATTATAATTAAAGAATTACAAAAATTAGAAGAATTAAAAAGAAATTCTTCACCACTTCCCCCCAATCCACCTTTCTTATATAAGTTTCCTCATATAACTCCATCAGAGTAAGCTCACACCCAATCTCTATTCCTACAAAATAAATAAGTTGTTAAAAATTCTAACAAATAAATAATAAATTAAAAATTGATAAAAAATATTTTAAAACTCTTATCAGACATTTTGCATGCTTGACAAATAAAAGCAATCCACTGATGTGCTAGCTTACCAAACCATGTGTTTCTTTGTTTAAATACTATGATCTGGATCACAAGTGCCTTTTAAAGTCTTTTGATACCACAAATTCTTGAAACTTCACCCAATTTTTATCTTTGACGTGACTTGGTCTATACTTTTTCTTGACCATGATGTCATCAGAGTTGACTATGTTTTTTGCATAATTGTGGGTATAATACCACAAATCATGCAATTTGATATAAGATGTTTTGTTAAATTAAATATAAATTTGTTAATTGCTTGATACTTACAATTACGTTCTGGTTTTCTCACACTTTCTTGACCACCCCTCGTTTTTCTTTTCCCACCAAAATTTCCCCTGCAATGTCAATTTGTACATTAATTGGATTTTTTATTTTTTTTTGAAAAAACTATATACTAACGATTGTTCCTTGAACGATGATTTCATCACACTTGTGATACAACAGTTAGCTTCAATATTTGTAAATCTAAAAACAAAGTCACACAAAGTCATTCATTTTTATTTAATGTAAATCTTAAAATAACATAATCAAATTAAATAATTTAAATACATAACTTACATAGAGTGGTCAGCCTTCTATTATAAAATAATTTTACCAAAAAATTGCTCTTTTGAACAAGGGATTCCATTTTTGTTGCCCAAAGTGTTTGAACCTCGATCAGTATCATGTGCATTAGGTGCCTCTATATGACCGATACCTAAATTAATAGTATGGTCACCAACATCACCAATGTTATTGTCGATTGAACCAACAATAGTAGTAGCATTTTTTTGACTTTTTCTTGGCATCACAAAATATAACACAAGTTAATTCTCAATTTTAATATGATAAACTCATAATTATAGATAAAATATATAAAGCAATATGGTCCAAATAAACAGCATGCTTTATGTACACAGATTCAAAAGTCTCTCTTGGAATCACAAACCAAAGCAAACAAAATCAAGATCACTAACCAAACTAAACAAAACAAAAATCTAACATATTCATGAATTACCGTATTCTAAATTTTTCACATATTCATGAATAACTATATTCAATGAATAAAATAAAAATCTCAAACTTAGAATTAATCCATTCAAGATCATTTATTAGCTTAAAATCTCAAAATCCAAACAATACAAATATTTTTCATCAAAATCAACAATGCCTCACAACATTTTTTTTAATAATTCAATTATCCAATTTCAAATCCATTAAATCATCATAATCCAAACAAAACTAACAACATTGAGCATTTAATCACACCTCTCATTATTATCATTGAAACAAAATCACTTAACAACATTTAAACAATACTAACTATTTTCAAACTTCATCAAATTAACTTACATTTTAAAAATTAATCACGAACACTTCACTACTTCATGTTTGTTTCTCAATATTAAGAACATAAAAATGTTTCATCATAAAAGACACCTAAATAAAAAAAACAAAATCAATCTAAACTCATATGGCATCCCATAACATGCAACTATTAATGCATGTAGTTTTTACCCTCATTAATAATAATATATAAAGAATGAACAAAAAGCAGCTAGTCTCATCATCAATTAACATTCCCATAACAACAACAACAACATAAAATTATGTCGTAATTAATGTTTCCATCATCAATTTCCAATTAACACATAGTAGCAGCAGCAACCCAATTAATATTTTCATCATCAATTAACCTTTCCATCATCAATTAAAATTTTCATAACAACATCACAAAATAAGAACTTTCTCCAACTAGATTCACATTACAGAATCTAGTATCACCAAAAAATAAGCCCTACCTTCATCCTTCTCTTCACAATCTACCTCAATGACCGCATTGGAGAAACAAATAAAAAAACTTTATCCACTTTCTGTCACCATTTACAACTCAAACCCCTTATTGAAACCCAATAAAAACAATCCTTCATTTCCGGTTATAACATAGATTTTTTTTATGGAAATTCCATTGGTAATTTCATCAGCTTATTAACACGTTAACAATTGCCGATGGAATTGCCTTTGGAAATTTTATTATTTTTAATTTCATTGCCATTTGTCAAAAATCTAATTTATTTTGATAAAATTGCATGTATGTCAGCAATTCCATCGCCATTTCTCAAATCTATATCCTTTATCCCTAAAGAAGTGATTAATCTTTGTCAATGTATCCCGTATCTCTTTTGGAAATATATCCCTATAATCAAATAGAATGATTCGCATAAACACATAGAAGTCATGACTCTTTATTCTATACAATCTATATTCTCCTAAATTCACCAATCTAGCAATGTTTAAAGCATATCCATTAGAAAATCATAGACTTTTAAGTCATTCATAAACAAAAAAAAAATGGTGTATGCTTGTTTAAGGTGAAGGTGACTTTAGATTTTGAGACATGAAACTCATAATTAAGAAAAATCATATTCTAACTGTCACAATACAAAGCGAAATCCAATAAGTATAGGTTCAAGCATACATGTGTAGGGGGAGAATATTAAACATGATCATTAAAGTAACATTTGGTTACTATTTTGGGACAGAAAAGATAGATGGTGTTGGTAGAGAAAACATGTCTCCTTGTATTTTCTGTTTTAAAAGTATAGAAATTCACAAAAATATTTCAAACACATTTAATTTATGTAGTTGTTTCTGTCTCCTCTACACAACACATTTCTGTCTTTTCTATATATGTTCATCCTATCCCAGAACACTAACCAAACGTAATCTAAATAATTGTCAAGTCAAGCAAAGAGCCTTTCTAAATTGCATTTTCCTTTTTATTTTTTATTTTGTCTAATGACATTCATTGATTGATTGAATGGTCTAATCCTCATTTCCATTTATTTTTGGAATTACACGAAAACATCCCTTTCGAATTATAAAGCGACATGCAACTCAATCAATGCCTTCATTGGCTACAACCTTTTAAAAAATAAACTCTAGTTAGTTTTGTCCTTGGCTCATTTACAACGACAGTCACATATTAAGAGTCCGTTTGGTATTGTGATAGCTTTTCAAAGTATTTTTTATTTGGAAATGCATTGAAATAATATATATATTTTTATTTTTTAAATTTTATTTTTTAAAATGATCTGAAAAAACCAAAAAATTAATTTGAAGCAAAGAAAAAAAAAATTTTAATTTTTTTCAAATCTGTAACTTTGATCATGAGACTCATATAATCTAATGGAGAGCAAATCAAAATAAATTTTGAAGCTCAATTCCCAATCAACCATATTGACACAATATTGAACGATAAAATTAGTAAAAAATTTAATTAAAGAAATAACATAAAAAATAAGTCAAGTCAACCTGGGTTAATATATTAAACACTATTCTTAGGTCATGAGGTCGCGGATAACCTAATAAAAATCATAATGCTTAATTCTTAATCAAGCACAATATTAATTGATGAAATTAGGGGGAAAGTTAATTAAAAAAGGAAAAAAATCGACTTAATTGAGTTAACCTGCCAAACTAGCGATGTAACAGCCCGGTTGTACGACTTGATCAATGTTAAAAGATCCCAACATATTCTCTTAATTTGATGATAATTGTTTTTTAAATCTACCCAAAAATTTGACTGAGTTTCATTTGTATTTAGGATATTCCAAGTTATCAACTCCTATCACTTTACTCAATCAACCCATCATTACAAGGTCCCATAATTCCAGACCTTATATCAAGCATCATAATTCAACACTTCATACAATCCACACAATATATATATATATATATATATATATATATATCCTACGAGTAAGTTCAATAAGAACATAGCCTACATATCAGATCATAAAATTTAAAAGAAAAAGGAATACTAACATGCAAAGAAAGCATTACAACATAATAAGTGTTCTTAAAGGTTAATTACAAGATAATTAAAGTACTACATGCTAAGCTAAACTTTTATAAATACATCAAGGTTTACACAAAAGCATACTACATAAATGCGTTAATTCCCTTTTATTTAAGTTAAATATTTACATAAGCTTGACAAAGTAGAGTCCTAAACTAATGATCTCCCTGGATATTTGATAGACCTGTTACATAAATAAACATACCAATATATTGATAAAAAAAATATACATATGCTCATGTAATGTATATGAAAGAAGTATTAATTCTCTATCGGATCCATAAGAATTCTAACAGACAACTTATATTTTTCTTGTAAATCTTTTAAACCCAATTAACACTCATTTGTATATTCTTAATTTGAATACTCTTATTTACTTGTATGAACCGGGTGACCTTGCAAAGTCTAATCTTGTGATGCCATTTGCCGAAGCTATTCTTTATTTACATTGAACACGATATTTATTGTAATTGCATTCACCAGAAGAATTTTAAATTGTATAAGTGCAAAAAGGAGGGAAAATCACGCACCTGCTCTGCCTGTCTCGTGACCTCCTCTAACAGAAGATCCAATCCTGGTTGCTCCTCCTGAATCACAAGGAAGTTTTTGGTTATGATTCCTTCAAGCCGATATTATAGAGAATCCATATTCATTCATTACTCATATGTTACTTTCTGTGCATGTTCATTTCCTTATAATAACAAACATACATATATCATGCATATTTTCAAAGTTAGTATCTCACTGTGCAAGTGTTCGTATGACTCAATTCTTTTATATTCTTACATATAATATTCACGTGAAAGTCTACTGTTACTATCTAACTTTGAATTGTTACTGTCCAACTCTTACTGTCTAGACATTGAACTGTTACTATTCAACTGTTGTTGTCTAACTGTTAATGTCCAACCGTTGCTGTTTAGACATTGAACTATCACTGTCCAATCATTGTTGTCTAACTGTTACTGTCCAATCATTGATGTCCAACTGTTACTGTCTAACTGTTATTGTCTAGACATTGAACTGTTACTGTACAATTGTTACTGTCCAACCATTGCTATCTAGACATTGAATTGTTGTTGTCCAACTGTTACTGTCTGAACACTCATCAGATTTTTAAAAGATGGCCTTTTATGTTTGTTTTGGCCCATTTGGTTAGGGGTTTTAATACACTTTGTTAGGATTTTTTAAAACATACACTACAAGAAAATTAGAAAACGCAGAAGGAATATTTGTCGGCATGTAACCACAATTCTATTAAAAATTTATATTGCTAACAAATTTACCAACAAAAAGATGTCGAAAAAAGTTTTGTCAGGGTTTAGAAATAATGATAAAATATTAGCACAAAAAAAATACATAGACTAGTTTCTATTAGTAATTAAATTATTGATAAAAGATTTTATCGTTGATTCCATCAGTAAAAACTAAATATAGCCAACAAAATAGCTGATGCAATTGGCAACAAAATTTTTATTGCTAATTCCATCAAAAACTTCTAAAACTTCCAAACCATTCTGTGACTTTTCGTTAAAATAACATCTATATTGCCAGTGAAAATTTTTTACAACAATAAATACATTGCTATACAAATAAAGGAGGTGGAGGTGAGGAAATTCTGAGCCAAAAGGATTAGAACAAGGAGTAGGATAATATAAAGCCATATATTTCTCCATTTTCTCCCAATTCTTCATATTCCTTTCTTCTATTCTGGCTTTTATTTCTTCATCTAAATTTGCTACTCACTCCTCTATAGGACCCTGAATTTAGATTTCAGAGTCAACTGGCTTAGGCCAGACTGTTTTGTGTCTGGAGTAGAAGCAGTACGGCACAACCTTATTGCTTTGGTTGAATGCGTAGGCATTCCCATAAACCTAATTCCTCTTAAATCCATTAATTATATCATAACCTATTTTTTGGTTATTCCCAAATTTATTTCATTTTCTTCCCAAAAAAAAAGCAGGACACGGTGCCATTTTAAACGACCCTGTGCATGTTCTTCTTCCCTGCGCATGCAAAGGCAGGGAAGAAGAAGATTTTAAATCTCCTTTTCCCACTCAACTTCTCCTTCTCTACCTCCCTACATGCCTAACTACTTACACAACCCATACCCTCATTAATGGAGAAACAGGAGACCCATGCCCCCCACCATGATGAAAAGCAGAACACCCATGCCTCGCCACCATGCCCTGTGCTTGGACAGGGTATGGTGAACCTCTCCCTGACTACCTATAAATACAGGGGAACGAGCGACACTATAAGGGAGGAAGGAAAAGGAAAAAAAGGAAACTAAAAGGGAGCGTTAAAATAGAAAAACTATTTGTAAATTCCACAAAGCAAGACATTCATCATTCAACTTCCATTAATCTATCCAGATAAACAAACTCTCATTAAGTTTATATATCTGCTCAGTATCTCGTAAACAAAATATTAATAAACCTTCCTTTTTATGTGCTCAATGTATGAAAACATAGATGATGAGGCTTTTATTGGAGGAAAACAATATTATATTCTAATGTTTAAGGTTAACTTCCTTGGGTTGGGATTATTATCTTTTCTTTTTTTTCTTTTTTTTTTCTTTTTTTTCAATATATATACATATAACTTAAAACACAATGCATCTTTAACCCATGTAACGAGCTTTCGGCTAATGAATCCCAGACCAGTTGGTCTTAGGGCATTGGGTGTTGAGACACCCCTACGAGCTTAGTAACTCGGGTTGCAGATACTGATACGTAGATAGTGCAATGTTTGATTCCCTTAAACTTTTCTCCTTAACCCATGTAACAAGCTTTGGGCCAATAGCTCCCAAGTCAGTTGACTTTAGGGTATTAGGTGTTAAAACACCCCTTCGGGCTTAATTGCTTAGGTTAGGGAGGCTTCGAAACCAAACTTATCTACGTTTTTATTATCATCATTTTCTTTTTTTTGTGTAAAATATAGACTATCCCTATCCCTTAGTTGTTACCTTTAACAAAAGAACATAAGTAATGTAATAATCCAATGTGCAACCCACAATCATATGTTAAAGTGTGTGTGTGAAA
>Ga0325410_1003753_pt1 | contig 17136 bp, 17 predicted proteins | sample PopdelMetagenome_16_FD_206182 | JGI IMG/M metagenome (GOLD analysis project Ga0325410, IMG submission 206182) | Populus deltoides microbial communities from Bellville, Georgia, United States - Xylem-PdIQD-R3 | ecosystem: Host-associated > Plants > Phyllosphere > Stem > Wood/Secondary xylem...
ACTAGAGCTTTAAATTTAGAACGGGTCAAAGACGAAAAATTTACTATAATATAGTGGTGGAGCCTGAAAAAAATTCAACTATTCATTATTGTATCAAAAGTAAACCTTTCGTATTTTGTCATTATTATTTTTTTTTAATTTCTTACACTATATATATATATATATATATGTGTGTGTGTGTGTGTGTGTGTATTATTATTAATAAAGATTTTTAATATTTAATTATATTTAATTAATGAATACAATGTTGATTAATAAATTTAGAGTAAAGATAAAGTTCACGGGATAAAATATTTTACAAAGAAAATTATAAAATTGTTATAATTATGAGATTTCTATTGCATCCAAACATTGTTTTTAAATGTTTCTGGTCTATGTACTATTAAGACAAGTACATATTATGTTCCTTTGTTTATGAAAGAAAACGATTGCTCTCATAAGTTGAGGCATGAAGGATACCTAGAACTAATGTGTAACTGTTTGTTGGATAACATATACATTGAACTGAGTCATATAAGAATTTCATACAGAGAGATCATATGTTTATAGAAAGGATGACATGACTGTTATGTGAGTGATTCTTAGACTTGAAATCACTAAATTATCTTATATGTAGAGTGTATTATAGAATATATCTCTATATAGGTAATATTATAGGCATACTCTTATGTTGTAATCTCCACCATTACTATTGTATGTTGTTTTACACACACACACACATATAGAAAAGGTTGGCTAACCAATAGGTCAAGCCTCCTAATTATTCTCAACTTGGTATCAGAGCCTTCTGCCATCATAACTCTTCTCTCCCTCTCCCCCTTGCAACCAACCTTCTCTCTGCTTTTCCTAAATGGATTCTGCTGCTGCTGCCGACGACTTCTCCCTCACCACCGGTTGTGTAACCTAGCTGGCCAGCCATCTACAAGTTGCTGCTAGTGGTGTCCTTCCTCCACAACAGCAGCCTACACTTGCAAAGCATATCTCTGACTCCTTCTCACAAGCTTCTGTCGTGCCTCTGCATATTATGGGAACACAAACTCTAGCTATCGTTGCTTTATCAAACATCCACCAAGTTGTTTCGTTGAAACTTACAAACATAAATTATCTCTATTGGCAAATGCAGATGAAGCCCTATCTCCTTGGTCAAGGTGTTTTTCACTTTGTTAACGGTTCAATAACGTGTCCTTCGTCTCATGTTTTTGACAGTTCTGCTGGTTCTTCCTTTACAATCAACCCTTCTTTTCTTTGTTGGAAGCAACAAGATCAACTTAATTTGAGTGTGTTACTCTCCTCTCTCTCTGTGGATGTGTTGCATCTTGTGGTAGATTGCCATACCTTGTATTGTGTTTGGCGCATTCTTGAGAAAGCTCTTACATCTCTGTCTAATTCTCGCATCATGCAACTCCATGGTTCCTTCCAAGATCTTCGGCAAGGTGACTCATCGGTAAGTATCTATATGCAGCAAGCCAAATCATTATTTGATGAATTGGCTGCTGCTAGTCGCCCCATGTCCCTTGAAGACTTCAATCTATATGTGTTTTGTGGCCTTCGTGGTGAGTTCAAAGACTTAGTAACGAGTCTTATAACCAAGGCAGAACCGATGTCATATGCTGGTTTACACAACCATCTTCTTACCCATGAATTTCTACAGAAGAACTCTCTTTAGTCCATAGACGCCACTACCTCTTTATTGCCTTCATCTCTACTGCTGCAACCACCACTGCTGCCAACACCACAACCCTCTGCTCATCTTGCTATGTCTCATCACAGCTCAAACTTCAGTGGTAACAAGGGTCATTCTCATTGTAATTGGCATACCAACAGCAATCGCTACATTTACTAGAACAGGGGTCAATCTGCTACTGACTGGCGGCCAAACAATTGGCAGCCGAACAGGCATAACACAGGGATTGGCTAGTGGTCTGGACAACAACATGTCTGCAGCCAATTGTGCTCCAGTTTCGGTCACACGGTTCCCCATTGTCAATTTGATAGCATTACCAGTTGCCCTCTACTCACCTTGTTGTTGGGAATGTTTCTACTGCGACTTGGTTCCCCGACATCGGCGCGAATCAACACGTCACACTTGATCTTGCAGCTATGACCGATTCTACACCCTACCTTGGTAATGATCATTTGCATGTTAGTGATGGTAAGGGCCTTGACATATCACATATTGGACATACTACGTTACATTCCCCAAAATGCATTTTTACATTATCAAGCTTTTTGGTTTCATTGCATCTTCGCGACTACCGACCTATCTCATCGTCATTTGGGTCATCCAACCCCTCGCATTTTAAATTTGTTAGTTTCTGGTAATAAAATCGTATGTCCTTCTAGACGTTCTCTTGCTCAGTGTCAATCTTGTCGTTTAGGCAAGTCGCCACGTCTGTTGTTGCAACCTACGGGTCACAAAACAACTGCCCTACTTGATTTAATATTTAGTGATGTTTGGGATCCTGCCCCCATGTTTTCTTCTGATGGTTTTCATTACTTTTTTATATTTCTCGATGCGCATACCAAACATATATGGTATTATCCGCTTATTGCCAAATCTGATGTGTTTTCCATTTTTCAAAATTTTCAAACACTTGTTGAGCATCAGTTTTCACTTAAAATTAAATCTATTCAAACTGATTGGGGCAGTGAATATAGTAAATTAAATAAATTATTTCAGACCATTTGGTATTCATCATCGGTTAATATGTCCTCATACTCATGAACAAAATAGCACCATGGAGCGTTGTCATCGACATATTGTCGAAACTGGCCTAACCTTTTTAAGCCAATGTAGTGCACCATTTTGATTTTGGAACTATGCTTTTAAATCATCGATATATCTTATTAATCGCATGCCAACTCCTGTTCTCCAAAATAAATCTTTGTTTGAGTGTTTGTTTCGTTGTACTCCTAATTATAATTTTCTGCGTACTTTTGGATGTCTTTTTTCTATTTTTGCGTCCATACCATGCTCACAAATTGGATTTTTGTTATTCTCCATTTGTGTTCTTAGGATATAACTCATCTCATCTTGGTTATCGTTGTCTTGATTTAGCATCTCATCATATTTATGTTTCACGTCATGTTCATTTTTGTGAAAACATTTTTCCTTTTGTGAATTCTGACACATTCACCAGTACCCTCCCCACAGCCTGCACACCTTCCACCCCTGAATCCTCCCTAACTCTTTTAGCCTACCACTTTACCAACTGGCCCAAACAACACCCTTGTTCTGCCCTCTACCACACCCCAACAGACCGCCCCACTTGCCCACTAATTGTGCACCCCCTTCACCCCCATCCAACCCTGCCATATTGTCGCTAGTTGTTTTTTTTTTCAAATGATCATTATGTAGGAACAAGTTCTCCATCGCCAGATGCACTTGCCTTCAGGTCTGCAGCAGCTTTACCAGTGTTTGCTGCACAAACTAGTCCCTCCACCAACTTTCCAGCCGCCCTGCTGCTCTGTGTAGACCTCTTCTTATATACTCTCCAGCAACTTCTAAGTATAGGTTCTTCTTCTCCATGCCCAGCTACTCGCCAACATCCTATGGTACGCCATCCTAGACAACCCAAGACAGGACTGTCCACAGCAAGTACCACCGTCTCTGCTGCCTCCTACAGTCGGATAGTTTCTCTTCCTACTCATGAGCCACTTGTTTTTAATGATGCTAATTGGTATGAGGCCTGGCATAGTGCTATGCGTAAGGAAATTCAGGCCTTACTCGCTAACAAAACTTGGACCTTAGTGTCGTTTCACCCTTCAATGAATGTTGTTGGTGGTCGGCAGGTGTATAGGATTAAACGCCGATTTGATGGTAGCATTGAGAGGTATAAGGCGAGTCTAGTTGCTAGAGATTTCACTCAGCAGGAAGGTATTGATTACTCTAAAACCTTTAGTCCTATTATCAAACAAGCGACCGTCAGATTAGTCTTCTCCATTATCATTTCATATAATTGGAAAATTCATCAGCGTGATATTCATAATACCTTTCTCAATGGCATTCTTGATGAGGAGGTCTACATGAAATAACATTCAGGTTTTGTTGACTCTGCTCTTCTCTATTGGTGCTGATATTTGTTATCTTCTGGTCTATGTTAATGATAATCTGTTTACGGGTAGCAACTCTCTTCTGTTGCAACGCCTCATATAGCTACTAAGCTCAAAATCTAAGCTTCGCAACTTGGGTACTGTTCATTATTTTTTGGGTATTGAGGTTACACCTATTGGTATGGGTCTTATGCTCCGACAACATAAATATACACTTGACATCCTCACTTGGCCTGGTATGTTATCTTACAAACTGGTTGATACTCCTATCTCGACATCCAAAGCTACCATACTGTCAAATCATTTGTTTTCTGATGCTACACGCTTTCGTCAAATTATGGGTGCTCTTCAATAACTCACCTTTAAGAGACTAGATATTTGCTTGGTTGTTAACAAAGTCTATCAGTTTATGCATGCTCCTACAAATTCTCATTGGGATGTCGTTAAATGCATCTTAAGTTATCTTAAGGGTATGACAACATATAGCCTCCATATTACTCGTAGTTCACCCAAACATAACTCAAACTGATCGAACTCAATAAACCCGATAAAATTATAATGATCGGTCAACCAATTTACCGGATTGACCAACCAGTCAACCACTACACAAACTAACCAATCGGCCAGTTTAGACCAACTAGTCAGCCTGTAGCAATAAGTGAACCTGTTGACTATTTGATTGGGATTCTTAGAATCCCAATTTGCTAGTTTTCAATTCTACAAATTACTCAAAAACACAAACTATTCTTCAACAAACCCATAATCCAGACATCAAATCAATTCGTTTAAGTCCAACTAACACCCTAATACATCAATTTAAGCTCCTAAATCATTATATCATCAAAATCATAACAAAACCCTAATCTTTTCTTTAATCCTTCCATAATCAAACCATAATTGAAAATACCAATAAGGAGGGAGGTACTTGCTCTTTAACCCTTCTTGAAACCAAAACTCAAGTTAAAACTGAAATTCCTCAGTGTATATGGGTGTAAATCATGGTGTAAAGAGGAAAAAAAGAGGGAGGAAAACCATTCTTCTTGAAACTTTTCATTATATACCTAGGTTAGTTTAGGTTTGGTTAGGCTGAACCTTAGGTTTAGGTTGGGTCAAGACTATAGGTCTTACAGAAACTGGTCACTGAAAAGTTAAGTCAAACCACTTATAATTTTTTTAATATTTGGAGGAACATGATAGGTAATTAGACACTGTACTTAATCTTTAATTATAAATTAATTAGTTGTTAAATCGAAAATAAAATAAATTATTTAATTTATTTAATCATATTTTATTTAGAATTTTTATTTATATTTAGAACAACTTATTAGGGAACCTAGTGGGTCACATACATAAGAACAATTGTTTAGAAATTAAAATGGAATGATTAATCAAGTGTGACATGGTTGTAAATAAGTTTTAGAAATTGAAGATTAGAATATAATTAATATAGGGGATTACAATTTTAGACCTAAAACAATAAATTAGGGACTTGATTGAATAAGTTTCTAAAATTATTCTAAAATAATATATGTGATATTATCTAAGGGGCATAATTATATTTTATCATTTATAGGGTTTTCAAGTTTTTCTATAAATAGAATGATATGCCTCTTATTTTCTATATAATAGTGAAAAACTACATTAATTATTGAAACATCTGAAACATGAAAGAAAAGAACTAGCACTCAAAGGTATAATAATCCATCTCTTCTAAAAGGATTCATGAGATTTCTCACTAGTGATATGGGTTACTACTAGAGGCCGGATACTTGGACGACTTGTGATTTGTGACAACCAACTATTCAAAGTCAAAAGGAACATTTGATCTTCAAGTAATCTTCATATAAACCTTAAACTATTCTAGATTTGTCTAACAAGATCTTAATTAGGACTCCCTAAAAAAAATTAAATTTACCTTTCCGTTGCATATATGTTTTTTGAGAAACCCAACAATTAGAATATTATAATAAATGATATAGTGTGTGTGTGAAAAGAGAGAAACCCAAATTTTAAATGTGCTAGTTCTTTTAAAAAAAAGAATAAAAAATGCAAGTTCATTATGAAATAATGTTGTTGGTAATTACCTGCATGTAATTTATATTACTATATGCTGAAAAGAAGGTGATGATAATAGTGTTGTTAAAAAATTGAAATTTTATAATAATTTTCAGAAGCCTAGTAAGTTGTCTTCCTTTTTTTAATGCATGATTTTACCAATTAAGAGCCCCATTTTATGTTTCTTACAGAGGGAGGCTTCTTGCGTGGTGCCTTATGGACATACATAGTAGTTGAAGAAATAGTTTATTAACTTTAATTAGTGAATCTTTTTTAAAAAAAGAAACCTTTGATTACTTAGGAACTAGTAGGAATAAACATGTGTGTCCATTTACTTCACATATCAATTTGGTTTCAAATCAATTTACTTCACAATCAAGTATTTTGCCGTAATTAGTGGGTCTTTTGTAAGATAAGTTAAGCACTGGCATTGGATATGTGTGTAGTGATTTAACACAACTATTTTTTTATCCCAAATAGTTAGTTTGATACTTTGATTCCATGATTCTGACATCCAAATTGGCCTAACACGTTCCTCTAATTACTTGACTTCCATCACTCTTGACTAGGAGGAAACTTGGCTTGGATTCACTAGATGGTGCTTTGAATCATTGAACGCAATTAGCCTATCAAGTGCTGAACCACTAGAGCTCTAGTTTTAGAACGGGTCAAAGACGAAAAAATTTCTATAGTATATGTATCAAAAGAAAACCTTTCGTATTATGTCATTATTTAATTTTCAATTGAAATGTGACTTGTTAGAATATGATAATATGTGTGTATGTGTGAAAAGATCAACCAATTAATATGCTAGTTGTTCTCAAGAAAACGGAAAAAGATATGTAAGTTTGTTCTGTTAACATTCACATAATATTGTTTGTAGTTGCCCGGATGTAATTGATAGTACTATATGTTAGAGAATTGTTGCCTGTTGATTCCTTTATTGATCCTATTACAAGGAAGCGATCGTGGGTCTAGATATCCAAAATTGTGTAAGCAGTTAAATTGAAACTTGTTTGACCTACCAAGTTGTCAGTAATTTAATTGACCTGAACAAACCTGTTTCAAACTTAACCGAATCAATTACAAGAATGTTTATTTTAAGATTGAAATAATATAATTTTGGCTAAAATAATTGGCATAGTAACCCACAAGTTGACCTAGTAATTGAGGTTATTTTCAAGTTGGTTTCTGGATTGAGTTTGATAATTATGCTTGTAGCTAGAAAGCAATAATGGTGACTATCAAGGGTAAAATTAATTTTTTTAGGGATCCAATTGGTGAAAAAATAAGTTTGAAAGCCTAATTTGGGCTTAATTGAGAAGATTGGAATTTTAGACCAAATTTAATTTTTACAAAGTCAATTGGTTCAAATCAGGGGTAAAATCGCAAGAAAATCAAATTTTTGAGGTCAATTAGGGGTTAAATTAAAGAAATTCATAGCCAATGATCATTCTGAGAAAGGCGTCGAACTCTAGGACCTAATTGATTGAAATTAAGGATGAAATTGAATAAATCAAAACCAATTACCAAAATGAAAAAATGCGTTGAAATCCAGGGCTGACATTGAAGTTCTTTAGGGACAAAATTGCATAAAATTTGAAATTTTTGGCCAATTAAGGATGCAATTGAAAGTAATTAAAAGTCGAAGGACCGAATTAAACTTTGGCCAAATCCCGAAATTAAAACCCTAAAAAGTCCAAAACAACACTGTTTTGAACAGTAAAAAAAAAGACCAAACGATGCATTGTCTGGTTATTGCTCTTTAAGAACATTGGATGCTCTATCTCTCAACCAAATTGGACAAATCATATACTACCATGATGGCCTAACATTGTACTACACCCTATAGTAGGTCTCGCTGGTCAACTGTACCTACAGTTGCCACGACGTCGCTCCAAAGTGGACAACTTAGGCAACCTTTAGCTACTAACTTTTTCATGTCATGATAGCAACTTTGAACCAACGGTTAGGATCCTTCTTGTTCGAATCAAGGGTCAATATTTGCCCCCAATAAAGACAAAGTGTTTCTCTTCCACCCCCTATAAATAAGGGTGCATTCCAAGCTTCAAAGGGGAAGAAATTAGTGCTCAAATTGGCTGAAAATCACCTATACTTTCATTCTCTTTCTCCACCGCTTCCTCAACCACCACAGCCTCCTCCACGCCGTGACCGACGATGACCTAGTAACTTATCAAACCCATCTCCTCTTTGGCGATAAAGACAACCACTGCAAACTTCTCCCTCTCTGTCACAAGTTTCTTCTTCTTCTTGCACCACAATAGCTATTGTTTCTCTCTCCAGCCACGCCGTGAGCCACCAATGCCTCCACCCTCCTCACGCCAGACTAGTGATGACTAATCATACATTTTCCTTTGATGACAACCTTTTAATGATCCATAAAGTTAACTTTACCTCTAATTACTACAAGCTCTATAAAATTGTCTTTGTCTCCATACATATGAGTGTTGGCTTCATTGTATAAATACCACATCTTCTCTTTGGTTTGTATTCACTCGTTATGGACTAGTAATAAAGTGGCTTGTTTCTCCTTTTCTATAACAGGATTGACATTCTCCTCAACCTTTCTATTTGGATTCTAGCAATCCCAAACATAATGTCCCATTTTTGTATAATTGTAACATTTAACTTTTGTTTTCTCATACCTAGATCTTGGATTTCCAAATCTATCTCTTGCTCTTTTTCCTCAGCTTTATCCATGTCCTCTACCCCCTTTGAAATATGCAGAACCATCTTGCTTTGAAAAAGTGCTTGTGCATCCACATCCTCTTGAATCACATTGACTTTTTCTTTTTGGGCTTGAAATATGCAGAACATCTATATTTTGCGATTCCTTTATCACGAACACCATATAATAAGATAAAACCCATAAGTCCTAAGTTTTATCTATCCAATGATCCTATAAACCAAAATACCATTAAATACCATCATCTGTTGTTTTCTTTTGTAGCTAGGATGAATAAGGAATCCTTGTAAGAAAAATATTTTGAAACATTAAAATCCTTGCCACACTTGGAAACTATGTTACAACCCATTAAAGATTCTTGTAGAACTAGAAGATTCCCAAAACAAGTTGTTACATCCTTGTAGGAAAAGGATCATTGCCACATAGGAAGTTCACTAGTCAAAAGAAAGTAAATAACAAAATTTGTATAGTTTGTTCTGACCTATATCATAAGTCTTTTCCTAACTCCAATTCACTTAAAAGTTTACTCCATCATAGACAAATACCTCTGGAATCCTTTGGTAAAGTTTTAGCTCAATCCAATGGTTGGATTTAGAGTTATCCTCAATAGCATAAAATTGGATGGTAGAAAATTTTATGCCAAAATCCAAAATTGACCTTGCTTTGATCGTATCAGTCCCTCTCTCTTCAAGATGACTCATCCTTGAATCACTAATAAGTTTAATGGAAAATTCATTAGCTTTCTGTTGAAGCCTTTGAAGTTTTTTTCTTTCCTGCACTTGCATCACAACATTATATGAAAGTTTTAGCTGATAATAATTTCAAATAAGCACACATTGCCATCCACTGATATATATATATATATATATATATATATATTTCTGAATGATAACCATTGTTGCCCTATTTTATTTTTAACCTTTTGGCGTTATTCCTCATTTTTATTGAAGTTTGAAGGTCATAAAATAATCTTCTACACTTATCAACCTTAACATTAGGTGGTTCAACTTTAGTAGGAACAAAAGACTTTGGTTGGGTAGCCCCATCTCTTCTTTGATTCAGCCTCCATGCTGATAAAAATGAAACCGATTTGGTTTGAAAACATATGTTGCCCTTTTCTTTATTTGTCTTTCCACCTTCATTGCCATATGGATCATATCCCCCAACTCCACATCATGTTGTAATTCTACCACATTCGCAATCTCTTTATTCAGCCCATTAAGAAATCTAGCAATCATAGCCTCCCTACTTGCAATAGAAGCTCTACTCGTGCTCCCCTGCTGCTGTTGTTGCACCACGCCTATGGTCCCTCCTACAAATCACAGGTTTATCTCACTCAAGCATATGTTTTACAATAACCATATCAACAGCCAATAAGTCTTTCTTTCAGTCATTTCTTAATATTTGAACAATTACTATATAAACCTTGTTACTGTCCAACTATTATTGTCCCACTACTCCTTAGATTTTTAACTATATCTAGAGTTATAAAAATTCATTTCAAGCAAGATTGGTCTCGTTGAAAAGCTAAGACACAAGGCTACGAGTTCTCTGGAGGAAGGAGAACCCAGTTCTGCCTCTAAGACAATCAAAATTGCTCATGAACAAACATCGGACTATTACTGTCCAACTGTTACTGTCTTGATCTTGAACTATTACTGTCCAACCTCTCCTCAGATTGTTAACTATATAGAGAGTTAAAGAACTCTATTTCAAGTGAGATTAGTCTCGTTGGAAAGCTAAGACACGAGGCTACGAGTTCTCTGAAGGAAGGAGAACCCAGTTCTGCCTCTAAGACAATCAAAATTGCTCATCAACAAACATTGGACTATTACTGTCCAACTGTTAATGTCTTGATATTGAACTGTTACGGTCCGACCTCTTCTTAGATTGTTAACTATATAGAGAGTTAAAGAACTCCATTTCATGTGAGATTGGTCTCGTTGGAAAGCTAAGACACGAGGCTACGAGTTCTCTGAAGGAAGGAGAACCCAATTCTGCCTCTAAGACAATCAAAATTGCTTATCAACAAACATTGGACTGTTACTGTCTTCATATTGAACTGTTAATGTCCGACCTCTCCTCATATTTTTTACTATATCTAGAGTTATAGAACTTCATTTCAAGCAAGATTGGTCTCGTTGGAAAGATAAGACACGAGGCTACAAGTTCTTTGAAGGAAGGAGAACCAGTTCTGCCTCTAAGACAGTCAAAATTGCACATCAACAAACATTGGACTGTTACTGTCCAACTGTTACTGTCTTGATATTGAATTGTTACTGTCCGACCTCTCCTCATATTTTTAATTATATCTAGAGTTATAGAACTTCATTTCAAGCAAGATTGGTCTCGTTGGAAAGATAAGACATAAGGCTACAAGTTCTTTGAAGGAAGGAGAACCAGTTCTGCCTCTAAGACAATCAAAATTGCTCATCAACAAACATTGGACTGTTACTGTCCAACTGTTAATGTCTTGATATTGAACTGTTACGGTCCGACCTCTCCTCAGATTGTTAACTATATAGAGAGTTAAAGAACTCCATTTCAAGTGAGATTGGTCTCGTTGGAAAGCTAAGACACGAGGCTAAGAGTTCTCTGAAGGAAGGAGAACCCAGTTCTGCCTCTAAGACAATCATTTCAAGCAAGATTGGTCTCGTTGGAAAGATAAGACACGAGGCTACAAGTTCTTTGAAGGAAGGAGAACCAGTTCTGCCTCTAAAACAGTCAAAATTGCACATCAACAAACATTGGACTATTATTGTCCAACTGTTACTGTGTTGATATTGAATTTTTATTGTCTGACCTCTCATATTTTTAATTATATCTAGAGTTATAGAACTCCATTTCAAGCAAGATTGGTCTCGTTAGAAAGATAAGACATGAGGCTACAAGTTCTTTGAGGGAAGGAGAACCAGTTCTGCCTCTAAGACAGTCAAAATTGCACATCAACAAACATTGGACTGTTACTGTCCAACTGTTACTGTCTTGATATTGAATTGTTACTGTCCGACCTCTCCTCATATTTTTAATTATATCTAGAGTTATAGAACTCCATTTTAAGCTAAATTAGTCTTGTTAGAAAGCTAAGACACGAGGCAACAAGTTCTCTGAAGGAAAGAGAACCCAATTCTGCCTCTAAGATAGTCAAAATTGCTCGTCAACAAACATTGGACTGTTATTGTCCAACTATTACTGTCTTCATATTGAACTATTAATGTCCAACCTCTCCTTAGAGTTTTAACTATATCTAGAGTTTTAGAACTCCATTTCAAGCGCCATTGGTCTCATTGGAAAGCTAAGACACGAGGCTACAAGTTCTCCGAGGAAGGAGAACCGAATTCTGCCTCTAAGATAGTCAAAATTGCTCATCAACAAACATTGGACTGTTAAAGTCTTGATATTGAATTGTTACTGTCCAACCTCTCCTTAGAGTTTTAACTATATCTAGAGTTTTAGAACTCCATTTCAAGCGACATTGGTCTCGTTGAAAAGCTAAGACACGAGGCTACAAGTTCTCTGAGGAAGGAAACCCAATTCTGCCTCTAAGATAGTCAAAATTGCTCATCAACAAACATTGGACTGTTACTGTCTAACTGTTACTATCTTAATGTTGAACTGTTACTGTCCGACCTATCCTCAGGTCTTTAACTATATCTAGAGTTATAGAACTCCATTTCAAGCAAGATTAATCTCATTGGAAAGCTAAGACATGAGGCTACGAGTTCTCTGAAGGAAGGAGAACCCAGTTCTGCCTCTAAGACAATCAAAATTGCTTATTAATAAACCATACCTATTGCCCTACATGGTCTGTCATGACCCAATCTCTGTTGGTGACCCATAACTGGAGTTCTATAACTCAAAATTGAGCAAGACCAATTTCCTTAGTTAGTCAACATACAGGCATCAATTCATAATCGACTTTAAAATGACTCATAAGACCATGTTTAGAACACCTTACCCAGTAAGAATCAAGGTTTCGATCTTCAACTGCCTCCTTTTCTTTCAAATAATAGGCGACCCTCCCCTCTTCTCTTCTTTTTCAAATTTTCTTGTTAATCCCTTTCCCACCAGTGTTTATTCTACCTATAACCCTTAATCTTGGATGGGTTCTCGAAATTTTGGTGTTTCTCTCTTGATTTGCAAAAATGGATACAAAAACTCCCTCTTTTCTTTCCTTACAATTGCTGTAGATTTTTTGATGAGAAGAGGAGTATTTATGCTCTATAATTATTCTTATTTGCATTTAAGCTCCATTTTCTTTAAGTGTATTATTTTTTTCCCCACATCTTTTTTTCTTCTTATAATTAAGTTATACCTATTTTCTTTTCTTATAATTTCACCCTACAACTTTTATTTTTGTTTATTTTCTTTAATTTAATTCAGCCTTGATTTTTTTCCCGAGGTTTATATTCTCCCCTCCTAATAAAAAATTCATCCTTGAAATTCAAGTTATATACCTATGTCGGAGAATAAGTGAGGAAACTTCTCCTTCATCTCGGATTCTCTTTCTCATGTTTCTTCTTCTATTCGAGAGCTTCTCCACAATACTCTCACCAAATGAACTCTCTTATTCCTCAACACCTTCTCATCTCGATCCAAGATCTTGATGGGCTTAGCATCCATGGTTAGATCCCCTTTTATCTTTATAGGAACTTGTGGCAATACCCATGAGGGGCCTATCTTGGCCTTTCAAAGCAATGACACATGGAACACATTGTGAATCTTATCCAAATATACAGGCAACTCTAATCGAAAGGCAACTGGCCCGATTCTTTCCTTAATCTCAAAAGGGCCAATATATCTCGAGGTTAATTTCCCTTTTACTCCAAATCGAATGATGCTTTTCTAAGCCGCCACCTTCAAAAATACCTTATCCCCCACTTAGAATTCCAAAGGCCTTATTCAGCTATCTGTGTAACTTTTTTTTGTCTATCCTGGGCTTCCTTCATCCTCTTTCTGATCACCCTTACCTTGTCAGTTGTCAATTTCACCATTTCAGGTCCCAAAAGCTTCCTTTCTCCTACTTCCTCGCAACAAATTGAGGTACAACATTTCCTCCCATACAATGCTTCATATGGAGCCATACCAATATTAGTTTGAAGGCTATTATGATAAGTAAAATCCTTCAATGGTAGGGGAGCCTCCCAATTCCCTCCAAACTCCAGCACACAGGACCTCAGGAGATCCTCAAGAGTTTGAATGGTCCTTTCAGATTGACCATCTATCTGAGGATGAAATGTTGTGCTCAGATTCAACTTTATCCCCATTGCCCGTTGTGAGCTAGGCCACAATCTCGATGTGAACCTTGGATCCGGATACGATATAATTGAAACTAGCACCCCATGAAGCCTGATTACTTCATCTACATACAATTTTGCCAACTTATCCACCGAATCAGTCATCTTCATAGGCAAAAACAAAGCAGATTTTGTTAGTCAATCCATGACTACCTATATGACATCATTCCCCTTGGTAATCCCGTCAAAAAATCCATAGAAATATCCTCCCATTTCCATTCTAGAATTGATAATGATTGTAATTCCCCTGCAGGTCTCTGGTGTTCTATCTTTACTTGTTGACAGATCCCATAGTTCGACATAAATTCTGCTATTTCCCTCTTTATATTTGACCACCAGTAGTATTTCTTTAAATCCCTATACATCTTTGTACTCCCAAGATGAGTAGTAAACTGAGATTCATGAGCTTCTCTTAATACTTCATCTTTCAAAGTCTTATCCTTAGGCAAATAAATTTGCCTACCCATAGCTATTAGCCCATCAGATGACATTTGAAATGATCTCTTTATGCCCTTGTTTACCCTCTCCTTGATCTCTTTTACTTTCCCATCTGCCTGTTGAGCCACCAAGACCTTGTCTCAAAATGCATTTGGATCTTTAACTAAGCTAACAATGATCTTTCGGGCCCCACACTTAGTCGCAAGCCCATTTTCTTCAACTCCATTATACTTCTATGTTCCTTAAACTCCATATCATTCATCACTGTTTTTCCCTTCCTACTCAAGGCATCGGCTACTACATTAGCCTTACTAGGATGGTAGTCAATCACACAATTGTAATCTTTTATTAACTCTACCCATTTTTTTGTCGCATGTTCAACTCCTTCTGTGACATCAAATACTTCAAACTTTTATGGTCAATAAAGATTTGAACTAGTGACCCATACAAATAATGTCTCCAAACTTTTAAGGCAAACACCACCGCTACAAGTTCTAGGTCATGAACTGGGTAATTCACCTCATGCAACTTTAGCTGTCTTGATGCATAAGCAATTACACACCCGTGTTGCATCAATACACATCCTAGACCCCTTTTTGAGGCATCACTATATACCACAAACCCTTCTGTCCCCGATGGAAGGGCCAACACAGGAGCGGAAGTAAGCCTCTCTTTCAGTTCTCGAAAGCTCGCTTCACACTCTTCCGACCAAATAGACCTAACTTCCTTGCGAGTCAGCTTAGTTAAAGGTAATGTTATGGTGGAGAACCCCTTAATAAGCCTCCGGTAATACCCAACAAGACCCAAGAAACTCCGGATTTCTGTCACGTTAGTAGGCCTTTCCAATTTTAACACGGCCCTAACTTTTCTTGGATCCATAAATATTAATTTTGTGGATATTACGCCTAAAAATACTACTTCCTTGAGCCAGAACTCACACTTATCCAGTTCTGCACATAATTGATTCTCCATTAAAGCCTGTAGCACAACCCTTAGATGTTGTTCATGCTCCAAGTAAGAGTATGAATACACCAAGATATCATCAATAAATACCACCATATATTGGTCCAGGTAAGGTCGAAACACCCAATTCATCAAGTCCATAAACATGGTCAGAGCATTGGTTAACTCGAAAGGCATGCCCATAACGGGTTCGGAATGCAGTCTTTTGTATGTCTTGTTCCTTGATTCTCAACTGGTGGTATCTAGATCTAAAATCTATCTTAGAGAACACTAACACGATCAAAGACTTGATGTCTTATCCCAAGTGCAGGAGTGTTGAAGTAATAAATAACTCGGCAAGACCGGGGTCGAACCACAAGGAGATTAACTGTATAAACTACAAATAAAGAAATAGATAATAACAGAAAAGGAGTTAAAGAGAGCTTTGAGATGTTATATTGATATAAGGAATAAACAAGGATAAAATAATTGTCAAGGTTAGAGGATCCACTAATGGTATTTCAAACAAGTATAGTATAAACTCTTTTTATTACTCAACTGGAAACCACACACAAAGGAGGTTCCAATCGGATTATAAATTGTTAACATGATTACATTAGTTATCTTATTCGAATAATGCTAATACTTGTAAATGTTGTCAGGTATTCATGATTATAACTTATGTTAACAACAAATCAAGTTCCTTTCATACCACAGGTGTCGGTTATACCATACGGTTGGGCTATGAAAGTGCCAAGTATTTGTTGTACCAAGGGTTATACAACATAAATCTAGATTAACCATTTAACAAGCAAAGTATTAAAAGTGAACAAGATAACAAATACAAAACATGTTAGTATCAAATATTAAAGTCCATGTTGAGTTTATATTATACTTATTCTTACATCATTAGTGTAACCTTTTCACCTTCACATAATAAACTTAGCTAAACATAATGAAAGAGAGAAACATAAATAAACAAGATAAGAACATAAATAAGATATAAGTTAACTAAGTAAAGGAAAGGAAATGAAAAGCATAAACAAAACTTAAGCATTACAAAAATACAAAGAGAGAGAGCAAGAACATGATCTTGATCTGAAAACCAAGATGCCTAAATGCATGGCAAATGACTCCCTTTATAGGCCAAAATTCAGAACTATTGATTTGATGACTAATTATTGAGTGGGTGGCGACCTCTTGACTTGGTAACACTCCTTAACTTCTTGTCTGCAGAAACGTCATTGCTAACATTAGAATTTGAACAGATAGTCTTCATGAAAGTTCTGGGGAATTGTCTTGGCTTTCCAACAAAACAAGAAAGGTCATTTTGAATCTTGGGCTAAACACTGAACAATGTCTGGGCTGCAAGACAGATTCCTACTTCTCTGTTGTTGCTACAATTTAAACTTGAAAACGGTCTTTTTTAATCTTGGACTCTTCATGAAAGTTTTAGGCTATGTCTTAGTTTCCATCCATATAGACCAAACCTAAATCCAAGTTCTACAGCTTCAGGCATGATCCAATAACCAAATAGTGTTCCAGTTTGGATTAAACCAACATCTCTTTTCTAAGCTTGCCCCTCTCTTTGTCTTCTCAATTTCAGTAGTTAAACTCATCAATCAGTCCTTTGATTTATGTGAT
>Ga0325410_1003754_pt1 | contig 17133 bp, 12 predicted proteins | sample PopdelMetagenome_16_FD_206182 | JGI IMG/M metagenome (GOLD analysis project Ga0325410, IMG submission 206182) | Populus deltoides microbial communities from Bellville, Georgia, United States - Xylem-PdIQD-R3 | ecosystem: Host-associated > Plants > Phyllosphere > Stem > Wood/Secondary xylem...
CCGAGTATGGCAACTATGTTATTCATGAAAAAAAATTTCAGTAACTTTTATTTTTCATAAACTTTAACCATTGATGTAACTCATTCGAAATATAATAAGAACATAACAGTGTCGGTAGCAAAGAAACAACCATTTGTTCCTTGGAGGAAAGACAAAACCAAAAAGAACCTTGATGCCAAAGTTTCCCTCTAAAATAGAGAGGAATTTAAAAGGTTTTACTATAGAGAGAGAAGAGTATCAACGCATTCACAATTGTCAATAACATTTCCATCCATTACTGTAAAGTTTGTTGGTCGAGAAACATTACAGCTCTAGATGGCAAATGACCTAAACTGCACCATTATGTACATGTACATACAACCTGGAGGAAATAAAACACACAGCCACCGGAAAGCTACTAATACAAGGTTAATGCTAATTGCACCTTTTCCTAGTACAAAAGATCTGCATCCTATGGACAACTGTGAACTATACACACACTTGTGCTCCAGAAGTGACTTGCAATCACTTGTGCTCCAGCACGGTAGAATTTGCAGAAGCGATTGCTCTTGGTGAATTGAAAACTACACAAGCTGTCATCCAGTCAAGATAATCTTCGCCCGAGAATGGGGAAGGAAAATGTTTAATCTGAACAATCTGAACACGAGCTCCAGAACATGTTCACGCTGTAGGGAATCCCATTTCCTCCATTGAGGTTTTAACTGTTGTCGATTAAAAAGTTATCTTGGAGTAAATCCTGCCTGCACCTGTTGATTCCATTGAAGACCATAATTCAGGTGTAACAATCACAACTACTCAAATATAAAATGACTATGACTGAAACAAGTTCTTAGCAGTGATTACATTTTTCCTAGTAGAAAGGACCTAACATTATCAACATGACCGCATGATCATTGCCTCCAAAGTTTATTTGACTGCTATTAATAAATATAATAACTAAATAGAATATGATTAATGGCCTACTTTTATTAATTCAAAAATAGTAATTTCGTTAAAATGATAGTTAAGTGACAATACTAATTTCATTGTTTGTTTCTTTTGAAAGTGACCGCGTGATCATTGTTCTTGTTTTTCAGGGGGGGAATTTTAATGTGCAGTAGAGCTTGACATTAAATAGTGCATTTTGGTCTAAACTTTATAACTTAGCAAGCCATGTGGCTTCTGCGCATACACATGCACACACAAAATCAAAGCAACTGCATACAAATGATTGAAAATTAAGACTGTCAATCATGAACAACAAGGTATGTTCAAGCCTCACCCGAGTTGCATATGCTGAGCTTTGAGCCAGAAATTTAACAAACTCTTCCTTCTTTCTCTCAAAACTTTGCCTTGCAGTATCCAATAGTGCTTGTTCTCTCTTTATATCCTCCAGCATTGTTTCCCTTTTCCATTTCATCTCCTTGAGATGCTTCTTGGTGTCAGTGTAGTTGTCGGGTAGGGTTGATGTCACAGAAGATTTTGGGAATCTTACATCCACATCATTCCTGGAGATCATGCAAGTATATAGCAAATATATATCAGATAATGAGAGTGGGTTTCTTATTGACCAAAGACATATACTACAATAACAAATCTAAAACACAGAAGATGGGTATGGTAAAAAAAGGTCATCCGCTTGTACAACGCATCGGATATGATGAGAAGTTAAAAAAAAATATACATATATTTTTCTGCACAAACACACCTGACATCAATCATAAAAAAGAACAAAAAGATTCCATTTAAATCATTTTCAGTCAAAGCGACACCCTTTAAATAATGAGTAAACAGGTTTAGAACTAGTGATGTATTATCATTTAAGACAACAGGAAAACATCAGAATGAGAGAACCTAAAAGCTACACTATACCAAAGGAAATGAATTCTAAAATGAAAGGATTTGATCTGGAATGATAAGACTCCACAACTTATAAAGATGTAGAAGTATCATGCACACATTGGTGCTCCCATAAATCATCAATTAAACACCTTTTGAAGGCCACAAATGATTGTGCCAGACTTTACAGCTAAGATGACATCATTCAATGATATGACATGATCCAACATGATTGATGGGGAACCAACCAAGAATAATGGAATTAATATCAATTACCTGGGAACTTTAAGGGATATTTTAAGGTATTTATTTTCTTTCCTATATAGTAGTTACTATAGTTCAGTTCTTTGTTTTATTAGTTATCTTTTTAATTTTAGCAAGTACTTCTCCTCCTCCTCCTCCTCCTCTTCTTTTTGTGTGTTTGTGGGCTTGATTAGGGTTGGGCAACAGCTGAGAAACTGAACTTCAGGAACAACCATTATGGATAACTGACAATTGAAAAAGAGAATTTGACAAAGGACTTTTTCTCCTTCTGGTTTTCCTAATGTTTTTCCCTTTTCTTTTCATCTTGCTTTTCTTTTTTGTCCTCTTCAATTTCTTCTATCCTGTCCTATGTCAACAATCCAGAAAACATCCTCAGGCATTTGAGTTCCCTTCATATTACCATGATCTTTGGTGAAGAGAAGGTAAAATATGAAATTCACCATAAGATGAAATTAGTTAAAATTGTCGATTCAGGTAGAACAGCAGAACCACTTACCGATTACCTAGTGAAAAGACACCAGCACCCTTTATCATCCCACCATCCAGAGAAATGGCTCCATCACTTATACAAGGAAGGGAGAACGCCATGTCTTCCCTTGTTTTATAAACTTGCACGTGAGAGAACAGGTTATAAAATAGAGTCTCTCTAAGGCCATGTCCACTGCCTGTGAGAAGAAATAAATTTGTGAATTCCACATTGATCATATTTACAGCAAAGCCAATGAAACCAGGTGGGCAGTCCCCATTGGGTAATTTTGGCTTTAGGAGATCAAGTCTCCTTTGTGGGTCATCCACCATGAATTCACCGCAATAGGGCCTGCAAAAGGGAAAACGGGCTGTTTATGGAATTTTTACAGACTACAATACTGGATTGACAAAAGACGACATTCAAGATTCATGCCTTAGATTTTCAAGACATATGACAAGAAATCGACCATCCAGTTCCTTCCCAATAGAAGCACCAACGGCATGAAAGCCAGAGCCTTTATTTATCTGGCCATCCTTGTCATATGTTTCAAGAGCTTTCACACCTTCATACGTTTTACAGACAATTGCCAGCATAGTATCCACACCTAAGTACTCAGAGAAAAGCCTGCATTCATTTTAAACAAAAGAAAAGATAAACCAAGCATTGTGCATATTACTAAGGATTAAATTATCAGAAAGCCCTCAACTGAAAAGTAGAGAGGTCATTTTTGTTGAGAAAATAAATCAAGGCAGTATGCTTTGGATTGAATCAAATCAAATACGATCACCGATTATGAAAGAAATCAAGTACCGCATCAAAGGATGAAATCAAGGATTTTGAATAACTGAATATTATAATTTGTTTCCATAATTGTTTGATTATATTCCTATTTACACCTTTTAACAGATTGATTGTAATTTGTAATGATACATCCTATCAATAAGGTTTTTTTTTTTTTTTTATCAATTTTAATGTCATTTAAACTCCCAACTAGTGATAGTTCTCCTGTAATTATGTAGAACCTAAATTCATCGTCTACATCACAGAACAGAAAGAGACTTATCCCAGCATGAAAACTGCAAACGCACAGATTCTTCTGAAATGACGGGTGATGATTCCATATCATTATACCGAATACTGATATGGGCTACTTTTCAAAATTACACAGTGCTATAAACATTAACCTCAGCTATCGTGATATAAATAGTGCACAATTCACAACCTGACAAAAAAGCATAACAGATAGCAAGCAGATTCCAACTGACCTGCTAAGATTATCATCATCTACCTTGCCAAGTGTAGCAACAACACCAAGTACATCTTTTGTCAATGACAGATGAGAAGTTTGAGTGTCATGGTGCATTTTCAGCTGGCACAAAATACCCGCAGCAGATTTTTCATGCCGTAGAATTTGTTTGGTCGTTTCCTCCTCACTCGGATTAGAGGAATGGGCATCATTTTCAGTGTTTGGCTGTGTTGAAGAATGATATTTGCCAAGGGTAACTGGGAGGGAAAAACACCTTTAGAGAAATTGTGACATAAAAAGAAAAGATAAATGTATGAAATGTGAAAAGCAGAGAACCGTAGTCTAAAATACTCCAGGATTGAACTTTGAATGAACTCCTTTTCTAAATTAGACAACCTGACCTGAAGTTCAAATTATTCTACTTGTATGCACGATTTTGGAGTTCACATAATCCATAAAATGAAATGAAATGAAATACCATTTCCAGTATCCATTAACCAAACAAAACAAAATTAAAAACCATGAAGAAAACAGAGTACACGAATGGCAGATCCCAACAAGTGTTAATGTTCAATCTAATATCTTGGACGCAGAATTCACTCTGAAATTGGACTAGTTTTAAAAATGGAAATGATAAATATATGCTCAGATGAACCTTCATCCAATTTAGTAGCATGGTTCTGATAAATATGTTTAAGCCTTTTAATCAGTTTCCACTGTTTAAGAAGGATTTTAATAATCCATGATGAGCATGTAGAAAATAAGAAATTAAGAATACCTTGAAGATCAAGAATGGAATCATCTAATTTGTATTTATGACTCTTCAGTAACTTAATGTTGTCTTCGTGATGCTTGATTTTCATCCCTAAAACATGCAAATCATCTTGAAGTTTCTGCAGAGTTTAGGTTATCACAAAGTGAGTACCTAGAACATTCTCAAATTATAAGTATCAAGAGTGAATGTATATAAGTGAGCTTAAGAAACATAGAGAAGTGTGCATCTTTTTTTGTGACAAGAGTGAATATATAAAGATTTCTGCAGAGTTTAGGTTATCACAAAGAGAGTGCCTAGAATATTCTCAAATTACAAGTATCAAGAGTGAATGTGTATAAGTGAACTTAAGAAACATAGAGAAGTGTGCATCTTTTTTGTGACACCTTCCTTTGTAAGACACATATAAATATATATAGTTACACAGACAGACATATAAAAACAGTAGACAGATCCTAACCACAACTAAAATTGAGCAAAACGAGCATGATGATCAAATGAATGTTTCCAATTCTGTCACGATAGCTAATATGACATTACTGTTTCTCCTACACCAGTATTAGAACTGTTAAATACATTCACATCAAGACTCAAAAGACTTCAGAATGATTTCACTACTTCCATAGACAGTTGCAGCAAAGAATATTACAGCATAATTAAATTTTACTTCAGAACCTTAGAATTGTAGATGATGGTTTGTGCTTGTGGATATACTCCATTTTGCATCTCATCCTTGACAACCACACTAGTTTCTTTCGGATCCACTTGCATTAACACAGATGACGATGCATCCTAAAAAGAAGAAAGAAAAAAAGAAGCTGCCTTGGTAAGAATCAAAATACTAATAAGAAAAATTATCTTGTATTGCACACATTGTAAGAAATTAGAGAATAGAACGGTCTGCCCATGAAAAGGCTTGTTTTACTTCATGGAAAGGTTTTCTTTACATAATGGCTAACCGTGGGGCATTAACATGCATCACTCTAAAGAACAACAGAGGATGGAAGAATAAAACAATTTTCTCCAATCAAGTAAATAAGAAAAATACAATTCTAGATAAATCCACTGGCACTACTTTCTACGAGGATCTTCAAGCTAGAACAAGAAAATGCCGGAAATTTCTCACTTAACTGATTAAACTTCAGAATGGGGAAGAGTAAAATGATAATATACAATTGACAAATGAAAAAGCTTTAGCTCCATTCAATTTCCCTAAAAGTGCTCTATTTATTTGAAGGTTAAATAAGTTACATGCCAAGGTAAAAACAATCGTCTGGATTAATTGTATGCCATTCAGGGGATTTACAACATCAAAGAATGCAACATTCTTTCATTGTCTCCTCATCTCATCCCACAAAAACTTCCTTGAACCTAAATGACTTTTCTTGTTCCGAATTTATACATTCTTTTTCCTCCACCCAATAACTCGTCATCTTAGTGTTGTTCCTGTTAAAAGAAAACAGTAACAGCAAAACCAACTACAAATTCACTTAAATTCCTTATAATGCTTTCTTACAACCTCAAACTCAGGTTCAAGTTCCCGCTACGAAAATTTGTTTTTCCTTCAAAAAAACATTACTATTGATAAGCAGGCAATCCCATGCTCATAAATTTTTTTTTTTTTTTTAAATCAATCAAGCTAAATTTCACAACAAACTGTTTATTAAAATACCAGCAAGGCCCACATTGCAAAATTTCCACCTAAACACATTCCTGATAAGAAATTCCCACCATCATAACAAAAATCAGCAAGCTCGCTGTTAAAATTTCCCTTTAATAATACTACAAATTACAAGCTTTTTCAAGATTCCCGTAAAAGGTTTCTTCTTTTCACTCAAGAAACTCATAAAATAAAATAGACATACAGAGAAGACTAACATGACACAACAAGATTGTCTTTATGACTGTCAAATTTCTTAAAACACCAAAACAAGCCCATGCATGTGTAGAAACCCGAATGGTTTCTGTTTGGTTGCCAAGAAAATGTGGCAAAAAGAAGAAAAAAAAAGACTTGAACTTTACATTGAGAAATAAGAAAGTTCAAAATATTATTTAACTTTCTTACATTTTCTTGGGAAAAAAACAGAGAGTTTGAGAAGTGACGCAAACCTGAGGATGGTTGCTGGGTTGAAACATTTTTTTTTCCTTCTGAGTTGAACTCTGATGGCTCTGTCACTCTCTCTGTTCTTGTTTCTTTTCTCTCTAGTTATTATTATTATTATTATTATTGTATTTGAAAGTAATAACGCTCTCTCTCTCTAGACTTTCAATAAAAAAATGTGTGGTTTTTAAATTTTTTTAAAGTATTTTATTTAAAAATATATTAAAATAATATTTTAAAAAATTTTATTTTTAATATTAATATGTGTTTGGAAATATAAAAAAAATTAATTTAAAACAAAAAAATTAATTTTTTAAAAAAATATAAAAATATACAGCGCTATAACAGGACAAATTTATTTTTCATACCTAAGAATTGTGAAATCTATTTTAATAGATGAATAATTTTAATTAAATAATATTTTCATTCCATCTCAACTTAAATTTAAGATTAATTAATAAATTTTTAAAATGTTCATGCCACCAGGATAATAATTTTAATTGTGCAAATTACTACGTTCCCTTTCAAAATCTATTGTAATTAAAAATAGAATCTTTTTATTTTATTTTTTCAAGAATATACCATATGATGAATTTCTTCATGTCACGTATCAGATTGCATCAATGCAGTATCACCAAACAATCCCTCATGAAATTACAGAAAATAAATTAATTTTCAGGATGTAACTAGTAATATTCTATATAAAAAAATTTTAAATTAAAATATTAGATCTCACTGTTTGCTTCTTCTTTTTTTATCCTTTGTTTTTATTTTTAGTTTTATCCTTCAACACTCATTAATTAATTAAGAATTGATTTTATAGTTTGAAATTGATTGAATTTTAACCAAAACATAAAATTAAATAATGCTTGAAACGGAAATGTTTAGTTTTTTACTACAGTGAAATAAACAAGCAAAGTTTTGAACTAAACTTCAAAGATCATCAATATACTACAGAACCCTAACACTATACAATATGCTTACCAGCAACATATGGGGGAAGTGCATTCAGATATATAAGATGATCAGGCTTGTTTGTTATCAGCAAAATATCCAACAGGGTCAAATACCTGTTATCTACAAAACACACCAACTATTTCCTATTACGCAGAGACTCCACTGCCTCTACATGATCCATAAGTTTGCTATAATTCTTGGATTTCTTCTTCCACTTCTTTAAAGCATTTTCACGCAGTCTGGTCATAAGCTCTATTTGTCCTGTTATATCTTGCAACATTTCCATGCCTGCTTCGAGTTGCATTTGGATTTTCATCCTCTCTGGAGCAGGACTACTCTCATTCTCCAAGGTCCCGACTGGAAAGCAAATTTCAGAATCCCTGAAGAAAACAGATAATTTAAACTTGGTTGAGTTTAACCATACTTAGCCATCCTTTTCCTTTCTTACAACCCTGAATAAAATCCAAATCTTGTAAACTTTTGGATAAAACACATGAAGAGATAACTTATGAATGCACGCTCCTAGACATGCACACGAGCCCATCAAATTTCATCTAAGTTTTTAGCACTCCTGATTGGTCCTAATTGATGCGGTGATACAAGTAGCATTGCAAAAATGTATATAATATAACCAATCCAAGGAAGAAAAATACAGTTAAACAAATTATTAACCACATACATGTGCATGTTTACATGTGGCTGTGAAAGAGAGAAACATACCAGCATCCAAGAGACATAATTCCATTTTCAGTGACTCGGTTGATCCCACCGTCTAAAGAAACAGCACCATGTTTGATACAAGCACCGGCTTCATTCATATGTTCTTTGGTGTCATAAACTTGAAGTTCTCCAAAAAGTCGATAGAACAAAGTTTCTCGAAGACCATATCCAGATGCTGTGCTTATGTTCATATCTCGGGTATCTATATTAATCATATTGGCAGCATACCCAATGAAACCTGATGGCACGTTCCCACATTGTAATGTAGGATCTTGCAGCTTTAGTTTCCTCTGTGGGTCACCACATTCAAGCTCCCCTGTGTAAGGCCTGTCAAAAAATCTCAAATCATGGGTACTGATTTATCCATTTCTTGTAAAACTAGTTAAAATCACATCATGGTTACCACTTAATACCCAAGGGTATGCAAGAGGAATCCCAAGTTTATAAGGTGCAGATCAAGAGGAATCAAAATGCAAGCAACAGCCTATTATAGTACCTTATATCCTCCAGGCATATAACAAGAAAACGACCACAAATAGATTTTCCAAAAGCACTTGCAGCTTCCTTGGATCTGCACACAACAGCAAGCATTTGGTCTTCACCCAAGAACTCAGCCAATATCCTGCAAACGATGACGTTAAAAGAAAATATTATACAAAAGAAAGTGCTCAAAGCTCTTCATCTCATTAACAACAAGATAAAATAGATAGCTACATACCTGCTTAGCTTGTTGGTGCGAACAGTTCCAAGGAGGGCAACCAAACCGAATATACCCTCCATGAAATGGTTTTGTGGTACTTGCAATGATAAATCTCTATAACAATGGCAAAGAATAGATGCTGCAGAATGGTTCCTGCTTTCAATTTGTACCAGGATCTCCTCCTTAGTAAGCACATAGTTTGAATTGTTCAAGGTTCGTTCCATGGAAGCTGGGAGCAAAGCCAACCATGCACCACATCATTGCTTTTGATTAGCAAGGCAAACAAATTTAACTCTATTTTACATGGCATGAAATTGAAGGCACGTGCCAAAGTTCGGACAAATATCCAGAGACAACTATTGATCATCCAATTTTTCTTGCACTTGATATTTAATGTATGCTTAATGAAGTGTGAAACTTAATGGAGAAAAACTGTTCAGGTAGTTCCAAACCTTGCAGTCCAGACACGTACTCCTCAATTTCTGTCTTTTTTTCATTCAGGACTTTTAGTTGCCTTTCAGAATTTCCAATTCGCTCACCATATTTTTCAATGTCATCCACTAGTCCCTGTCAGGAATAGTCCAGGAAAGAAACTGAAAATCTTGACTTAATCTATTTGCTATATAACAAGCGCTACTTAAAGATACAACTCATAAAATCTCCTGACCTTCATGTTGGACAGGGGCACCCAAAACAAGTAAAAGAAACATAGCTGCACTTTTACATTGAGAAAAACACGGTTCCATGCTAATTCTTAAGATCGCATTTGCATCAGAGAAGTTTATACCTTTTCATTATTTTCAATGGGCGTCATTAGGCTTTCAGCATGCTCGAGGGATAATGAGTCCCGAAGCAGTGGGACTTTTCTGCTTGAATATGGTGATAAAATCTCCTCACACTCCACTATTGGGGCTTTCATGACTGGAAGTATGACCTTCAGCTGCAGCTCTGAGTAACATGAGTGAGCAGCAATAAAGCAAAAGCTTCCTTCAATTGGAGGGATTCGAATAGCCGGAATAGCACAGCGACCATGCCTCAAAGTATACTGAATAGCATCCTGTAAATTAAATGAATCTGACTTTATAGTTAGTGAATGGCACTGGCCAGCTTTCTCTTCATTATGAATACGAGGATCAACATCACCCTGAGAATCGACAACTTCAAAAACTATATTTTCCAGATCAGATCCTGCTGTAAGAAACTCTGGTAGCTGAAAGGGAAAAAATAAGGTAATTAGTTGGGAATTACTGTAAGAAGACACATATCAATGACAATAAAAAGCAAAACTCACATAACTCACCTTTGATGCAATTCTCAGCTCCCTCTTCTCAGTTTGAAGCTCTTGCTTAAAAACAACTTTGTCTTGATATGAAACAGAGTATGATACTGGATGAAAGGAAGAAGAATCTAATTAATATTTGCAACATATCAATAGAGCTGAAGTACTAGCCAGCCTCATACTGTCTTAGTTCTTGCTACAGAAATGTTTGTCAAAATCTAAGTCAATGAGTTCTTATGCCAGATCATTCAGAATTGTGTCTTAGGGCCAGGAATGCAAATTACCAGAACATGATTTACTAGAAACCAGTGGAGCTGGAGATTGATTGAATTTTACAAGTTTCAAGTGCTTTCTGAAGAAATAAGGCCTATAATTTTAGAAACCAGACTACTGAGTTCATATTAGGAAAAGATCAAGGAACACTATTATTGACTACACAGTTAATCAAAGTTTGAGAAGTAAGTATAATATGATTAAAAAACTAGAAAGTTAGTAGTGATTATATGGTACATATAAAGCAGACAACGTTTCTTAAGACATAAACATATTCATACAACTAACAGCATCCCATAGGACAGACAAGAAAATATTTTCTTGGCCGTGATAATAAGGTTTAGAAAATGATCACACACAATTCATCTTTTAACCATTTTTATGTTTGACTTTCTTCTTTAATAGTCTTTCAGCCTTGTGATAATCTGAAAGAGTTGTACAATGACAAGAAAAAAATCAAGGGATTACAAGCTATGTTACAATAACAGCATACCTATTCTTCCAAAACCAGCTGTTACCTTCAAGACGCCACTGAGATCAATGCATCCATCCTTGTCCACCTAAAATTGAAAAAGTTCAAACTCGGCACTCATATCACACACAATGCTTAACGCTCAATTCCAACTATTGTTACATTTATGCTTGAGAATTAAGATCTCCAAATGAACCATATAAGGTACTGTCTAGTTACATTCATGCTTAAGAATTATGATCTCCAAATGAACCATAAGAATTTGCATGCCATATAAGGTACTGTCAAATGTTTTAGGAGTTATGTATACAGAACTAGGCAGTTCACTTTCTGGTACACAAATTGCAAAAAATAATGAAAATATTCATTGAATATGTGAAGATATACCATAATTAATGGCAGCAGGTGCGTGCATCATTCAACATAAAAGGAACAGGAAAAAAAAAGAACATCTCTGGTCAAGGAGTGCGTAACTACTACTTGAAACAAGTACCCACAGGGAGACCACATTATACTAATGCAATGCCTCTTAATAAAAGTTTGCTTTTCAGTACACCCAGGAAAAAAAAAAGACCTGTTAGTAAAAAGAAATTGTCCTCAGAGATGAAGGCTTTCAGTAACCAAATTCATTCACTTGTAAAATGAACAGATGAGAAGCCAGCCAAACCCCATCTCTTTATCAGTTGGGATATGTTACGAATTTCCGAGAAGCTTAAATAAAAACATGCACGGGGACTAGCATCACTGATTACTGTGCATATTTATTAAAAAGGTATGAATGAAATCAATTCACCCGCATTGCCACCTTCCAACTGAAGAAGAGCACCGAACATAAAATGCAAAGATGAAAAGTAGAATGAAATTTTACAAAGGCTATATCTTCTACGCAAACTAACCTTTTTTTTTATCAGTACATGGTCAGATATTATCAAAATCCTCGACTGCTTTTGACATAGCTTACACAGATTCAAAACAATGGCAAAAGTAATCTATTTTAAGGCCATGAAATAGACTGTCATCCACAGTTCACTATATGCATGATACTACCCTAACATATTGCTCCCCCCCCTCCAAAAAAAAAAAAAAAAAAAACAAACAAACAAAGAAATTTTACAGAGGCTGTATCTTCTATGCAGACTAACCTTTTTTATCAACACATGGTCAGATATTATCAATATCCTCAACTGTATTTGGCATTGCTTACACAGAGATTCAAAACAATAGCAAATGTGACATATTTTAAGGCCACGAAATAGACTGTCATTCACAGTTCACTGAATGCATGATACTAACCTAACATGAGCACACCCGAATGTTAACTACACAGCTCAATTATTATTGGAAATCAAGAAAGTCAAGAACCAAACCTTACGCTTTGAACCTTCTTTATCAAGGATATGAAACCCATCCACATTCAACTGAACTTCCAAACCTTTTTTGATGTGGTTACCATGAGCATCAAGCATCTGGAAGGCATAAGTATAATAAGCATATCAATAAAGCCCATAAACAATTAGTCAATGATCTCATTCTCTTTCTGTTCCACTCAGTTTGTGGGCTGAGAATCTTATACATGCCTAAAAGATGATTCTAGTATCTATAATAAGATATTACTTTGATGCACCATAATGTCAAGTAAATTGGCTTATTTAGTCAAATCATGCTCGGTTCATTAAAATGTGACATCACTATGATCTAGCTAGCAAACAATACAGACTGAATTTTTAGTATTAATACTATTTTTCATTCCATATCAAGTACACTTGATAATTTAGTAAGATACAGATTTCACAAAACCTGTTACTCAAAGGGGGGAAAAAGAAGCATATAAGAAACATTAAAAGCAAAGGGATAGTAAGATTAAATACATAACAGTTTAATAACGTTTCTATTATATTGTAGTCACAGATTTTGCATCGATGAGGAAAGGAAATTTAAATGTCAATGCTCCGTTCACCAAGGTGTAAATGAATTTCTACAATCAAACATCAAATCCCTAAGCTTTTATCCTTGTATCACCTGAAGGATCACTGAACTGTATTAGTTCTTTTAGTTCTGTAAATTAGATCCTGCTGCTAAACTTTAAGAAAGTGATAACTGGGTATATAAAGTATCGAACGAAGCATGGGACTTAAAATGGTTAATGAACAATAACAATTTGGAAGTTGAAAATTCTCAAACGCAATATCTTCAGAAGCTGTGAAAGTGATCAGATTTAAGTATGTTTGTTTTTTGTGTGTGATTTTAACTCTAATTACGTTAGAAATAATCCACAACCCAATTTTTAATTTCATCTCAAAATACAGATTTGCAACAGCTCACATAAGCTCACGAAGAAACCATGACTTTCCACTTGTCCTTAAATACAAGATGCACCAGAAAATTTTTATAGCAATTACCTTTAACACAAGTTCTTTCACCACAAAACCTGGAAGCAAGTGTTTTTCCTGTATTGGTGGTTGGCCTGTGATGTGCTGTACTGATCCAGGCATAACTGATACAAAATGAGGAACATAAATGAAGAATCCACTAGAACATCAAGATAGGGAATTAAACATCATGACTGCGCCATTATGAACAACATTGTTACATATGGATCGAAGTACCTTGACACGGAATAGAAACTGAAACCAACCCATCTACAGGGCATATCACCAAAGTGGCTTCATACTCTGGCCGTATTCTATCCAACTTGTCGGTCACAATTAGCATATTCTGAATTTTTTTAAAACAAATCCAAATAAGGCATGATTGTGTAAGAGGCACATTCTCCCTAAGAAAAAAAAAGACACCAACATCTACAAAAGGGCCACGGTTAAAGAATACCTGAACTTTAAGGGCCAATTTATCAGAAGAAAGGCCTTTCTTAAATTTGTCTATTTCAGCAAGCACACCCATGATTGAATCTAGCCTCACAGTTATTTCTGGAACAGATTTAAATGGGATTTGATTGCCATAGATGTCAAGACATCCAATAGAGAGTGAAGGAAATCGTGAACCCACCCTAATTAGATGATTGTTTGCTTATAAGAAGAATGAAAACTTACAAATATTATATATAATAAAAGGATTGGAACAGTAATTCAAAAACCATTTTTTAATGAACTTGAAATGATTTAAAATCAAGTCTTGCAGGTAACTGTAAACAATTTAATCCAAAGAAAGTCAATAAGTTAATCATGAAAAGCTACTAACCTCACACATGGTTTTCCCTGTATATCACCCAAAAGCTTCCACTTTCCAACCTCTCGAGATGCCTTGACCATCAATCTTTTTTCATATTTCTTACAATTATTATCACTCTACAGACAATTTTACTGCATTAGAACATGATCTCCTACATAAACTACACTACGACATATGAAAAAAAAAATCATGATTAAGTAGTGCATCACTTACAAGAGTGAATAAAAAAGTGTAAACACCAGCCTCTTTAAATAAGTTAGGAAACTTGCAACCCAGTGAAAAAATATACAAGCCATCAAATCCTTTATGAGAAGAAGGACCTATGCGCGCTGAATATATATGCCCTACATTTTGGCATTCCTCTGCTGATTTTCTGATTTTAACCTCTATAGACATCTCTAAATTAGTTTTGACAATATACTTTTGGTCCAAAATCTTTGAATGACTGGAAGAAACATAACAGCCAGGCCGAACAACTGCCACTATTTCCTTTGGAGGAGTGCATCCAGCTTCAACTGTCGATTCAGCAGGGAATCCCTAAATCATAGAACATGATTATATAGATAGTTACACTTCCATAAACAGAAACCATAATGGAAAAAAATATAAACACCTAGTGATCACCATAAAGATTGAGAAGACATATATACTCGATAGGTTTAAATTCTGAATTTTGTGCCAGCATAAGCTGAGTGGCTTAGCTACTGTATGGAGCTTGATTTTCAAGACATCTATTCAACTTTTCCTACCCTAGCATGCTAAAAGGAGGGAAAAAATGTGAATGGCTACTGCGCTTCAAAATAAGCAGAGGAAAAACAGTTAGAATACACTGACCCCATCAATCTCCAACTCTTGACAATGTTTTCTTCCAAGCACTTCAATCGTAGAGGGAGCTTTCTGACTTTGCTTCTGAAGTTGGCAATTCCACTCAGAACTTTCAATAGTTTGGCACTAATACAGTGGATTATGATTCCCAAAATTACTCAATCATACAGAACAGTTAAAAAATATTGATAAAAATGTGCCATGTAGGTGTGTTCAAAGGAAAAGAAACATTAAATGTAAACGTGAAACAAACCTTCCCAGAGTCGATCATACTAATAGGTATTGATATAGAGCTGCGAATATCAAATCTGGCAATCTCATCTTTAACTGAAAGCACACAGCCATTCTCTTCTGCAATGTCCAGTGGCCTTCCATATCCACATAAACAAGTGAACATATATCATGAGAAAAATATCACAACAATAAGAGATAAATATATATATATATAACGGATAAAGAAATTCTGCAAACAAAATATAAAATACAGCAAACCTGCATATAATCCGAGCATCCCCTATTGAATAGAGACAACAAAAGACAAGGTCAGGTTCATTGATTTCAACAAAAGGGCATTGATAGGAAAAAGTCATCTGTTCCATTTAAATTTAAAAAATGTGCAGGCCTCAAGTTCAATGTCATAATGCTGCAAGAAATGTTACTTACCACCAGCATCGCCTTGAACTCCTTCAATCAAAAAATGTTCTAATGTTAGGTAAACATTTTTATTATGGAACCCTGGGCCAGCTCCCTTTAAAACTTTTATTTTCTGACCACGTTTCCAAATTGCTCCCTTCCTCGTCAAAGTATCACGCACTCTCACAACTACAAGTTGAAAAGATAAAAATTATGTGATCAAATAGAATCAGATATAAAAAAACAATTAAACAACAAAAGTAAGACTTGAATGAACAAATTCTAAACTTAGAAATATTATGTGGTGGACTGCAGATGAGTTAAATATTTATAATCAAATCAAGATGTCAACCAACATGTTTCCCTCCAAAAGATTCAATGTTAATCGGCCCTACCATCAGATGAAATGCCAGGTATTTTGTTTGTGGGGCCAACTACAAGAACTCCATCATCCTCACCAGCACTGACTTCTGTATCATATTGAGAATGCATCTCAAGAATCCAATCTTCATACTCCTTTTCCAGATGTGAAGGACTTAACAATTTACCATTCCTTGAAATGTCCACATTAACTTCTACAACAATGAAATTATTAAATTAATAAGATCTAATGGACTAAACCAACTAAAACTATTTCCATATTTAAAACGGAAAATGAGATAAAAACACAACCTTTTTCTTTCTCAAGCATCTTATGGCTGAAGTTCTTCAAAGCAATTGTAAAAGGATTGCAGTGTGCTAGATCAGTCTGTAAATTGCAGTTTATTTACATTAACAAGGTTCATTTAACCGTCCGCAACTACATTTACATTACAAGGTGTATTTATTGCCTAAACAATATCCCGAAGTGATTGAAGTTGGCTATTAGATGTGTGTGTGTGCTTATCCATTCCTCCAGCTGAAAATTAAAGCATCAACGTGTCACCAAGGTGCATGTGTGCACAAGAACACCTAAGAAGCTGTTCAAAAATAGAGCAACACTCCAATTTTCTAAAAAACAAGAGTCAGAAAAGCAAAGGCTAGAATTTACTGTTTAGATGTAATATTTATCTATCCAAAAAACTACTTTTCCAAATTTATACGAGTTTGGAAAAACATATTTAGAGTTTCTACACAGTTTTCCAGTACAAATTTTTCATTGTCTTTCAAATGAAAAAACATGAAAAATATTATTATATTTTCTTTTATATACAAACACTTTTTAGCAATGTAAGAGATTAAAATTATTTTTTATATATTTTCATATTTAGATGGTTTCATAAATTTAATTTTTATTATAAATCTAATATAAAGATTTTTTTTAGTTAACATTATAACTTTTAATTTGAATAAAATAAAATTAATATTTTACAATTATATTATCACAAATGACTATATAGATTTGATTTTTATGAAAATATTTGTAATCTTGATGTTTT
>Ga0325410_1003755_pt1 | contig 17133 bp, 10 predicted proteins | sample PopdelMetagenome_16_FD_206182 | JGI IMG/M metagenome (GOLD analysis project Ga0325410, IMG submission 206182) | Populus deltoides microbial communities from Bellville, Georgia, United States - Xylem-PdIQD-R3 | ecosystem: Host-associated > Plants > Phyllosphere > Stem > Wood/Secondary xylem...
TTATTTATTTTATAAATAAATTAGATAGTTATATCATATTTATTAAGTTTCGAATATTCATTATCTAAGTGTTAATTATCTATTATTCAATATAAAATAAAAAAGCAATGTGTGTATCAAATGATGAAACTATAAACATTGTATGTGGGTGTTATATATAATATTGAAGTATGTCAATAAATATAAATATTCTGTGATATAAATTTATATATTTTCATGGTAGGATTTGATAATATTTATATATTATTTATTATTCTGTAAGATAAAACAACTACTTAAAAAATTCACTCATGCAAGTTACTTGGAAGAAGTACTCACAAGTTAAATTTTCATCTACAGATATAAAAAAAAGTTAAGCCAAAGAGACAATTGTTAAACAACTCCACTAAGCTTGATTAAGTAGAGCAAAACATCACAATTATTGTAGCATAATATGGTCAATTTGGAATTGCATTATGTATAGTTGTCTGACCTGGTTTAGAGATTAATTTTTAAAAATTATATTAATTAGAAAAAAAAAGATGAAGAAAATAATATTTAACTTCCATAATTTTATTTGTTGTCTTTTTTATGAATATTTATTTTTATTAATATATAATTAAACAAAAATAGATTCTAAAATTAAAATTTTTAACACTTTTAGATCTATAGATTAAACGAGTGAACCTTAGCAAATCTATAATAATATCATTTTAATATTAAAAAAACATTTAACTAATGTTATTTAAAAAAAAAAAACATTAAACAAGTTTTAAGAGAGTAAATAAAATAAAAAGCGAATCCATCAGGTTTCAAAACAAGTCAAATCTTATTTATTTTAATTTGAAACATGGTTTGGATCAAGTAACTAGAAAGTAGGTTTGGTTATCATAATGATGTGAGTTTATTAATATAATACTGTCAAAATGTAAGTTGCAGTAATGCGTGGGCAATTAACTATTGATTAGTATATATAATCCTATTTCCAAATGTTAGTGAAGAAAAGGTGAGCTCTTTTTCTTTACTTAAAAGTGTAATTTAAATGTTAATGCTGATTCCCTAGGCGCACGGCATAGACATGAAGAACAACTTTCTCCATAATCCTCTCATCCTCGTCTAACTCCGCACCTGCATTCTTATCTATCCATTTCTCTACATTAACCATTTACTGAGCAACAACATGCATGTCAGCTTTTCATTAACAAGTTGGTTGCCTTTTATTTTTACAAGTTTTAAGCTCTATTTATTTTTATATTTCAAAAACATTTTTAAAAAAATTAATTTTTTTTTGTTTCAAGTTAATATTTTTTTGATATTTTCAAATCATTTTAATATGTTGATATCAAAAATAATTTTTAAAATATAAAATATATATATATATATAATTTTAATGTATTTTCAAATAAAAAGTATTTTGAAAAATAATCGTAACCACCCTTCAAAACAGATTAAAAAAAACAAAGCTTTAATTTTTATTTTTTTTTGGATATAGATTAGCAACTTAACCTTGAGCCCCGTTTGTTTCCTAAAAATTGCCCCCAAGATAGCCTGTTAAAACAAAACTAAATTACTTATACACGGTCCATAGCATATGCTGGCAGTGTCATAATCTAGCAGATCAACAATAAGACACGGCTGAGCTGGGAGGCACCCAGCTGCCCACAGACACGTGTCATGAGAATAAGGAGGTAACAACTAATCAACCAATTAACTTCTCTTGATAGATTAAGAAGGTCAGCCACATTGATGATCATGAACCGTTGGATCATTGGAAAGATAGGTGTAGTGGACTTATGTAGTAGTAGGATCACCCTGTTGTGGACACTTTGCTGCATGTGGGATACCACTTAACCCCCTACGTTGGACAGTGAAGACAGGTAGGACCCTGAAAGCTCATACTTCTCCCAATTTTCCACTGGACACAACAATTCTGAATGATAATAGAAAAAACATGCTTTTGGGACGAGAGAACAGAATACTTTACTTCGTAGCAAGCAACGCATATATTTTATAAAGTATTATAGTATGAAAACCTGAGCTGTCATTGATGCGCATCACCTCAAATAGACTCTTTCCATGCCCATTCCAAGCAGTTAAACAATCTGTGTCAGTGTCACTCTCTTAAAGAACCTACTGGACTCTAAACCAGATAACAAATCACTGATACAAGAAAAGAAAACCTTTAAATTACTTGTATCGGTTTGATGAATTTTTAAAAACGATTTCAAGAAAAAACATTTTGAAAAACAACCGTAATCCCAAATATTCTCTGGCAATATTATGTGTATATGATCATTTGACAGGTATGTATGAGAAACTTAATTTCCTTTCTTCAAGACATAATAACAAAATTTGAATAGAAAGGTGCATTCCGACATCTTCACAACAGTGCCTACAAGCCCAGAAGAGCAGCATCTTTACAGCTTAATAACACTAGATGGGCTGTGACTATGCATATTAAACTCGGGAATAAAAAAGAAGTACATTAGCTGACAAAGTTTTCAAGTCTCCACAATGGTGTTACATAGTTCAACTTCATTCCATTAAGCTCGCTCAATACAACAACATTATTGTAGTAACACATAGAAATGAATTTTATAATCTGGTTGCATATAATGGAGGGCATGATTCACAGTAACCTACCTACATTTGTAGTGGTTGTTGCAAGGAGGTCCAGTCCGTGGCTCAATGGGCCAGTGGGGGCGGTGCTCTATGTGTCGAAATCGGTTAACCTGATCAACTAGCTTATTATACCTACTAATCAGAAATTATTTCCAGGAGATGAGTACAAAAGCATATACAGCATACGTTTCTAGAGCACAGTACAGAAGATCAACAGTGATGTATGCAATAAGATCTAGAGTTTGACATTAGCATTTAACAATATGAACAAATGATTACATAGCTAAAGAAGATCTAGGATGAGATCTAATTCTAACAAAATTAAGTAAGAAAGAAAAGGAAAAACAAGAACATGTGAGGCATCTCTAACTGGCAACATATAACATCACACAGATACTGGAGTATTTAGCAAGGATATTGAGAAGACTCCGAGAAGCTGGTGAAACCATTAGATTTTCGTATTAAATGACGTATTGAAGATTGGTTTCAGACACTTGGTTAGGTCAGACAGATCCTTTGAACCTCTATCTCTATCCTCTCAAATCTTGGGAAGAGCCCTTCTGTTCATGCATAATGTCCTTAAAAAAGGCTAAAATCCTGCCTCGTGCTTCAGTTTTGTTTTACGTTGACTACTTATTCAAGTGAAAAAAAAACAATTATCTGCACGGAGAGAGGAAACATCATGTCAGTTTCATGGTCATGCTAGGCTCTTAACACAAACTTATAGAAACCGTTGACGTGGGACAATAAGTGGTCTCTAGCAGAATAATTTTCAGCTATTGTATTCTATATTCAACTACTATTTTTTTGAGCAACTTAACAAAAACTGGTACTGCTTTTTTTCTGTCTGCTTCTAACTTATGCCCTGCCTATTTAAGATGATTCCTAATGGTTGCTGAGAAACATGCCAGCATTTTCTTCTCCTTCCCGTCTATTCTTCCCATGTTTCCTACCTCGAACTCTTCTCATTTCTAGTAACCTTACCCTTCCCATTTTCCTTTCCTGTCAAAAGCATATCAACATTAAAATCTTCTTCTCAATCCAACATCTTCCCAGTACTCTGTACTTGGACACTTCTATTTGATCAAGATGTGGGCTTTGTTCTTTGGAGCTTTGATTATTATAAGCATCACACATTGGGTTTACCGCTGGAGAAACCCCAGATGCAATGGCACTCTTCCACCAGGTTCAATGGGATTGCCACTTATTGGCGAGACCCTTCAATTCTTCGCTCCAAATACTTCTTGTGATATTTCTCCATTTGTCAGAGACAGGATGAAAAGGTAAAGATCTTGTGAATGACCAAGTTGTTCAAAAAGTTGTGCATTCATCGCCTCCTTCATTCGTTCTGAAGTTTTTGCTGTTGCTTTCAGATATGGACCAATATTCCGGACTAATTTGGTCGGAAGGCCAGTTGTAGTATCAACAGATCCGGATCTCAATTACTTTATCTTCCAACAAGAAGGAAAATTGTTCCAGAGCTGGTATCCGGATACATTCACGGAGATCTTTGGAAGGCAAAATGTTGGTTCGTTACATGGGTTCATGTACAAGTATCTTAAGAATATGGTGCTTAATCTCTTCGGTCCTGAAAGCCTTAAAAAAATGCTCCCTGAAGTTGAACAGATAGCATCAAATAGATTACAACTATGGTCTCATCAGGAATCAGTTGAATTGAAAGAAGCAACTGCAACTGTATTCTCATACTATCCCTCTTCTCGTAAAAAGAGTAACCAAACATTGTTTATTCTGAATCTAACAACACTTCTGATTTTCATAGATGATATTTGATCTGACGGCGAAGAAGCTGATAAGTTATGATCAAGAAAAATCTTCAGAGAATCTAAGGGAGAACTTTGTTGCATTCATACAAGGATTAATCTCCTTCCCTTTGGACATTCCAGGAACAGCATATCACGAATGCTTACAGGTAAACTGAAATCTTCCATACTAATCATTTAAATGCATCCTTTCATTCTGTTAACAATACTTGAGCACCTGCAAACTAGAAGCTCAGACCACCTAGAAGCAAACTAGCGCGTCCAAAATGTTGGCAAGCAAGAGCCACGATCAAAAACCCAGAGTAGATTAAAATACTGTCACTCGAGCATCAAATCAATTCTGCAAATGGAGGATGCACATTTCCAAACAAAATTGTCCTTTTTCCTTTTTTGTCTTGACTGCTCTATGAATTCTCAGGGTAGGAAAAAGGCAATGAGAATGCTAAAGAACCTGCTACAGGAAAGACAAGCAAATCCGAGAAAGCACGAAACTGATTTTTTTGATTATGTGCTTGAAGAACTTCAAAAGAACAAAACAATCCTTACAGAGGAAATCGCTCTGGATTTAATGTTTGTGCTGCTATTTGCCAGCTTTGAAACAACTTCCCTGGGTCTAACTTTAGCTGTCAAGTTTATATCGGACCACCCACTGGTGCTAAAGAAATTGACGGTCTGTAAGAAAGTTATTAAAATTGTATTTCTCCATGATTTTTCTTTTGTGCTTCAAAACCTAATATGCTCTAGATGTTTACACTTTTCCCAGGAAGAGCACGAGGGAATTCTAAAAAATCGGGAAAATGCCATCTCTGGTCTTACATGGAAGGAATACAAATCAATGAAATTCACGTTTCAGGTGGGCCAAGCACTTCGTCACCAGTTTGATATCATAATAGTAGCTTTTGTAATATTATAAACTGACGAGCTCAACTTTGCAGGTCATTAATGAAACTGTTAGACTGGCAAACATAGTTCCAGGGATCTTCAGAAAAACACTTAGAGATATCCAGTTTAAGGGTACGTGTTTACTCGCAATCAATACATGTGTCAGTTACTACAGTGCGCAAAGAATGTTTTATGGCAATTCGAATTATTATATAAATTGGCATGGCAGGATATACCATTCCAGCAGGCTGGGCAGTAATGGTCTGTCCCCCCGCTGTACACTTAAACCCAGCAAAATATGAAGATCCACTTGCCTTCAATCCATGGAGATGGAAGGTGGGTTATATTTGAAAATCCTTTCAACTTGAAACACCTGCGGACATTTCAATACTAAAAGGAGTTCTCACCCTTATAATCACCATGTATTTCCCATTATAATAAAACCTACTGTGGCGTACAGGGTATGGAAGTAAATGGTGCATCCAAAACTTTCATGGCCTTTGGTGGTGGCATGAGATTTTGTGTTGGAACAGAGTTTACCAAGGTGCAGATGGCTGTATTTCTACATTGCTTGGTCACGAAGTCCAGGTAATAGCATGCAAACATTTTCATACGTAAATTAGCGATTGAGTGTGTTTCTGTGAATGTTCATTGCAAGTGTGCAATGGGTGTCTGTGAGGGCGCACGCATGGGTGCATGTGTGTGTGTGAGAGAGAGACTAACCTTCACTATTATTTAAACTTTTCAGGTGGCAAGCAATCAAAGGAGGAAATATTGTTCGAACTCCTGGTTTACAATTTCCAAGTGGTTATCACATTCAGCTCACGGAGAGAGACAAAAGATATAACTCTACTACATAATCACTTACCAGAAAGATGAAGGGCAAGTCATACCTATGGCTGGAGCCACCATATTGAGAGCTTCAAACTTCGAATCTTATCCATCGGGATTGCAATCGGAAATCTGTGAGAGAGGGTCATGGTTAAAGTAACATTTGGATACTGTACGGAAGGAACAGGCAGCTCTGATTTTCACACAGGCAGAGACAAACCTACAGTTTTGATCACGACCAAATGCAAATTCTTGTCCTTTTATTTCCTGTTTGTCAGTATATAATTTCTGTAAAAAAAAGAAGGTCAAGGGCATATATATATATATATATACTCTCACACACACATGCTTATCACAATGATAATTTACTTTTAACAATTAGTGTAAATGAATCAGTCTCATCCTTTCCATGGAAAACAGCTGCCACCACTGCAATTCCACTTCAAAGAATTCCATATCAGGTACACTCGCCCAAAAGAAACAAACATAACTAGAGAAAGTCAATTTGATCTTCTATAAGTCTATAACTGGTAACATGATTCATTCCCCAATTTTCTATCTGCTCAGCTAGCAACATTAAGTGTGAATCGTCCAACAGCTCATTTCTGACTGGTTATTTTAACAGTCCTTCCATGGTCTCTCTCCTTTCTGTGTCCATGATGTCCAACTTTGGTATTCCCCACTCCATCCAAATAGACTTGCTGCAAGACACTTGTTTTCTTACTTCCCCTGTGCTTACTCTTGTCCTTGTGGACATGGTGAAGATAATGATAGTACTCTGTATCCCTTCCTGAATGCCTATGCCTATGCTCTTGATGAATGGTTCTTTTCTTATGAGCATTATGCTTGTGTTGTCTTGCTCCCAACTCATGATGTCTATTCACATGAATATCTTTATTGTGTCTCCGAGTATCTCTGATTCTCTGCTCGTCAGTCCAGAGATGATCTTCCCACCAGTCATAAAGAGGGTCAAAAAGTCCTTTCTGGTGCAAAAGCCATAGCAGCACAAGCACTGGAACTCAAAAGTACAATTTAGTATGCGTTCCTCATTAGAATAAGAAAAGAACGTTCCAGTTCTGTATAAAGTTTACTATTCCTCGAAGAAGAAAAGTGTTGTTACCTGTTGGAAAAATAGACAAAAGTAGACCAAACATCACCATCCAGCTCATACATACATATTGTATGTGACAACTGAAATCAAAGAAACTGGAGCATTTCTGTCTGCCCATAAAAGGAACATAAGTTACATCAAAACAGTTGCAAGACCTAAGAAAAAGAACAAGATCTCGCGAGCCCATCTAAAGAGCTAAAAAATCAGCTAATGGCCCTCTATCTAGTAGGCTTGATTTTAGCAGCCAAATAAAAAATACTACTTCCTTCAAAATTTAGCATGTCAATCAGAACTTTCTATTTCACCACAATGCCAGCAGAAATTCCAGGGTGTGCAATTCACCAATATAAACGTTACTTGAAGCATTTAAGTTCATAATATAATGCAAATGCTAAATTACGGATAAATGGATGTGCACAAGCCTAAGGACACTGCAAGGAATATATATATATCCTAATGACAAGGGCAAAACAAAAGAGCTCAATGCATCCAGGTCCACATCAACAAGCGTAGAAAAAGGTAATCTCCTTGAAAAAAAAACCTTCCAGTCATCCTAATCCAAATCAATGGACAAGTACCTGCAGGTTTTTCCAGTGATGAAGTCTACTAAGCCTTCCCAAATTCTGTTCCAAATGTTTTCAATAGTTTCAAAGAAACCATTTACACTGGTCTTTGGTGGTAGAAAGGGAGCAATCTGCAAAAAGTTCAGGATTTATGTGGTTAATTCGATCATTAAGTCTACTGCCACATAATTCACCAACATCAGTTATTATTGGACCAAAGATGAAACAAAATCACATGCTAAACTAAAACAGCATCAGCCAGTGTGTCTGAAGAACAGTCTATAAACACGTTTTGTTATTATAAAGATATTTTGAGAATTTGATGAAATTAAACACCTCCTACATTAAGTAAATTCTGATAATCTGTACTGTCACTAATATTATGAGCAAATTAATCTTTAAAAATTTTTAGGCATGAAAACTCCTACACTCTCATCAAACATTTATGAAATGGTAGATTTTAGCGGCTCTCTATAACCCCCTCTTCTGGATTTTTCTTGTCAGGTCTACACAGATATAAATGACATTTGCAAATGAAAAAAAAACATTAATCAAGACAACAAAGAAATTATTATAAGAATAACCCACAAATGCAGATCAAAGAGAAGTAAAATTTTTATGCTACTGAATGGCAGAACAAGCATCTGGAAGCTTTCAGCCACACCATAGAAAATACAAATGCACTATTGAACCCTGTTGGACAGATATTAATCATGTTTCAGCAGCTTTTATGTAATTATTCCATTTAGCAACACATACACTTACATAGACAAAACACGTTTTCTATATTCTTTCCTTATTTTGCGACAATCAGTTTCAAATCCTTTTACTCCTTCACATAAGAAATTGTTCATAGAGATCTTGTTTGCATGAGTAGAAAATCGACCAGTTGCCAGGTATGTAATTGTCCCCAAACCTGTGATCCATTGTCAAGGATGGTAGCAGTAGTAAAAAATTGGCATTCCGCTCTATCAATTTCATTAAAACCAGAGTCCTTCAGAATAGCTGGATTAAAGCACAATAATTGAGACTTCAGATTTCTCTCCATCATAGTTATCACACAGTGACAAGAAAAGTTGCAATAAAACCATTGTAACCTTACCAGCACATACATATCTCGCAGCTTTATCAGTTGTTGGGTAAATTTTAAATGACCGAATTGTAATCTCGTTGGGCTTCAAAATGAAGAATTGTTCCTACAACCATTCAAACATTAAAATTGGATTGTGTCCTTTGTGAATAGTTAGGAATTATGATCAATATGGCAGTTAATGTTACCTCCATGAGCGAAACACCTCTTGAGCAGTCAAACTGCAAGGAGGAGACAATCATCATAATAGCTAAAGGTAGAATGTGTTACAGCAACTACTCCTTAAAGCATCACATGAATACAGCAATACATAATGATGGAATGTACTTATCAATATCTAATTTGAACTCTCATCCCAGTCAAATACTTTCACCAACATACATGACTTAGATCTTGTCCTTCAACTTTCTCGCATATTTTAATACTATCAACATCAACCACCCCATACTAGAAGATTTCAAAACATAATATTTTGCGGAGATATTAGAAACTGCTTAATTTTATTATTTCCATTTTTTAAATACTGAAAAAAAAGATCCAAAACACAAATTTCTGTCAATGTGAAACGTAGCATAAAAAACCTTTATAATGCAATACAAATGCACCCTGAAAGAAAGATGTCAAATTGGTGTTTAATTCTCAATAACTGGCCAAAGAACGAGGAAAAACAATCAACATAGAGAAAGTAATCAACAAAAACATATCATTATCTTATAGCAATGTGATCCAAGTAAGAGTAAATATTGCATCAGCATGTATGTATGTATGTGTTTAAGCATTTTTGCATCATGACCAAATATGCCAGGACAATGTTTAAAATACCGTTAAGCTATATGACGCTTCCACTTCCCCAATATTTTCAGCAGAGACTGTAGCAACACCAAATTGAGTAAGGGCTTCAAATGTAGGGATGGTGAAACTTAAAAGTTTTCCTGGGCTCCTGCAAAAGAATGAAGATGAAGCTTAACAAATGGACACCTAAATAGAAGCATGGTGACGCACACAAGCAATGCCATAATTAAAAAATTGTTGAAATTGCACAAATGATAAGAATACTATTGCAAAGAAAGTTCCCTCCCTGATCTTTTCCGGTTTTTGTAACTAGTAAAATTCACTGCAATAGTGTACAAATTTATACCAGTTGTTAGGATTACATCTTTTCTTTTCTGCAACTCGTAAATATGGAAAAGAAATGTTAACGTAAAAGTGATTTTAGATATTTTGCAATGATGATCATGCTACAGTAAACAAGTTAAGGGACTCTAGGCATTAAAAGAAGTAATCCGAGCTTTTTAGTTAATTATTAATCCATGAACCAACTATCATTGCTCATACGGATGGAGCAACACCCCATGAACCATGGCCATAATTCTGAACCCATGAACCTACATATTAATATCTTATCACCAATTGTTTAAAATCATGCCTTTGGTTAAACCATTTTATCATCAGAAAGTTTCATCACAAAAAGTAAGTATAGATATCAAACCTTTGGTAGACGTATTCAATGTCATCAGCAGTTAGTTCTATCAAAAGGTTTGTGTTAAGAACTTCAGTAATTCCTATAGAGAACGAATGAGTCCCTGCATTCTGCAGTTGAATCATATCAGTTATAAAATTCAAATAGTTTACATATTGTTGAACATCAGATCTAAAATTGCGGAAACATAACTGGATGCTGGTTTATCCTTTCAAACCTTCCTTCCACGCCATATAGTGGCAACTGCTTCCTCCTAATTCGGTTCTGATCGGCCTGCCATAAATAAAGTACCCTCTTCTTAGCTCCATGCAACAGCTGTAGAAATCTGTTCAAGGTACAGAAATTGGGACTAGGAGAGGCTTAAATGGGGACACAAATTACAGAGACCACTACTAGCTGACAAACTAACATCATGGAAATTCCACAACTGATTATGCAAGCAACTCCAAAATGGTGAAGCACAGAAGTTGGGCTGCCCACTGAAAGCTTCATAACTGACACCAATTTTGTTGCATTCAACACCATCTAAGGTAAATCTCACTCTCTCAAGCAGCATCCACATTGAAAAATTCCTTCCCAGATCCTGTGGTTGTCCAGGTTCACCCTTCCACGACAAGATAAGAAACTCTCAACACTACAGTATTGTGCATTTACAATTACCAATCAATAACAGATGAACAAGACTTTCCTTTCTTCTTGCCTCCTTTTTTTTTATTTGGATACAATGATAGAGATTTGAATTACATATCATTCCCTTTACCATTGATTTCATTACCATTGCGCTATAAGCTATTGGTAAAAAGATATTACTTCTAAGAAAAACATCTTGAGAAATTTGACATGCATAACTAACTTGATAAAAAGTTCTGCTTCTTTCCCCTTAGGCTAGCACACTTCCATGGTAATCATATTAGTGAGGGAGGCATACCTGCCTTGGAATGACGAGGTAGAAGTCCTCAAATGATGGAATATTCGAGTATCCAACAAAATCTCCAATGAGATTAACCCTTAGAAAATTATCCTTGGATGTTACTGTTCTATTTTCAGGGCCCACAGTAACTTCCTGCAAGCAAAACCGAAAGAGTCTTTAGCTAGAGGATATTTATCATGGACTTTTAAAATTAGGAAGAATATAGCAAGAAATATGAGATACCATCCAAAATCAATCTCAAACAATTCCATTTGAGTGCAAAAGTGAAACAACTTAAAGCAGTGATGACACTTCTTAAATTTAGAACAAGAGATGGAGAAAAGGTGGAAAGAAAAGTAAATTCATTTCATTTGCAAAAGTGAGGAAATAAGAAAGATGAACTTAGATAAAAAGGAAAAAAAATGAAAATCAAGCCAGGCCTGCACAATGTACTCTACCATCAAATGTGCAACAGACCAGAGAGACATTTATTTCAGTATTATGTTGGAATCCCTCAATCATGTTTAACTCGTACTGGAATCAAGTTTTTTGATTCTCCCATTGCAAGTAATTGCAAACAAGTTAAGCAGGTATATGCTCCAATTAGCAATTCTAGAGCAGATGCTGGAGTAAAATAGAAAGAACAGAAACATGAAATCATGCCAAGCCCATACTGTACTCTACCATCAAATTTGCAACAGACTAGCAGAACATTTATTTAAGTATCATGTTAGAAGCCCTCAATCATGTTTAATTCAGATCATGATTTTATTTTATTTTTCAGTCTCCCTCGGCATTCAAGTAATTGCAAACAAGTTAAGCAGGCATCTGTTCCAACGAGCAATTCTAGAGCAGAAGCTGAGTAAAATAAATTGAACAGTTCGTATACAGAGGCACTTGATGTAGAGAAAAATATACCGAAACTTTAGATCCTGTCTTCACCTCAATTCGTACACTGAAACCCATTGATCGCTGTCCAATACCAAAAACATGGAACCTAAGTGAACAATGAAATATTAGTCTTGCATAAAATCAAACACTTGTAAAAGTTAGAAGGAAAGATATTTAGATAGACAGCAATTAACCAGAAAATACAAGACTAAACTGAACTATCTATAATCTGTTCATTAATAATATTCATGGCAATGCAATTAACCACTCATCCTATAGCTAAACCATTCCAAAATTACAAATTCATAAACAAGATTCTTCTTAGAACCATATTTCTCATTCATTAAACGAGTCAAGTTCAGCAAAAAATGAGGATGCCATTTAAAAACAGTGGATGCTTCGAAAATTTCACATGCCTAAATTGTGAAAAGATTGTTAATAATTTATATCATAAGAGAATTGAAAGGCAATAAGATAAGTCTGTGCCCAACTTGCTTATTGACACCCATTTGTATTCATCAGCATGGCATGAGTTTCTGCTTCTAACATCTATAATCAAATATTAATTATTGAACTAACAAAAAACCGCATTGCGTGTCCTCATACAACTTTTTATTGATTGGGTGGGGTTTTGCTAGCAAAGAAACATCAAAAGGAAAACAATTTATCCTAAAAGCCATACCAATCACCTGGAAATCTGACGCAGTGTGCAGTGTTGGCCTTCCCTTTCATCAGTTTGTCGACTGCTCAAAACAAAGGTATACATTGATAATAAAATTGCAATCTCCATCTTAAGAGGCAAACTGAGAATGTCGGACTTATGACAAGGCACTTACAAAAGTTTCCGCATGATGAGGGTACCCGCCGTTGGGGCCCACAAGGACAACAGAGTGGCTAAGCAGAGAAGAAAGAAGAGAAAGGAAGAGGGGAGTGATAAAACATGTGAAGAAAAGGAGAATATGGTATTATCACCAACACAAAAGGTAAATCTTTGCATATAGAGTCCTGTTTAAAGAATAGGTTTAATTGCTAACTAGGAAAACTTTGGTAGATATGGTGCTGCAAAATCCACTATGGAACCATGTACTACTAAACATGCATGTACAAGTGTAGGGTGTGTATGTGGGGTAGGTGCTTGTGGAATCCAAATGAGATTCAAGAAATCAGAAATGCCACCTGACTATGCTCGATAATGTGGCCATTTTCATCTTGTAACCTACAAAACATTTACTCTGAGGCAGTTAGTCCAGTAAGCATGCACATAAAAGAACTTGCAACTTTTTTATAACTTAATCTCACTTTCCAGGCAAGAAGAAGACAATCGAAGAAACAGTCCAAATGAACACAGAAGCTTTGGTCTCTAAAAGAAAAGGACCATTTCTCGCAAATGTTGGTTGATCACAATAACGTACCGGATAATAAACAACACTTTGAACTTTACTTTCAATCGGCTGATCACATGCTTTAACAAATTGGCAAAACAACTAGTGCCAAAGAACCGGACAGTGTTGCTTTAAAAAATAAATTAAAAAGGGGGAGAAATGAGTCACCTCTCGCATATCTTGACAACATTTGCACCGGCATCCCGGTCACATTTGCGCGTCTTAACATAATACTCTTCAGGTTTATAAGCAACATCCTACAAATTACAACCATAAGTAATTTCACAAGGTTATCGACCTATCAATTAAGCATTAAAACCACAAATGATGTGTGCTTCTTTTTTTTACAAGTAACCGAGAAAGCGCCGCGCCGCACCCGTATATAAGTAAGTTCATACAAAGCATACGCAGCCGTTTTATTGATTGTTATCACCGGCGGTACTCTCACTGTTTCCATCAAGTTAGTTGCATTCTCCTCCACTTCCGCTATTTCCGCCACAATCGACGCCTCTCCGCCACTCTACACCAAAACGAGAAGAATTGGGGATTTTTGTTAACAACATTAATTAATCTCGATAATTAGACAATAGTTAATTAATTAATTAAAAAAAAGGAGACTTACAGAACCACTGGGAACAGCCATGTTTAAGACGATTTTTCTGGTGCAATTGAGATCATTATCAGAATCTGAGGCTTTCTCGCATCTTTCAAGCTTCGATTTCGACAAAATCTCTATACTTTGCACAGTAAAATAACTTAGGAAGATGCAGAAAATCAAGAATATCACTTCATAATGCCTCCTCATCTTCTTTTTTTTCTTTTTCTTTTTTTGAGTAAGTTAATCGATGGGATATTTTTCATTATATTATATATAAAAAAAAAAGGAGCGAGTTTGGCGGGTTTTGGGTGTGCTTTCAAAAACGTAACCGCCATTTAACGGTTACTTCAACAGGTACACCTAACACTACTCTCCTCTCTCGAAAGGCCACTTCTGCTGTGCTTACAATGACACCAACAATATTCTTTTTGAAGGAAAATTGACTAATCGAGGGCTCCTACGACGACACCGCTTTCAGATTTAGTGGCCCAATCTTGGCCTGATGCCTTAGGGTGCCCTTGGTAAGTTGGGCTGAACAGTACAGATTAAAATAGACTGGCCTGGACAATAAATATGAAATTGGAATGGATTGGAATGGAGGCAATTTTTGCTTATTAGTATATATTTTTCAAATATTGGCAACGAATAGCATATTTTATACATGTTTTAACTGGAAAAAACAACATTTAAATTTATCGCTGCGCAAAAAACACGACATTTCAAATAAAAAATGGATTGTGCATGAGAGAGGAGAGAGGGTAAAGAGAAAAGGAAGGAAAAAAAAATTAAAGGCATATCAAAGCTCCAATTATGATATTATTTATACTATTAAAAAGATCTTAACGACATGAATTTAACTACACGAAATAGGATCACCAACGATAACTTGAGTGTGTTACACTCGCCTCCCAAAGATGACGGTTGGCTTATTTGTTTCGGCGACAAGTGTTACCCACTACATTTATCATTGGTCACTTTTTTTGGTGTTGTTTGTTTGTCTCGTTGATATTTTTCTGATGATACCAATGATATCATAATTGGAGTTTCGGTGTGCCTCTGAGATTTTTTTCTCTCTCTCCCATCTCTTCACAAAATACAATAGAGAGAGAGGAGAGAAAGAATAAAAAAAGACCATGGAGTCATATCAAAGCTCTGATTATAACATCATCAATATTTTGTAATTTTCAAATAAAATTAATTAACTTGTTACTGGATAATAAGGTTTTTTCAATCGAGATCTATTAGTCATTATCATATTAATTAAAAATAAATTAATTTTCTAATATTTTATTAGTATAATAAAATGACTAAATTATCATTAATATATATATATATATAAATTAAACTAATGCCTAGGGATTTTTTATATTTTTGTTTTTAAAAACACAGTACATGATAAAGTTACAATTAAAATCAAAATATATTTAGCTTGCGTCTATAGATATTTTCATCATTTTATTCTATATTTTTTTATTGTTATAATCAGGTTCATTTAGAGTCTATTTGATTTTTAATAAACATAAATTGTGTTGCACGGATTATTGTGTGGGTAGTGGTCGAGCTATTCGGGTGGCACATAAAGAGTCGCTTAACGACAAAACATCAGTTTCTGGGATTGCGTTTGATTGATGTTAACTCCTTTCATTTTTCGGTAGCACGTGTGGTCAACGGATCTCCGGTTTGGTGCCAGCAATCCTTTTTTTTTCCCTTTCTTTTTTTTTCTCCTCAATTTTCATATCTGACCCTTCAAATCTTTAGAGCAACCTTTCAATTTATTTATTTTTTTATATTTGGCTCTTGTTCTTTTTATTACTATTTGTTCTATATAAAATAATTTATAAAATTGAATTATTTTTCAATTTCATTATCTTTTATTTTTTTTCATATATTAGACTTGGTCCCTGTTCTTTTTATTGTTATTTTTTATTTGATATAATTTTTAATTTTTTTAAGATTTCATCCTCTATTTTTTTTCATATTAGATTTGATTCTTATTTTTTCGATTGTTATTTTTTTCACTTTTGTAAATTTTTTAAATTGATTTTTTTTTTCAATTTCATACTTCATTATTAAATTGATTAAGAATTGAGATTTTTAATTGAACCCAAATTTAAGATTTAACGGTTTGTAAGTTTGGAAGATTAACTCATGTTTAAGAGATTGTTCGGCTTGCATCTTCGTTTTTTTCCTTTTTAAAGCTCATTTTCTTATCTGCGATTTGTTCCAATATAATGGTCCTCAATGTTGTTAGTTCTGATGCATTTGTCTGCAAATGTTGAACTCCTCCACTTTTCTCTGTGCAGCCTCAATGGATGGCTCCTGAAGTCCTCCGGAATGAACCTTCAAATGAAAAGTAATTCATGAAACCGAACCCTGTTATTCTACAAATGGACAAGTGCTGCTTTTCTTCTTTCATGCTAAACAGATTCAATAGAATTGCTTGCTTGCCTTAGTTAACCAAATAGAAACGTGGAGGTGACACGGTCCCTCTTTCATCATCTAGCATTCTTAACTCTTGATGTCCTGGACAGCTTTCACCTTGTTTCTAGCTCAGCAATCAATGATGTTCAAGCAGAAATCATTAAACCTGATCATCAGCCGAGGTAAAGAAGGGTCATTTTCTCTCTAATTTCTTTTAATTATATCCTCACCAATATTATTCTGAAAATCTAGTTTATGGCATACCCCGTTTCTGCACAGGTCTGATGTGTTTGGTTTCGGTGTCATCCTATGGGAACCAATGACTGTCTCCATTCCATGGATCAAGTTAGATTCCTTTGGTATATTACTCTTAATACGCATCTCTTCCATATTACCTTAACGACAGAATGCATGAACATGCTTGTTAATCATCTTCTTGAATTTCTTATAAAATTTGACTGAAATGTGTTTCTTCCATTTAAGAGGGAGTTGGAGTTGTAGGCTTCATGGATAGAAGATTGGAATTACCAGAAAGCCTTGATCCCATGGTAGCAACTATTATCAGCGATTGTTGGCGAAGGTACTTTCTAAC
>Ga0325410_1003756_pt1 | contig 17129 bp, 8 predicted proteins | sample PopdelMetagenome_16_FD_206182 | JGI IMG/M metagenome (GOLD analysis project Ga0325410, IMG submission 206182) | Populus deltoides microbial communities from Bellville, Georgia, United States - Xylem-PdIQD-R3 | ecosystem: Host-associated > Plants > Phyllosphere > Stem > Wood/Secondary xylem...
AGTAGTTAAATTTACAATATTTAAATTAAAAATTATCAATATTAATATATATTTTTTTAAATTATTTTATAATTTTAATTTCAAAAGTATTTTTAACCAAGCACATTAAATTATTTTTTGTTCAACCTTAATTTTAACCATAATTTTAACTAAACATTGATTTTTTCATACCAACCTTAACTAAAAATATATTTTATAAAATAATTTTTTTCAAATTACAATTAACAGTTATTACAATACCAAATTCACTCTAAATCAGACATTATCTCCTTCCACGGTAATATCAACCATTCGTTTGATTTGATTTGACATGTTGATTGTGTCAACACTTCACTGTCTTGCAAAAAATTAACGTATGATTTTGGGAATATACATGGACTGGGTTTTTATAGATAACACACATCATATTTTGTTTTCTTTTATTTTGCAAAAAATATTTGAGATATTACAAGAAAGAGTAAAATAATAATATTTTCTACAAAATATCTTGTACTAGGAGAGAGATTTACAGCTACATTGAAAGCCAATTCTTTTTAGATTCCATCTAAAAAAATCCTGTCAGCCGATAACATTTTAAATCATGCATGTCATATATGATCTGTAGAATCAAATAAATAACTAGGATTTCGTTCTTTAAAAATAACGAGCGGCGATACAAGCCCCGAGCTGACATCTTGCCATGTAATGTAGCCTGGTTCAAAGCCGCCTCGCCTAAAAAAATCCACTTGTCCTCAAAAACAAGAAAACAACTGAAATAATTCACCATTATTTTTATCCAAGATGATTCAGCCCTGTCAATTTACTCAATAATCCATTCAGCTCTTACTGCACCGGCAACAGTAATGGTTGGTTTTTTATATTTTCAATCTCCAGCAAGCCTAAAAGAAGGAAAGAAAGCATAGATATCGATCACAAATTCACTACTTTTAGCCGAACCTCGCTACAGATCAAAGCCAACAATAAAAACCCATGTGAAAATAAAATAAACCCCATTAATAGAAATGAGCATAAACCTTCCCCTTGATGTTACTGTTTTGAAGAATTGAAGATAGTAATCTTTTCTCATCTCTCTCCCACACAGAGATTATGTCCAGAATCAAGTTTCTTGATCCAGGTGTGCATAAATTTTGTAACTTAACAAGACTTGACACGAGGGAGCAAAAAATGCTAGAAACTCTAAGACCAGTAGCATACACTTAACAAGACTAGTCATTTGTTGGTGTTTTTTATATATTATACACCAAGAGTATTTTATTATTTTTATTCAAGTTCAAGATCTGGGTTGATCATACACGATAGAAAATTGTAATTTATAGAAGAAAATAAAACGTAAAACGTAGTTTGGCCCATTTGCATTTCAGTGATCGATGCGTAGGTGAAGTCATCACTACAGCAATCAATGAAAATTCATTAGTAAATTACAGGAAATAAACAAGGAAAATATAAAATAGTCATAGCATCGCGGAAACACCCGATTGTTTTACCCTCTTCTAGACGAACAAAACAAAACAAAATTATTCAATAGTTTCAAATTACATAAGCAAGCACATCTGCTGGGTCAGGGTTGAGAAAAGAAAGGGCATAACCTCGCTCGTTGAGCTTGAACGATCGACTACTGAAGTCATGATTTATTTACGTTCCGGGCCAATTATTTCTTAACACTGTGTGTGCTCGTGCGTGGCTTTTTTCTTTTCCAAAATTTGTCTTGACTTTAGGAATGAAGGGGGTCCTCTCCTCGCTTAAAAGAAGGCAAAAGGGAAGAAAATTGAAGAAATGAATGATCCCAGAACCTCCTAATGATTTCAGTGTGACGCACGAGTGGAGATTTATCAATTATTGTTTTGGGAGAAAGAACAGGAATTGCAAGATCACTACCACATCAAATCTTCAAACATGGTTGTTTTTCTCCTCTGTTTCCTAGATAGACGAAAAAAGATTCTCACTCATCAAATCCTCAGCTGCGAGGGAGCAAATGTCAGGGGAGACATGTTGGAGCTTAACATGGTGTTCTCCGACGAAGGGGAAGGAGGAGGGGCGGATGGTCCCGTTATTTATACGATTTCGAACCTGTAATCCTAGCAAGTTTTCGGAATTGGTATTGGCTTCAACTCTGGATCCATTCTATGATTTGGTTGGGGTTATTGAGGATTTTGCTAAGGGTTTGTATAGGATTTGTTCTTGTGCACTGTTGGAGAAGGGAAAAAAAGGAATCGGCAAGTCAGTAGAAATCTCCTTGCGTAGGCAAATAAAATCAGAAAAGAGCTTGTTTTGATCCTGTGAAATCACTGAGAAATTAGTAAAAATAAAATAAAAATAGTAATCGGCAGGTAATCGGCTTGTTTTGAAGCTGTTGCGATCATTAAATGCGTGCTGGCAAGAATGCTAAGTTGTGGTCACTGTACATGAACGTGTGTGGTGGCGATAAGGCTTGATAATTGGGACGGAGGGCAGCGTGCCAGGGGATATATTATAACATGTGTATCATGTGCTTGATAATTAACCGGTTGTTATGTTATGATTTGTTTTTCATACATTATCATATCAATATCAATTCGAATATTATAAATTTTATAACAACTAAAAAGTTATTTAATTAATAATTTTAAAATTTTAAAAAATTAATTAAAATGGGTATTAACTGGTTTGGATATTCATAATTTAAAAAAAATAAACTTCTCCCAAAAATCGATAAAGACACTCCAAATTTTACGATGAAAAAATTTAAATATCATTAATCTCCTACCAAACATAACTTTCCTTGCTGCACATATATTGCCTATCAACACGTCAGTGTCCGCGCTCACGTGGTCTATAGGTAGAGATGTTAAAAAAAACTTGTTCATGTATATATATGTCTTATACTCATTTTATTTTTATATTTAATAGATTATGAATTGATGATTTATTTTTATTTTATTTAAAAAATTTTTAATTCTAAAATTATTGTTAGTGGGATTTTATATTTTTTTAATACAACAAAAAAAACTTATTTTTTTTTGTTAAATTGAAGGAAGTAACTAGAATTTAATGATACTACAAGATATAAAAATTAAATTTGATATTAAGGTGTCACAGCACCTACAATCCATGTTATAAAATTATTTTTAAATACAAATCTGTTAAAATTAACAATACAATACCAATTATTAAATATTTATAATATTCATGAAAAAATTAGTCAAACCCAATATATCCTATCGCTGTAAAAAAAATAAATGGATGGAGTTTATACTTTATAAAACATTAAAAATTAGATTATATATAATTACGATCCTAGACCCGATTCAAATATTTTTAGCAACACCCCTATTTGCCGGTAAATGTAATAGGAATCGCTGATTTTTGTAGGTAAATTTATGTTTTATTTTCTTTTAGCAAGATTAAAAGAGTATTCTCTAATCAATTTTATTATTAAAGGTTTACCACTTTAACCCGATTAAAAATAAAATCAATATCGCACTAGAAAACTCATGAGCAAGCCCCAATATTTACCTTGTTATTGTCATGCGAGGCTAGATTATAGTTTTTAGATCCGGTCTGGTAATTGGTCCGGTTCAAGATCTGGATTTTGAATTTTAACCGGGTTACCGGGCTGGTCAAATTAATTATTTTTTAAATTAAAATAATATTATTTTAATAAAAATAAAAAATAAAAATTAATGGATTATAATCAGATTTTTACAAATGAGTGGTGTGTAGCAAGAGAGAAGAGGTGAGGTGGAAGGGAAGGGAAGGGCCCCAGCAAAGGTACCGTCTGCCCCTATATAAGGAGGAGGGCATGGCAAAGCTCACCGTGCAAATTAATCTGGCTATAGCTAAGCACACAAATTAAGGCTTAAAGATATAGAGAGAAAGAAACAACATGTCGTCGACGACAAAACCAAAGGCAGTGAAGCACACCCTATTCGTGAAGTTCAAAGATGATGTTACCAGAGAGCAAATTGAGAAAATCATAAACGACTTCACTCATCTGGTCAATCAAGTTGAACCCTTGAAGAGTTTACACTGGTACTTGACTCCAACCACTCTGTTTTATCATCTCTCCTCTCTCCACAGCACTGATTCCCTGCTCCTGCTTGCTCAATACTAATTTTTTATTTTGTTGCCATTTTATTATGTTAACCTATATCTTCCTCTTAGTTTGTGGAAAAATAATTTACATATTAAGCATAATTTATTAATGACCATTAGCGTAATGAGGAGCCTTAAACCCTTTTCAAGAGTTATAAAATTAAAAAGAATAAAATTGTAGGATAATAAATATTTTGTTCTTTTTAAAATTCAAAAAAGTTTTTAGACGAAAATATACAGAAACACATGGATTTTAAAGGTTAATTAATTGATAAAGCTCATTGTAAAGTATTTTCTAAGAAAAAAAGATCAATAATATTTTTCCAGATATTCTTTGAGGATTTTGCAGGGAATTATTAGAAGACTCAAACTTATCTGGAAGAACTTAAAAACTGAATTTACTGGTCCAGTAAAAATGTTACAGAACTTATTAGTTATTTATCATTTCAAAAATGGATCTATATGTATTTTTTCCTAAAATAAATTACCCTAACATCACCCTCCAAGAAAAATTATTTATAACAATAAAATTTCATACTAACATCTGTGTTGTATTAATGCTCTGATGCAGGGGCACTAATCTGGGTATTCACGACCTCAATTTCGGATATACTCATGCTTTTGAAACTACCTTTGATGATCTGGAGGGCTTGCAGGAGTATCTTGATTCTTCGGTTGTTGCTAAATTCGCAGAAGGATTCTTGCCAACCATGTCGCAGCAATTTGTGATGGACTATGAACTCTACTAAATCTTTACTGGGCAATGAAGACTTATTATCTTGCTATCTGAAGACAAGATTCTGCTCTCCTATGTATAAGCAATAATTGGCGGTGTTACCACCAAATGTGTGCGGCAATAAATCTAATTTGTTTTTTCATATATATGCAATGTATTTCTGATGCATATAGCAGACAATTCTTCCATCTTGTTGACACCTGGAAGTTCATCATGTTTCCTCACGAGAAATCTTCCAATCATAGCTGTGAAACTAGACTTGGGGTTTTCCTCGATTTTTTTAAAGAAAGGATAAAAATAAAAAGTTGTCATTTTTCAAAATAAAATCAATGGATTTAGAGCTGGGTTTTAAACAAGTCAACAGGTTAATTTAGATATTTAACTGGGTTATCTGGGTTTTTTAATTTTTTTAATGGAACCGGTCTAGACAGACTTTGTGTTAACTCGGCAATATAGTCCAGCATCTACAACTAGGCTTCCCATGCAAAATTAAGCGACCGTGGTCTAGCCGCTAAGTTCAATGAGAAGGCAGCCCAGCCCATCTGGTCACAAATCCAGTAATGGTAACCTCACAGAGGTCGAAACCCAATAACCAGTCATCTAGAAATCCCATGCTGCTATTACAGCCTCTATACAGGCCGAGGCAAATAGCTTGCCCAAGCCGAAGGCTAGTCCCTATTTAGTGCTAGACTTTTTCCAAAAAAATTAATAAATGCGCTAAACCATTATCCACCGTCGATGAGAAGCATATTGTTGTCGATATTCAGGCAGGGAATTTGCCCTCTCAGGCTCATGTCGACGCTAATATGGAACATTTCAGTGACTAAAAAGAGGAGTAGGATTTTCTAATGTGATGGAGGGTCTGGAGAGAGATAACATCCGGGTTTCGGAAGTCCCTCCTGACATGTGATGGAGGATAAGAAATCCATGGATAAATCCTCTATCCCTTGAAGAAAAAAGAAAAAGAAACCGCGTGTATGCTAATTATTGGAGTGGAATACTGCGTGCATCAAGAAAGGGCCCAGTACGCTGGGTGCCCCCACTCACATTGGTCCCTGGGCTTGCAGTGGTACTTGCAGAAATAAAAAAAAAATTAAAAGCTACAAACTAATGGTTGGTGAACATTCGAGCGGTTGTTATGTATAATAATTAATACCAGCCGTTAAAGAAGGCTAAAGAGACGAGTGCGAGAGAGAGAGAGAGAGAGAGCGAGAGAGAGAGAGAGTTAAGATAACGGATATGGAGCAAGTGAAGGGAGTGGTAAAGCACATAGTCCTGGCCAAGTTCAAAGAAGGAGTGACCGAAGAAGAAATTGAGAAACACATAAAAGACTACGCCAATCTGCTCAACCACATCGAACACATGAAGTCTTTCCACTGGTAATTAACACAAGCCCTCGTTTAATTTAACTACTCTTTCTCCATGGTTTCGCACTTGGTTAGCTAGGAATGAAATACTTTGTGCTTTTGGTGCGTGGATGTTTTCTTGTTTTGTTAGTCATTTTAGATAGATAATCTGCCATGTATATATTCTTGGTTTTTAATTTATATGGTTTCAATCAACTTAGGAAGTAAGAATCTAAATAGATTCTACAATTTTGACATGATAGGGGGACAGACGTGAGCATCGAGAACCTTCATCAAGGTTTCACTCATATCTTTGAGATTACTTTTGAGACATTAGATGGCCGATCAGCGTATGTAGCTCATCCTGCTCATGTTGATTTTGGCACTGCTTTCTTGACTATCTTGGAGAAAATCGTCGTGGTCGATTTCGTGCCCACGCTCGTTAAACAATAAATTGTTCTGGGCAGCACGATTAACAGGCTCCTGCTGCGCTGCATGCTCTATATACCGGCATGCTTGCTACCTTTTAATTGGTATGCAATAAACGGAGGCCTATGCTGAACCTCCATTTGTTTGGGTGTGTTCTGGATCTTAATCTAATAATTACGTCATTTGGGACTTTGTACCAGTGATTTAAAGACTTGTTTCTATGATCATGTTTTGCTGTCCTTGTGGTTTTAGCTTCGTTCAACAAACTAAAAAAGTAAAATATATTATTATTGGGTACAGCTTTAGAAAAATCTTTAATTTAATTTGTTGATATATATATGTGCCGCCGCGAGTGATTTTGATGCTTAGTTAAAAACGGAATCTAAGCTCTTTGAAATATAGAATTATAGATCTGTGCGCGAGCGACGTTTGAATATTTTACAAGAAAAAGGAAAGATTATACTTGCTACCAAAACTTGGTCAGAATTAAAATGCAATCGAAGGCACGAGCTTCTTCGGCTTTGCGCGTGTAGTTTAAGCGATCACCTGCCGGCCTGCAAAACCTTGTGTGGCATATGCTTTTGGGCCTGAAAAGGTGTTCGCGGTAGGAAATACGTAATTGGGCCTGCGTGGTGGTTGAGCAATAAAAAGACGGCCTGCCAGTTTTTTTATGTTGATGTATGTTTTGATTGCTTAACAAAATAAAATGCAAGTACTCCATGGTTTTGATTTTTTTTATTCGCTATATTACTAATTAATTACCAATACACACACTATTACTTGTAATACCCTTACCTGATAAAAAAAGGATAATCGAAAACCTAATTAGTTGTATTATATTATTTATTATTACTATTTTTCATACATATATCTCTACCAAACTATATGAAATTAATGTTCGAATGACCCCTCGCCTATATATAATTAGTCATCATAGAATAATGTTATCATTTCCTATTCAACTCTTCAGGGCACTACAAGAACGGTACGAGGCTATGAGCAACAGTGCACATTCATTAAAAAAAAAAAAACACCATTACAAATCATACACAGCCAGCAATCCCAAATATATATTTAAATGTCATTTTATTATGATAGCTATGGCCCGAAATTATTTGATTGATTATTAACACGTTTGAGGGCTCTTATTCCAGTTAAAGGGATAACGAGGAAACTAATTTTATTAACAATTGCGGCTATTGTTTTGAATAATTAAGTGTTTTTAAAATAAACATCTCACATAAATAGTACTCTGTTTCCGTCCTTGCAAATCATCCCACGTAAGTATCCGGTCATCCAATGCCTTTAGTGACCTGAGCTACACCCTTTGTATAATTAAGAGGTTACGTGATAAATTTGAGGTTAGGTGAAGCTTAAAGCATTATTTGAGATGGGGTTGGAAAATGTTTTTGAAAAATTTTTATTTTTATTTTAAATTAATATATTTTTTATATTTTTAATTATTTTGATGCATTGATGTCAAAAATAAATTTAATATATATATATATATATATTATTTTAATATATTTTGAAATAAAAAATATTTTGAAAAGTAATTGTTACCATACTCCCAAACACCTTCAGATCTTGAATTTATTTTTTAGAGATTATTAGTTTGAATCCTACCAATCTTAAAATCACTATAGATTTATATAATTATTAATTTCAGGATTCGTAAAATGAATTAATGTATACACAACCTGATCCAAACACCCACAAATATTTTTCTTTTTAAAAAGCATGCATGTAGGAGAAAAGTACGCGATTTCCCCCTCGATATCGTTTTCCAATATAATCTGATAATAATCAATTTTACTTGAACTCTCAATTTGTGGTTAATCAAGCATAACTTAAATTGAATGGATTATAAGAAAATAATACAGCCTTTAGATGACAATATCGTTCGCTCAAAATCCAGAAAATGCTGCACGTAACAAAAAAAAAAAAAAAAAAACTTTCACGCCAGTTAATTTCATCGTATGCAAGAACCGGTTTTCCGTAGCACAAACTAGTGGTGGATAGCTGAAAAATGTTAAAAAATAATCTCAGTTTAATAAATTATTAAGTAAAATTTTAAGATATAATTTATATTATTATTTAATATATTTTTTCAAGTGAAAGTTACTCGAGTTTGAAGTTTGCACATACCTATATTATCTTATGCTTAATTTTTATTAAATAAATAAAAATAGTGAAATTTGAATTCATGATCATTGGGTCATCAAGGTTTTGATATCATGTTAAAAAATCATCTCAACCCAATAGTTTAAGTTATTATGCAAGGTTGTAAGATATAATTTATATTATTTTCTAACATAAAAAGGATTCTAAAATTATTATTACCAATTTTTTTTAATCATGGATGTCCGGATCAGTTTACACGTATCTCAACTAATCCCTCGAGAATCTAAAATTAACAACTATATAAATCTTCAGTAATTTTAAAATTTACAATACTTAAACCAGTAATTTTTAAAGAATAAATCAAAAACAAAACTAATTAAGTTATACCCCTCGTAATTTAGTTTTAGATGAGGTGGAATTACGTTCAGGAAAAATTTGATGTCATTTATGAAAAGCAAGACACAAAATTAAAATTTAATATAACTTTGGACCGTAGCTGACATGGACGTGGTATTGCATGCAGCCCCCGAGTGTGGGAGTATAAGAATAACCTTTTTATTATATAATAATCTAATTAATAAAATAAAATCATGGGACACAAACTTGTTTCATTTAAAAAATTACTGGATATATGACTGTAGAAAATATCTATTTATATTGTTCATTCATTTTATTATTCGATCCATTAATCTCAATTTTTGCAATATTTTTTTTTTTATTAATGGCGGATTCTAATTTTCCTAAGATTTTCCTAATTCCTAAATTTCTTTATATTTCACAAGGTAGTGATAAGGCTATTCGATTTATCATAATTGAGTTACTGGTTTCTTGCAGCTTCTACCATGTTCTTGTTTTTGTTCTAGGGCAATGGCATGATTAAATTATTTTCTGATTAGTTAGGGCAAAATCCTTCATCTAATCAATGAGCATGATTGAGCTAGTGTGCACCTGTAGCGAGAGATGAGTTAGCATGCACGATTTTGTAACAGTTCGTCTAGCCCGTGACTTTTCTTGCCTCATGCTACGGAACAGGTTAAATTTTTGTTTTAATGTATAAAAAAAATCAAGCTATGGAAAATCATTTATTATTTTTATTAAACTTTAAATTTTTTTATCCTATTTTTTATCTGACCTTGGATTGAAATTAAATTATTTGATAATTACTTTTGATACGATGCAATTAACTTGATTAGTTTAAAAGTATTCAGTTAATTGGTAAATTTTTTTAAAAAAATTAATATTTATTTTTAATGAAATCAACATAAAAAAACTTTTGATCTAATCTCTTGCTAGTATAAGTTTAAAGTTAAATTATGTGAGATCTTTTTTAATATGATCTATTTGACTTAATTGTTTTAAAAAAAACTTGATTAATTAATAAAAATAAGATTAAAAAGTAAAATTATGAAATTAACATAAAAAAATCATTGATTTGACTTTTTGCTTCGTATAAGTTTAAAATTAAATTATTTAAAAAATATTTTAATATAATATAATCTATTTCATTAGTTTAAAAACAACTCAAATTATTATTAAAAAATTAAAAATAAAAGGAAACTGAAAAAAATATGAAGTAAATAAAAAAACAAATTGATTGAATTAAAAAAATGCTCTTCATTGTCGACGTAGGCTCGTTTATTTTTTTTTTTGTAAAATGTTTTTAATAGATATTTATTTTATTTATTTTATATTTTAATATAAAAAATAAATTTTAAAAAATAAAAAAATCAATATATATTCAAATTACTGAATCTCTATAATGATTCTGACTTCTTTTCGTGGAGAAGTAATGATTTGATAGTTTTGTCATTTAAGATCGAGACAATGAGTGGCCGACAGCACTCCTCGATCAGCGGTGTCATGTGACGCCTGGTATTGATAATCATCTTATATTATTATTTAACGGAGCCCACACGACCTGTTTATATTTCTTTGCCCTTTGACAAGTCGTTTGTCTGCCAGTTCTCCAACCACTCGTCAATTTCCTCTCCGGTGATTGTTTGGTATTACATTTTTAAAAGTGGCTGTATATGTTTAAAAAATATACTTGTTTTTTAAAATATTAAATTAATGATTTTTTAATTAAAATAAAATTTTATTTTTATGGATAGTCTAAAATAAAAAAACAATAAAAAATATGGATAAAATTTAAAAGAGAAATAAATCAAATGAATAATTTAAAAGGAAAAAAAATAATCACCAACACAAACCCAATATATTTTGGCTATATGCGTTGCTCAAAAGATATACATATGAAAGGTAAATATTAATTAAAAAACGTTAATTTGGATATTTAATTAAGAAAACATTGGTTACTATAATCCTAAACATTCATTTATTTTGGAAGGTTTAAATTAAAAAATAAAATAATAAATCATGCCCAGGAGAACATGAGAGGATCTCAATTCTATAATTCGGGTGCGCAACCATACCAACATTACTGCATCATATTTGATAAACAAAAAAATTATGATACTGAAGTAACATTTACTAACATTTATTCAATTTAAAAGAAATAGAGACAAAATAGAAAGAGAAATAAAATAGAGAATTTTAAAAAATATTTTTATTCTTAGAAGAATGTATTTTTATTTTTTTTGGATAAAAATATGATTTTTCATTTATTTTTACATCTGTCTTTTTTAAAAATGGATATTTAAAATTTTTTAATTTCATAAAAATTCCATAGTTCAATCTAGTTAGATGGAGTAGTATCAAGATTAGTGACTTTCGGATGAATTCTTATATTACATTTATTTTTCTTTATCGAGGGTCCATTTGACAAAATTAATTACAATTAAAAATGCAAAAACAAATATCATTAATAGGTGTTTTTAATATAAGTTTACTTGCATCCACATTATGGTAGGTGATTGATGATTTTGTTGTAGTAAAATATTAAGAAGAATATAAAAAAAATAAAACTTGAAGTATATATAAATATTGTTTTTAAAGATATTTTCTCAATATAAAATTATTTTTTAAATTTAATAATTTTTTTTTATAATAAAAGTCATAAAAACAGCTAGACCAAGAGTGAAAAGAAATACCAGCAGGTTTTGTGAGTACAAGAAAATACTATGGTTTTCAGCATTGTTTGATTGTAAGAATCTATGATATATATAGGTTATTAACATGTAATAACTAGGTAAAAAATAAATTAAAAAACTAAAAAGTTGCTATACAGTTCAAAAAATTAATTTTTTTTAAAAAATTGTAATTATTAAAAATAAAGATAAACAAAAGTTTCAGAAAATATACACGTTAACTCTCACGCAGAGAAAAACATTTTTTCCTACTTCTTGTTGATTACTATTTTATTTTAAAATTTAGTTTTGAAAATCTTATTTTTCCAATGAAAATCTTGACCTTAAGAGAATTGCAGCCGCCGTTGAATGGGTGTGTGGGTTCGCTATTGCTTTAAATAGAGAAGGTAACCTCTCTAATTCCATTAGCTGAACAGCAAGAGATCGCACAGAGCTAGAGAGAGAGAGAGAGAGAGAGAGAGAGAGAGAAGTGAAGAGAAGAGGCATGGAGGGAGGAAAAGGGGTGGTGAAGCACATAGTCCTGGCCAAGTTCAAAGAAGGAACCACAGAGGAAGAAATTGAGAAACATATAAAGAACTATGCCGATCTCCTCAACCATATCGAACACATGAAGTCTTTCGAGTGGTATTTAACATAAACCAGCTGTGATCCTTCTATATATTCTATTTCTCTGTAGCTCAACACTTGGTTCAGAACAACATGATTCGTTGTTTTACAACTCTAACTGTACCATCTTGGTGCACTGTTTACGAGTTCATTAATCTTTAGAGTTTCACTAACGATTAAAGTTTTTAGCTTGAGTGATTCCTTGTTATGCTATCTAAACCTTTTTAATCAAGTTTTTATGAATTCAAATAATATAAAATAATAATGTGTTTGTACAAATTTTAAATTGAAAAAACCATTCATATGAAGAACTATATTAACGAATTAACATAAATTTTTTTTCATAGCATTACCCACCAAGCTAAGTTTCTGGATTAAATGCATGTTTTTTTTATTATTATTATAGAGATCATATATAATAATAATAATAAAAACAATAAGAGAGAAGGTTCGTTAATCAGAGATGAGACTGTAAGTTTAGCTGTCCTGATACCGAATTGTACAGAATGATTATGTAGCAGTCCAAGTTCATTGAGATTTTAACATTTACCGTAACACTTGGCATGGTTTTAATTTCTATCTCCCGAAAAAAAAAATACACATTCAATCTGTAACATTTTCATATGACATGATATACAGGGGGACGGACGTGAGCATTGAGAACCTTCATCAAGGTTTCACTCATATCTTTGAGGCTACTTTTGAGACATTAGAGGGCCGATCAGCATATGTAGCTCATCCTGCTCATGTTAAATTTGGCACAGCTTTGTTTCCTACCTTGGAGAAAGTCATTGTGTTCGACTACGTCCCCAAAGCTTAAACAGTAAGATTTCTAAAGGCTTGTCTTCTGCTATATATCCTCCTCTAGCCATGCATGATGCATTCTGTGATAATAATGGGATGGATTGTGTGATGTAATAATCTCTGGAGTTGAATCTCCAGATTAGTATTTGTTTGTATTTTCTGTTTATGTATGTTGAATGGGATTATATTGCCATCTGGGACGAGCTCATGATCATTCATTTATATGATCCGCCACTGTATAAAGAAGGGCCGAGAGTAGAGATAAGAATCCATCGTGGTATTCTAGCTCCTCCACTGTATAAAACCAAATTAAATAAACAATGGAATGTTTGTGACGAACTCATTCATATGATCTGCCCTTCATTTTTCTTGTCTGGTCATTATTATTGCGTTGCTGACTTGACCTTTTTGTGGCCGCGTATACTTCTAAAATCCCTTGATTAGTACAAACCAGTTTCGTGCCCCCACGATGCTGCGTGCCACACCATCTGAGGAAAAAGATGCGAGAGCGGATGCGGGGAGCTATATAAGCAGTGCAGATATTGTTTTTAGGATGATATGGAATCATGTTTTGAAGAAAAGGCTCCAAATTTTCTAACTCAAAAAGGAGGGCAAAATTTTATCACTGTTTCATACAACGCATGAACGGCAAACACAAAACAGCCTCGCATCCGAGTTGCAATTTTTTCCGGCTTATGTGAGATGTTATTTATGAGATGAAAATACTCTAAAACAAAGCTTGGATACTCTGTACCTCAATGAAGAAAGTGTTGTTTCTAAAATACCAGGTGGAATTAATGATAGCATATAAGTCTACCATGCATGGAAAGGGCTTGCATGATGTTTGAATATGAACACTACTTTTTCATAAAAAATGGTCCATAAATGACATGGATGTGCTAATGGATTCATAAAATCTGTACTGTTTTTGAATTCCAAGGGCAATGGATAGATGATAAGTCTAAAAATTGGTTAATAATAGCAACGCGAAAAATGGTTACAAGTGAAAACAAGAGTGACGGATCGTTAAACCTGACGCATTTGCACTATTTATTTTTTTCTCTTTCATGTGAAGCAAGATACTCTACAAGCAGAGCGTGCGGGTTTATTATAGTTTGAACTGGCTTTGAGGAACCTCGTGAATGCACGGTACGTAGTTTTTATATGGAACATGTCATAGTCTGTTTGTTTTTAAGGGATCATAGCGATCAATGAGATGTCAGCAGGAATTCTTAACACGGACAAAGAAACATTAAATAGTTATCATGTTGTCATAATCTTAGTGCAGCATCATTTCAACGGGTGTTCGAACCAAAAAGGAAGAGGACGGTAATTAATTTATGATGCATACCTTCTAAATAATTCCCAGGTTTCTCCATGTTGCCAATTACCAAATTGCGGTAGCTCCTCTCGAATCTAGACATGAAAAATGCCAGTACATATAATAATAGCAGTGGAACTATCGATGATGATTGTCAATAGCCTCATGTGAGCTATCTTTAAAGCTTGATCATCGATCTCGATAGCCTAATACTGGTACTAAACAAGAGGTCACTATGAATATGGTTAGCCTATAATCATACCTTGCCTGCACTGCAGGAACAAATTAATCTTGTAAATGTCACTGTTGTAGCTGCAGATAAAAAAAAGAAAGAAATGTGTTAAATAATTTGAAGCAGCTTTAATTTGTTTATCTATTTAATATCACTAACGGGTTGTTTGGAACAAAGAGATGAAATTTAAATAATCTTTTTTTATTCTACTTTCATTACTTTTATCTTATTTCTTCAAAAGTTTTTTTTAAAAAAAAGGTTACATGGGCATTTTAAAAATTTTATTTTTAATATTAAATTTTTACTCTTTGAAATTATAAATAAAAGAGTTTGCCATCTAATTTAATTTTGTAGTATTTTTAGAAATTAAATTTCATTTGAAATTCAATTCTTAATTTGATGATTTCAAATATAAAATTTTGTTAAAAATTCTGAATTAAATTCAATTCAAAGATTCCAAACATGAAAAATATCTCAACTAAAATGGGCTCCCCTGCGGACCGAAAATGGTTGGTAGGTGATGAGCTCCAACACCTGGAGCACCACCTACCAAAGTTGATAGCATGATACTCGAACCTTTTCCAAGTGTAGCTCCTGAAATAAATGGAACAAAGGGAGAGAACGTATAGCTTCCAGAATTTGAGCACAAAATATTAAAGCTCTTGTATATTTATATATTCCTGAAAAGTATACGATTTACAAATCCATCTTTATAATCTATATCAAGTTTAAACAATGTGCAAGTCTACTCACAGAAACATCAAAGACAACAACCACAGTTAGAACCATCCAAATAATTGTATTGACACCAAAACTATCATAAAGTGGTTTGAATTTTGAAATATATAGTAGAATAGTGAAACCATCGTGAGAGCTAATCCTACTTTATTGGAATGAATAATCTTTCTTGGATCATCGTTAGCTAGTTTCTTCATCTTTCTCGCGAGCTCAACTACCTTAATTAATGGATGCCTCAAATGGAAAAGCCTTAACCCACTGGCATCCTCTAGGGCAGGCTCATATATCACTCACTTGAACTTGAGATTTAGAAGCCATATAATTTGCTTTTCGGTGAAGGCAAGGAAGCAAGCCTTTGAGATAATGATGGCTTGGAGGATGATTCCTACAGGAAGAGAGACCAGAGTCTCATATTTATGTGTAACATATGTCTTGAACTTAACAACAACATAAAGAAATGTTGGCTGCACATGACAAATTGAAAGCTTCTTTGAGAGATTCATCTAGAAAATAATTTTGGCACCTAGCTTATGCTATTTCATTGTTTCTATGCACTTGAATGCACTAATATGGAGAGGATCAGCAATCTGGAATTTAAAGGTCATAGATTCAAATATGTGAGATAAATACAACCATTAATGTGGTTTCAAGTACCGAATCACATTGATGGTTCTTGATAGAAGCTGTAGATTATATCAAATAGAAGCAGAGATAGAAGTAAAAAAACTAATCTAGATAATGCTAGTCACGTTGATGGATCTTGCAATGTAATTATTTTATGGGTTGTAGAATTTAAGCACGCAGGACCATAAAAAATTCTCCAAAAAATGACATGCATGGCCAAATTATGCTGGAAAAACAAAACCTCGTACTTTGAGATACCTCAGAGAGAAAATTCCAGCACCACATGCTGCGTGGCTTAATTTTTCAAATGAAGATTTGTGCATCTGTTGTTCTTCTCTTGAGAGATTCCTAGGCTTGGACGGAAATGGCATATTAGAAGCAAGGCCAATTAAAGGTACCATAGCTCGTGGTGTGACCCTGGAGGAAGATGAACAGCTTAGTTTGAAACTGCATCTAGTCTTTAAATTGAAACTTTGATAGCTTATCATGTGATTTAACGTTCCTGTTAGACATGAGAAATCATTCCTGGTGATGAATACATGCTGTAAAAACGGATGTAATCATACTGAACAGAGTAATCACATTTGACAAACTTTGGCCATGTAAATCATATTGAACAGAATAAATGCATTTTGAGTGAAAAAAATTGGTCTATTTTTCTTTTTTAGACAAATTAAGAGAAGCAATTTCTATTGTGAAATCCAACTTATATATCTGGAAACGGTGACATTTGAATTAAGAGAGAGAAGCCCTAATTGAAGGAGAGCATATTTGTAAAGAATCACGAAGGGTGGCTATAGATTATACATAAATCATCACCAAACACAATTCATGCATAATCTCAATAACCCATTATCAAAATGAGACTAATCGATAGTACCTTAATAGGAAAACACACAAAGACTTGTCCATTGGTAGCTAAAAAACCCAATCTAGCAACAGATTTTGCAGGTCTAGAGATCTCAATAGAAGATCCAGTAAAAGTTGCTGCAGCTGCTTCCATTTACATCTCTCTGCAAAATCCAAAAACCCAGCAGAAGATCCAATATAA
>Ga0325410_1003757_pt1 | contig 17128 bp, 9 predicted proteins | sample PopdelMetagenome_16_FD_206182 | JGI IMG/M metagenome (GOLD analysis project Ga0325410, IMG submission 206182) | Populus deltoides microbial communities from Bellville, Georgia, United States - Xylem-PdIQD-R3 | ecosystem: Host-associated > Plants > Phyllosphere > Stem > Wood/Secondary xylem...
TAACAGTGAATACTTGACTTTGATTGAGATTCTACCACTGTCCACACAGAGCTTAGCTCCAGTGACCACCCAATATCCAGGCAGGTCCTCTGGACCTCTCACCATTTCCTTTGTGTCCACAAAGTTTGACATTTTCGGTGCTCTTGATGGTAAAGGCGGGCCTCTTGGAAAAACCGCAGAATTCAGGTTTACTTTCACTGGTTTCTCGGGTGGATTTAATCCTGCACTAAACCTAGTGCTAATCAACATCGAGAAGACCCCCGATTTTCTTGACAAGGCTGAAGGTCCATCCCATTCTGACCTGCGGAGTCTTGCAGATGCCACCATTGAGAAACCAAGCCTCAGGAACAGAACTTTCTTCATCCCAACAACCTTTACCTCGAACCAGGCCATTGTTACTATAGAAGCGGTGTCATCAATGCGGGCACCATTGTACTCCACTGGGGCAGTGCAGACATGTGAGAATATGCTCCATAGAACTGGTTCAAAATAGTCTCGGTCTTCAGGTTCATGAGTTGATTCGAGCCGATCATCTGAGAGTTGGAGCATATTGGGAAGAGAGGAAAGATGCTGGAGATGGATAGCCAAATGGTCACTTCTCTTACCCTCCAAATGTAAGCGGATTCCTGTCACTGGCCGATTTCCAGAATCAACCTGAACGCTTGGATTTAGAATCTTTAAAACTAGAATGATGATTATCTTATAAATTCTGGAAAACCATAATCACTGACTCTGATGATTTAACATTCTGCAGACTGTGAACATATCCAAATTATGATTATCTTTTCTTATTTCCTTTTATCTTTTCATTTTTTAGGAGACGTTTTAAGAAGTGCGCTTGAGCTCATTAAGTTACGCCTTTAGGGTCCAGGTACACTATCACCAGCAATCACATATCGTTTTAAGATCTTGGAATCAATGCTTTGAGTAATTCTAACATGCTGCGGTTCAAGGCATTACCTGTGTGGTGTTGACATAAAGCTTAGGGCCCATGAAGGTGAACCTAAGAGATGGGGTTGCTTGTTTTCTGCGCTTAAGAGTAAGAGGCAGATCACCATATACTGGAGCCCATTGCCGAGGCAACTGAAACTCTAAAAACTGGTGAAGGTCCTCTATTGGAGGTTTGTCTGCATGATTGATCAAAGATCAGCAAAGATGCCAAGAAACACTAACGGAGATTTCTCAAATATAGATGAACGAGATTCAGGTGAAATAATTTATCATGATATATATGATCTGGCTACGCCCAAATGACCATAGTCACCAAGCATTGAATCTACTAAATGTATGCGTTATTATTCTCCACAACATCTGCAAAAGCTAACAAACCAGTTGCATATACTCTAACATCTAGTTGAATCTATGCAGAGACTGATCAGGAAATGGTAACCAAACAGAGTGAAAAGGCCAACCCAGAAAAACAATGCAACAAGGCTAAATGTCAAGCATTCAGGCTCAAAAGTGTCTAGCTAGCAAACATGCAAGGGTTGGCATCGAATCTTTTCGAGCACTTCATTTGTTTGTTTTTTTTAACTCCTGTATACTTATTGAATGCAATATTGCAGCATAATCAAAGCACTTATGGAGAGACCAAAATTTTGAGGAGAGATAGGTACACACATCGAAGGTAGAGATTCACCGCATGGCTTACGAATCCGTTGCCTCGAATACCATTCAAAAGAGAAGTTATAGGCACAAGGGACATTGAAATAACATTTGGCGACTGTGATATAGTTGAGAGCCACTGGTTATGGCTTTGGCCAACATCCACACCTCCCCTTCGGATACAAATGCTCGTTATATCCTGAACAAGAAATAAATCCATCAGATAAAAATCTCGACTTATTTGGGGAAGGTTGCCTGAAACATCTGTTACAACATATACCAACGAAGCCCACCTCATTCTTTATGGAAGTAATGACAGGTGGCCTCATCGAATGGGCAAATACTCCATTGAAATCCCAAGGCATAACGTGTTCATCCTGAAACATTAAACAGGAATACCATATTGAACAAACGTAATCACCATGATTTCTTCCTATATATCTTACAAACCCCATGATAATTACCCAGTGAATTGTGATTTCATTTCTCACCCTTGTGAATTGTGTGATGCACCACTCATCATACGTATATCCTCTCCAATAAGTTTTTGGAGAAAGACCATGACAATGATGAGTATCTTATTTGTGAGATTTAATTACCTTTGGTTTTCCTGATAATTCAGCAGGGTCAACATCTCCGAAGAACAGCTTATCAGCATGTTCCTTTAACAATTTCTGCACTTCAGGGGGCTCAAGATTTGATTTTTGTTGCTGCTTCATGTGTATCACATCTTTACCTCCCATCTTTACCCCGACAACAATATGAGTGCCATATTTCTCAATAAACCTGGAAGATCATGTTATTCAAGATCTGCACTCATTCAATCTCAATGGAAAAGCTCTCAATAACTTAACTTCCACTAGAACATTAGCTTACAGAAACCACGAAGGAAAGAAAATACATGAACATGCAAATTGAAACAAATTGCTTCCACCTCAGAATTTTCCTAGACATTTCAATAATTTCTTCCACAGGATATCCTCAAGTGTCTAGTGTTTGAATCATCTAAGCTCATCATCTATTATTAAACATCAAAATAAGCTATTTTTTGGAGCTAAAATTAATGGGTTCTCAGCAGGGAAAAAAAAAAAACTATGTACGAAAATGCATATTAATTTCATAAAACCATCAATAGAATCAAATCCTATGACAGACTAGCTTCTTCTTTAAATTGTTTTTTGGACATGCGGGTTAAATTCAAATCTAGTACAGCTCTATGAGTTGTGTTTTTAATACGAACCATTTACTTCCCTGAAATCCTTGTGTTATTCATAATATTGAAAAAAAAAAATCTAAGCCACCATCAGTTTTTGTCACCTTTTTTCAGGTTGAACTATCTAACTCCCACTCCAACACAAGCGCGCAAGAACACTTTAACCATTGTGAAATAATTAAACATGCATCTAACTTGTTTTCTTCTGGTTTTCCTAATGACGTAGACCAATAATTTTACACAAGTTGATCAGCTTTGAGATTAAGAGAACGTACTCAGCAAGGGCAACAGGATCCCATGTAGTAGGCACTTCTTGCTTCACCTTTTCAGACAACGTTATATGGGATCTTTCCAACTCAATGTTATATAGTGTTATGAACCAACCATCTAAAGCAAGACTTTTTGCAGAAGCCGCATCCATCTGCCAACTACCCCTGAATTTAAACATGGTATTGAACAGTCCCGAGGGAATTTTACCTGATAAACACAGTTCTTGGTTGAATTTCTCCGACATCTACAAGGAAATTAACAATAAACAAGATTAGACAAGTACAAGAATCACTATAAAGATTGTTCCGGTCATTGTTTTGATCAAATTCATAATCACAGACTATCATTGTGGAAATGTACACGCGATAGAAAAAATAAGCCAATCCATTGAGATATGGTATGCTACACTTGAATATTTGCGACGAGAAATGAATCCGGATTTTAGGATGACGGAGCCCTTTACAGAAAGTTGTACTAATGCGTTGCCTATTAATCCAAATTTAATCATTGACCTAATTATAGTACCATTGACTTCAAACTCAGCACCCACCAAGTACAATAAAACTACCAAAAAAACAGCAAGAAGAAGAAGCAACTGTTCCATGATTGAAAAAACACCCGCCATACCTCTCCAAAAAAATAAAAGTTATCTTGAACATCCCATTAAATCACTAACCTGATTGAAAGAGAGAACATCAGAGAGAAACCTAGTCCTCTCTCCTTTATCACACTTAATACCATTAGGCACGTTTTGAACAACAACCCCACCAGGAACCACAAGCTCTTGATTCCGAGTGAGGTCCAGCTTGATCAATCTAGACCCAAAAAGACCTGGCTTGCAATATGACAATCGAATATCTTTGGTCAAATCATAACCAAATCCAATCACAGACACCGCCTTCTCCGCTGCTGACTGAGCATCAAGCCGATTATTTGCCATCAAAACATATATATAACTAATCCACTCAGACAGTTTTTTTACGTGAGAAAATTAAACTTGTTGGGCTTTAGCAGTGATGGAGGAGTTAGAGAGGAGTTCTGGTGCTAAATGGAGGGGATTTCTCACTGAATTGGTCATTATGGTTTACTCTTTCTTTTTCTCTAGCATTTTAATATCGTGTTTTTCAAAGTTCGGAACTGAAGGTGAAATTCCAGGTTGTTGTTTTTGAGTTTTTGACGGGTAAGCTTCATTTCGATCCCTATAGATTCATGAGCGTTCTATTTCTACTCCTATAATTTTGTAATTTCACCCCTTTAGTTTCTTTACGTTCCGTTCTTAGTCCTATCTATTAGTTCTTAGGAGTCTCTGTATTATGTTTCCATGAATATGGGGAAAAGAAATAAAATTGAAGAGGTTCATGTTTTTGTTATTAACTTAGTAGTAAAGGAAAAATTGAACTTTTAATAACTTTAAGGGGTAATAAATGAAATTGTTAAACTATGAGGTTGGAAGGGAATGTTAATGCATTTTCAGGACCAAATCGTAGTTTAACCATTTGTTCTGACTTTGATAAATGGGAACACATCGTAAAAAGGCGGCTACACCAGAAATGCACACGTGGCGTGATTTAATTGGAGACTTTCCGTCTTCATGGCGCCAACGACTTTGACCAACGAAAAGCGACGAGTGTTATGGACGTCGGTTTGACGCTGAATCTCTAATACGTTGACGTTTAATGATGACCGAGGGTACAGGTAATATTTTTGATTTGATTCAGTTTTTATAAAAAAAAATTAACAAAACGAATTATTTTTAAAAAACTAAAATTGGTTCAAACCGATCAGTTTCGATTCGGTTAGGTTTTTTAAAACAAAAACCTGTTCAAACCAGTTTGGCTCGGTTTTTTCCGGTTTGAGTTTAGTTCAGTTCAGTTTGATTTTTTCAGTTTCAAACTTATAAAACTAAAACCAAATCCATCAATGTTTTTTAAATTTTAATCAGTTTTTTTTATATTTCATTTTTTAAAAAGTTTTTTCAATTTAATCAATATTTTTGCTGACTATCGAGTGAGCGGTGAGATGGTAACGGTCTAATAGTGCTCCTCTACAAGAGCACATTAACAGGGGTTCCTGTTGGCCAGAAAGAAAAAATTCAGATTTGGAGAGCAATAATTAACGTTAAATACTGCACTGGCTAGTTATAATTAATGATATTGTCTTAGTTTAGTGAAACAATCGACAACTTTTTTCGCCATGGATTCAGGTATTAATATTATCGACAAGACATATATATATATACACAATTACAAACACACAAAATAGCCCATTGACATGTGAAATACCATGAGTTTGAGAAAAAAATTTAAATGTAAAAAAAATATTTAGGTATTTGTAATATATCTTCTAAAAAATCTAGATTTTAACTATAAATTGAATAATATTTTTATTTACTATTAAAATTGAAACACATTAAATAGGTAAAAACTAACATTTTAATTTATTAAAAAAAAAATTAAGTGAACTCTGGTCAACCAAGTAAATTTATAATGCAAGTCATGCATGTTATCGGATTCAATAAAAAATTTTATTCTAGATTCAATAAAATTTACACATCAGTAAAGTACATGATAATTTTTTTGTATGAAATTTTTTTAAAATGAAAAAAACAGTGATAGGCTAAATTTAAAAAAATCATTGATAATAAAAAGGTGAATTTTTTTTTTAAAAATAAAGGACAGAAAAAACATTAAACAAAAAAAAAACAAATAATAGCTCGGATGTTACGGATTAGCTCGTTAAACATGAAATAATACTCATGAATTCAATTGGGTTTGATGATTTTATTTATCAAAATTTATAACTCAAATATAGAAAAAAAAACAAAAAAAAGGAGCCTATACGCATGGATCATGTGTCCCAATGTGCTTGGGCATTAAACAAAAATGGGCAATGAGCATGGGACTTCCGGCCCAGCCTATGCACCTAAATTTGGCTTTAATTTTTCTTATTTTTTAAAGGGTCGTCCACCCTAATGTTTTTTTAACAAAGACAACAAACGATACATCATCTATTTTCTATACAATTCAGTGACCAAAGGTTGCTGGAAAAACAAGACCTCAAGTTTTTTTTACTAAAAAACTTATTTTTGACCCAAAACATTTAGAAAATATTATAAACATCTTGATAAGCCATTCATGATATCAAAAAAACTCAAAAACAAAATGGCTCAAAAAACTAAAATCAACTTGAATCCAAAAATATTCTCGCGATCAGATTTGCCATCTCGGGCAAGTAGAAGGAAAAAAACACTCAGGTGAAACTCTCTTTCATGAAATGGGACCCATTGACACTAATATCGACTGTTTTTATTGTTGTAATCTTTGTCAGTGGTCACTTTTTCTCACTACGCCAGATTCTAACGAGACTCTCTCTCTCGTATCATAAAAAAAGATTGAAAATGAGGTAAATGAAGTTTGGTACTAAAATTGAATTTATGACAACTAAAGGGATCGCTTACCTAATAACAAAAAAAAGATAGAGGACTAAAATGAACTTTGAATATGAAATTCGAAGTCATCACCTATTTTATTCACTCTTTTCAGTTTAGTCCTCTCTCTTTCAATACAACCCTTTCTTACAAAAAAATATTAAGCAATTTGGTGCTAATCTGGGCTCAAAATGCTCAATTGTGAAAAAAAAAAGAAGTTAAAATCATGTACGATTCAAGTAAGCTCGGGTTAAACTACTAAACCTGCGACTTGGGTCATGAGACCGGGAAAATCCAATAAAATAAATTATGATGTTCAATTTCTAGATAACCCACTATTGAAAGATGAAATTGAAAAAAAATAAAATATAACACAAAAAAATTAACTCGAGTTAACATGGGTTAACCCGTCAAACTCATGACCTGATTCATGAAATATGAGATAACCTCATAGAAAGAAAATAAAAATAAATCGCAAAGCATAATTCTCAATCAATCTAATATTGAAGGATGAAATTGAAAAAAAAAATCAATTAGAAAAAGTGGAAAGAAAAAACTTTAGTCAACCAAGTGAACTTATCAAATCGCGGTCCATGTTGTCACACCCGACATTGCGGCGGCTCAAAAATAATCTTGATTGATGAAAAAGAACAAATTTCTGACATCTTGTTCTTTTAGGGGAAAATGTCTTGTTTCCACCTAGTATTATGGTCGCTAGGAATCCTAATCGGTCAACAGAGATTCTATAGTACGGGACTGGTTACGTAAAAGGAAAGATATTATCACCCACTTAAACATTCTGCCTGAAGCAGACTGCATTGCTGGTTTTGTCTCAAATTGCTAACACATTTTTTTAGTTTATTTTATGATAATTTGCTTATAATATTCCTGACTCTAGCGCCAGTGAATATCCAACTACGGATAATTCCAACTCGGGCGTTGGTAAATATTATGTAGCTATAAAATAAATTTATATCAATATTTTTTTCTGACTCTAACGCTAATGAATAAACAAATAAAATAAATTTATTTTATTACGCATTCACATTTTTTTTTCTAGCTAAATAAAATAAAATACAATGAATAAAAATAATATAAATTTAAACCTGTATTTTTATTCCTGATTCTGGTATCAGTGAATAAACCAATAAATTTATATTATTTTTATTCATGCGTACACATTTTTTATTTATTATTTTTTCTATTTTCTATTTTTTATTTTTTTATTTTTTTGGGGGCTGGGCCCAACTCAGCCCATATGGGCTGGGCTAGACCCAGCCAGCCCAGCCTTGTCACTAGCCCAAGCCAGTGACCCGGCTAGGCCACATGAAGCATGCGTGAACTAAATCACGCGTGCATGAGCAGGTAAATTCAAAGCCAACGACCACCAGATGAATTAAAATGAAAAGCGGGGAAAAAAAGCAAAAGACTTACCCGGTTCTTTTGCAGAAAATTTGCGCGAGATTGCTGAGGGCGATGCTCCTGCTTTCAAGTTTCCTCTTGCTCCTTCTGCTTGTCTTTCACGTTTCATTTCCTTCCTGTTTCTCTATTTCTGCTTGTCTTTCTTTTGTTTCGTTGCTCTGTATTCCAAACCCTCTCTACTCTCTCTCGGTCTGCTTCCTCCTTTGTTTTTAGGCCAGTACTGGTGAGGGAAAACTCGTTTCTGGTATGGGAGTTTTGGAAAAAAAAAAACTTAAGAATTCCTCTAGCTTCTTTGTGTCTTTTTTTGTGTTTTTTTTCATATCTTTCTCTCTATTTTCTCTCTTTGTCTCTGTCTCCTGGGTTTTTTTTCCTTTTTTCCCCCCTATTCTCTGTTTCATTTTTTTCTGTCCAGTCTCCTTCCCCTGGCTTTTTCATGTTCTCTCTGCTCTCCCCTGGCTCTTTTTTCAGCCCCTCAGTTCTGCCCTTTTTTTTCCTCCTCCCTTTGACCTTTCGTTCTCTGGCTTTTATAGCCAGAGAACAATGTCGTTTCTTCCAACCATTGATCGCAGGTGTAATGGTGGCGGTGGGCATCCTTTGAAGAAGATGATCAGAGCATCCCACAGACGGCGTCGTTTTGATGTTAGTGATTATTTTCGTTTTGGCCCTTGAAGTTTTAAAAGTTTTGTAATTAAGCCCCCTGTTTAAATTCTAATTGGACCCCTGCAGTTCAAGGCCTTTTACAAGTTAGTCTTTGGACTTTAATCTATTGCAATTGTGCCCCCAATTAACCCTAAAATTTGGTATTTCTTCAATTAAATCCTCGATTTCATTAATTAAATTAATTTCAAGCTCAATTAAGTCTCAAAACTTATCAATTCTCCAATTAAGCCCTTGATTTGATTAATTAAACTAGTCAAGAGTTTAATTAAATCTTTAAACTTCCAATCATGTTACCCTTAACCCAAATTTTAATTCATTCTTCATTTATTTCATTTTTACTTGTTTTTCATTATCATTTTTTCATCATTTTTTTTATCATTTTCAGTAAATAAAATAATAATAATAATTAAAATAAAAGGGTCAAAAATTGGGTTATGACATATGTCATAAGACTATGATAACATTATAAACAATAAATTAAAACATCATGAAGTTAAATCCCTAATAAATATAATATTAAAGAATTGAATTGAAATTGAAAAAAAAAGTAACCAAAAAAAAGAAAAAAAATAGTGTTTTGTGAAGAGAGGTACAGTGAAATCACATCCTCTTTTAATTTTTTTTTATTTAATTTAATTACTTGCTTTGGCAAATATGCTTTTCATCTTGCACATTTTATGCACACTTTTTTCTATTGACAACTTTTGACTCTGCTTTCATTTCTTTGCATAAAGGCTATTGTTGAAGGCCAATTCACTACAGAGACCATATATGATCTCATAGTATAACGTGGGTAACAAAGTTATAGATTTTCTATTTTAAATAATTTCATATATGATCTCATAGTATAACGTGGGTAACAAAGCTATAGATTTTCTATTTTAAATAATTTTACTTTTTTTTTCTAAAGTTGACATATGATTTTATGCATTTGTTGGTGGCTAGATTGTTTAGGAGGAAAAGTAATGTTGGGACCTCTTCTTCGCTGGGACTTCTTACTCGCCTTATTGATAAACTCATTTTTAATGGGCTAAAAAACCCTTATAATCTTCCTCCCCTAAACACGTCCAAGGGAATGAGCTCGCCTCGATCAGGGGCTTGGCAATGTGCCAAGCCCAACCACACAGGGGATTGGTAGTGTGCCAAACCCTGGGCACGCTGAGTATGGCGCTAACCAGACCCATACATAATTGGGCTTTATAGTGTGCCAAGCCCTGGGAATGCTGGGTCTGGGCTAGCCAAACCAAGCCACAATTAGGCTTAGCGGTGTGCCAAGGCCCGACACTTTGGGTCTGGAGCCAGCCAAACCAAGACGCTATTAGGCTTGGCAGTATGTCAAACCCTGGGCATGCTGAGTTTATGCCCATGAGAATGTGCATCCTCCCTTGGGCACGCCTAAAGGAATGACTATCCTCCTTTAGGCATGCCGTAAGGAATGATCATTCTTCATTAGACACGTCATAGGAAATGAGGTGGTGTGAGTCTGACAAATATGTGAGACCCAAGGCACATGGATTTGACAATCAGCCAAGTCCAAGATAACACGGGTATGGCAATTATGTCAGACCTAAGGTACCTGGACTTGGTCATCCGCTAAGTCCAACATACTTGGACTTGGCTATTAGCCAAGTACGAGGTAATATGGGCCTGCAAAACATGTCAAACCCAAGGTATTTGGGCTTGACATTCAGCCAAGTCTAAGATAACATGGTTCTAACACACATGCTAGACCCAAGGTACTTGGACGTAGCAGTTAGCCAAGTCCAAGGTAACGACCATCCTCCCTTGCACACCCAAATGAATGAGGTCATGTGGGTGTGACAAATATGTCTGACCCAAGACACTTGGATTTGGCAGTCTGTCAAGTCCAAGATAACATGGGTCTAACAAACATGTCAAGCTCAAAATATCTGGTCTTGTACATCCACTAAGTCCAACGTACTAGGACTTGACAGTTAGCCAAGTCCGAGGTAATATGGGTCTAGTGAACATTTAGTGAAGTTCAAGATAACGACCATTCTTCCTTGGCACGCCTAAGAAAATGACCATCCTTTCTTGGCACGCCCAAAGGAATGATCAATATCCATTAAGTCTAATATATAGGCAGAACTCAGTCTTCATGGGCTTCTACATTTGACATCTTAGAGCTTAATCTCCCAACACCTTTTAGGTGTGTAAAAGTCTTCTAAGGACATACCATATTTTCTTCAAATATTAATATTGATGGAAGAGATATTTATACCTCATTAAATGCTATCAATGTAAAATTACACTTCACACCCTTCTCTTCACAATAATTGCACTTCAGACCCTCTTTTTTTAGATAAGTAAAAAAACAAAGTCACAAATTAAATTGTAGTGCCTGAAATTAAAATATTGTCTATAGGCTAATTCAAAAGTTTTTTGTTTTCTAGATTAACAAAAAGAATGTGCTAGCATTATCAACATGATTTCGAACATCAAGAAAAATCAAGCAAAGGTTAATGAGTTGACCCTTAGCCTAGCCCATCATTTAAAAAAAAATGCTGATCCTTTAATTGGCCTAACAAAATCGGGCTTGGGCCTTGAGCCCAACCAGCCAATTCCTTAGACTAAGGGTGTGTTTGGCTAACATACCCTAATATTTTTTCTTAGTTTTTAATCTATCTTTGTTTTAATGTTTACTCAAACAAGCCTAACAAAAAGCATAAAACAAACCCTAAAAAAATTCAAAGACCATTTTGAAATCATTTGTAGGTCCATCGTGTGTTTTTCTAACAATTTTGCCTAACATTGGACCGTAGACTTATCTTGTAAGATACAAATATGGTATTAAAAATATTTGATTTTTCTTTGAAGTTTAAAAAAATCCCTCATTTCAAATATACAAAAAATATTTTGTTTTCATGCATATGGCCAAATTCTAAATATTTTTCATGTATATTTTCTAAAAATGATAAAATCATATTTTTATCATGTTTTAAAAATATATAATGGATATCGTAACTGGTTTATGATTACCCATTAAGCTTTTAAAATACCAAAAATCAAACAACAATTAGTTTGTTATTCGAAGTGTTGGGATTTAGTTGTAACTTTTAATATTTGAGGGTACAAAATTACATTTTAAAGTATACTATTAGGTATTGAAAATACAAAATAGGAAATAAACACGATGTTGGACCTTGAAACGGTTAGGATTTAACCTAATAAGGTTGAAACTTCCTCATAAAAAGATTTGGCTTGAACATTAGATAAGACTAATGGATAGAAATATGACCTAGAAAAATAATCAATCAACAATGCTGCTTATCTTAGGTAGTAAGGGTGATCATTTTCAATTCGGTTTTTATCAAAAAAAAGTAACCAAACCAGTTTAAAAAAAACCGAAACTGGTTCAAACTGACTGGTTTCAGTTTGGTTCGGTTATTTTAGAACAAAAATCAATTTTTTTGGTTTGGCTCGGGTTATTTTTAGTTTGGGTTCAGTTCGGTTTTTTTGGTTTCAGACTTATAAAACTGAATCGGTCGGTTTTTTAAAAATTCCAATCGGTTTTTCTTTACAGTTTGATTTTTTCAGTTATTTTTTTCCGGTTTTTCAGTTTTTTTGCTCACTCCTATTAGGTAGGGTGTACTGGGGATGATGCGTCTTTCCCTTGTACAACTAACCCCCTTACCCAAACTCTCGCATACCATAAAGTTTTATATTGACCATAATATTAGGTGATAACTATTAAACCTTATAATTATAACTTTATGATTAAACTCAAAACTCTCTCTTCTACCTTTAATTCCAGGAGACAGTTTTGCCGCATGATATCGTGCATGTCAAGAGAAATATAATTCTAATTACTTTATTATAACCATTTTTGGTTGCATCTTTTGATGGCTAACAAACTAATTTGCCTGTGTAATTCTTTCTTTTCTTATTAATCAATTTTCCTCGACAAAAAAATAGCTTCTCTATGCCATGTGCTTTATCTAATATAAATCGAAAACAATTAGAATTAATACCATAATAAAATTGAACAATTTGAAATAAGGATAAAAAAAATTATTTCCTCTCTTATTAGTGTTTTTCCTTTTTGGGTTTTTTACATGAATATTTATTTTTTATAAACAAAAGTTTATCAGAATCATAAAAACAAGTTTTAATAAAAAAATGTTTTGATAATTTTGACGCAAATATATTAAAATAAAAAAAATAGTGTTAACTGATATTACAAAAAGAACACTATAATTTTATTTAGAAACTAAGAAAAAATAAAATGGTATTTAATAGAACAAAAAAAGAGGTCAAACACTCACTCTTAGCAATATTTTTTTAAAGTAGGCAGATGTCATGCTCATATTTTTCTTTTAAAAAAGGAAAATTATGCATCATCTGTTGGTACAGATTCCTGCTACAAGAGAGGTAATAAAAAATTTAGGTCTATGTTTTTTGAATCTAAAAACTCATTTTCACCTAAAACTATGTAATAAGCATCCTAAGAATCTTAGTAAACCAATTTCAACATTTTTAAATTGATAAAAAAAAATAAAATTAAATCAAATAAAAAAAATATCTCTTAACCATAATCTACTTTTTCCATCGATATTGAAACTCAAAAACATCTTGATTGCACTGCTCTTATCAAGAGGAATACAAAAGCATCAAATTCAAATTATTTTTTTTCTCGAGACTTGGATATCAAATGAATTTCTCTCTCTTCTGCTATTTTTTATGACTCTCTACCCTCACAAATCTCACGAGTTGAAATGCAAAACAAATAAAGTGTACGACTAAACATCAGAATCTTAATAAACAGGGATAAAAAAATGAAAAACAAAAATTTATTGGAGACCAAAATATAGTTTTTTGTGTCGCATGAACAGTAAAAGAACAAAGAAAAAAAGCTATTTTTTTGTTTCATTGTCAAAATTGGTCCCTCGCGGTTTAAAATTGTTTAAAGCAATGAAATTAAATTTTATTTTATGAAATCAAGCATTAACTTAATATTAAAAAATTTGACACCATAAGAACCTCATAAATTAAAACAAATTTGAGTTCCGGTCCACTTGATGTAAAAGAACTAAATTGAAAAAAAAAAGTTTAGTGACCAAAATAAAAAATGTTTCAAGGGCCATAAAACAAAAATTGGATTGCACTGTGCGAATCCATTCTGTATCAAGTGCATTGCATGAAAGCCCATGAAGTGGAAGCTGATAGGCTAAATTAGAGAAATGGCTGATGGGCTTGTACAGGATCAAATGGAGCAGCAAAATATGGAGTTAATATGTAAATGAAACACTGGATTTCAATGGATTATGATGGAAATGGGACTAATTGAAACAGCCAATCCGTAACGTGTCTTCCTGTAAATGGCTGCGAAACCATAGTTATCATAACTAATCTAAAAAAAAAGCCTGGATTATCAGGTAAATTAGTAGGTTATTGTTCAACACAGCTTGTTTTTCTTTTAAATTTGTTAAAATAATATATATATATTTTTTAATTTTGGTATTCATCCATCCAGATCTGATCGAGTTAACTATATCAGTTAAATCAATTAAATTTTATAAGTGAATGTTTTTTATTTTTAAAATTTAATCCAAACTCCGAATCACGGATCATCCATGATCCATGGAGCCTAAGGGTTAAGAACAATGATTAGGATTGCTTTTTAAAATGCTTTTCAAAATGTACTAGGAGTACAGTTGCGGTTGCTTTTCAAAATGTTTTTCATGCTGAAATGCATCAAAATAATATTTTTTATTTTTTAAAAATCATTTTTGAGATCAGCACATCAAAACGATCAAAAATATATAAAAATAAATAAATTTTACCAAAAAAAAATTTAAATTTTTTAGCCCAAACGGCCACTGAACCAGGCAGGATTTAAAAAGGAGAAATACAATTGTGCATGGCATATAATAATTAAAGGCAACCTTATGGTTTAAACTTGACGCTTCTTGGAAGCAAAGAGGAGATCAAAATGTCAGACTTGGCAATTTCTTAGAAAGTATTAAAAGCATTAGATGATGTTCCATTATTTATTCCAAAACAACGCGGTTTAGCTTGCTAAGAAGCATACTTTAAACACAGCCAAATTATTATTATTTTTATTTTTATTTTAGAGGAGAATAGATTAATTAATAAGTCAACAAAGATTTTAGAGAGAATTGACGCCTTGTACAGCAAACAAAGCATATTCTCTAAGCCATGTTGAAACATTTTCCTTATGTCCTGGAAATGAGACTGCCGGCTACGAGGTTTGGTTTTTTAGAAGGGAAATTAAGGATGTTTGATTTTGCGGTGAAAAAATACTTTTGAAAAAAAATATTTTTTATTTTAAATTATAATTTTTTTTTGTTATTAGATCGTTCTCATGTGTTAATATAAAAAATAAATTTAAAAAATATATATTATTTTAACGTATTTTCAAGTAAAAATCACTTTAATAAATAACTAATATCATAATATTATACATGCAATACGAATTAATTGAAAATTAAACAACACGAGATGATTTTTTTTCTTGGAATAATTTGTGGTGGGGAGGATTTAAAATTAACCTGTTGTTGGTTTTGGATTAAAAAAATAATGATGATGATGAAGAATATTTCTTAATTTTCAGACAAACTCACCATGCATGATATGTAAATGAAAGTTGAGAATTGAAAGAATGTGTTTGCCTCTATTATTGGCACATATATGGACCGTCAAGTGAAATAAAAAATCTTTAGAAAAATTCTACAACTTGAATTAGAGATAATCTAGCTAATATATATGTTTATATATAGTTTCATTGATAACAAGGGAATGGTTTTGTTGCTATTATACCCTACCACTTCCTCGCAGGATCTCAATTAATTAACTTTAAATCATTCTCAATAGGACAAAACCAAGCTGGTTTTGCATTTAAAAACTGAGTACAGAAATAATAAAATTCAATGTATGCTCCATTTGGCACCTCTCACGCAAGAAGGAGCATCTCTTTCTGTCTTTCTTCCTTGAAGTTTCTTGTTTTGAGTGGAGAATTTTATGCTTAGGTCAAGAAAAAGATAGCTTTCGGTTTCTTTTTTCTCAACATTAGAATAAGAAAAACGAGAGAGTGAGATTTAGTTGAGAGTTTTTAACGACAAAAGAAAAAAAAAAGTGATGGTTTGGATTTTAAAACTTAACTAGTTTGTTTTTTATTTTAAAATATATTAGAATAATATTTTTTAAAAAAATTATTTTTGATATTTATATATTAAAATGATAAAAATAAAATTAAAACTAAAAAAAATCATTTTTTTTTAAAATACGATTTAACTACAGGTACTTTATTCCCCCTTTTCAAGTTTTCGTGTGAAGTCAACACGTTTAGTAAATGATTTCACTTCCGCTTCTTCCATGAATTAACATGCATGCAAAATGTTTTGTTGACTCTAGGGGTAGACTTCAAAGCATAGCAGCCAGCCACCACGCCTTGCTCTCCCTTTCACGTATATCTTCTTAGTTTTTTACTTAATTGCCCCTCAAAATTAATTTTCGAAAGAATTTCTTAGAAATTTAGGATCGATCCAATTATAATGCATCCTAGCTCGAGGTTCATGTCCTTTGTTACTTCGATAATTGACAATCTTGCTATGCGAAAACGGGATTTGTTGTTTTTTTAAAAGAAAAAATGAAAACAAAAAAGAATTTTAAAAAATAACACGGAAAAAAAAGTATTTTAAAAAATAATAAATGTTCCAATACATTTTTAAATTTATTTAAAAAATCAAGTGAATTATTTTGAATAAAAAATACTTTTAATTAAGAATATCAATTTAGCTACAGTTATACATATATATATATATATGTATGTATGTATGTATGTATGTATGTATATGTATGTGTGTATATATATATGTATGTGTGTGTGTGTGTCCTTGTGAAGTAAGAAATGAAAGTTTTTATCACTTTTAGTAATGTAGTTGTTAAAACGATAATTATTAAAAGTTTATATAATTATTAATTTTAAAACCTGTAAAAATAGTTAAAATAAATGTAAATTAAATTTAATACTTATATTAATAGTAATAATAAAAAAAGTCTCCGTTTTGGGAGAACGAGTGCCAAGAGGAAGGAAGCCGCCGCCTTTCACTCATAAACAAATTAAAGAATTGCGTGAGGTTGGAGGCGACGGCTACTGGCGTGGCGGATGGAAGGATGAATTGAATTCCGTATATGAATTAAATTCTATCCAATTGAATTGTATACAAATTGAATGTATATACGTTTTCCTTTTTGTATACAAATTTTATCAAAAAAAAAAAATCTGTTTTCATTTTTTGAATTGAAAAATCTATTTATTCTTTTGTAAAAAAAAAATTAAAAAAAGGGGGAAGCGCTTTAGCTCACATTGGGATTTTTAAATGGAAGTGTTTTTGAATTTTTTAAATAATTTTTTTTATATAAAAAAGATCATATTCTGCTTTAATCTTTTTATGCAATTTCTGATGCGGCCACAAATATGATGCTTGCACTTTTGCTTGTTATAGAAAACAATTATCTTTGAAAATATAGTAAAAAAATATTATATA
>Ga0325410_1003759_pt1 | contig 17126 bp, 7 predicted proteins | sample PopdelMetagenome_16_FD_206182 | JGI IMG/M metagenome (GOLD analysis project Ga0325410, IMG submission 206182) | Populus deltoides microbial communities from Bellville, Georgia, United States - Xylem-PdIQD-R3 | ecosystem: Host-associated > Plants > Phyllosphere > Stem > Wood/Secondary xylem...
CATGAATGTTCCTATTAAAGCTTTCTGAGTCCATCCTCGAACTCTGCTACCAAGCTTCTCAAATTCTTTCTGAAAGTCCCTACGCATCTGCATGACACGTGAAAGAGCTTCATCGAAGTCTTCACAATCTGATGGTCCAAATCCAGCCCACAACTCTTCTTCAAACTTCTCCCATGTAATGATTTACCCTTCTTCTTGAAATGTTCTTTGGATTCATTGCCACCATTGGTTTGCCTCCCCTTCTAGATGGTAAGCTGCTATGGCCACTTTTGAAACTCTGCTATGTCTTGGTATTCGAAGTACTGGTTCGCACGATTGAACCATTATGTCGGGTCATTTCCTGAGAATTGTGGAAACTCCAATTTTGCTGTTTTAGAGGATACGTAAAATCTGTCTTCTGCCCTCATTACCATCACGATATTAGTTGTCATGGTTTGAGGATTCTTGGTTGTGAAGTAAGATGCTGGAAATGCGATTAAAGGGTCTCCTCCAAATGCTGAAGCTTGTCTGTCATGCCAGTCTCCATTGTAACCTGGCTCTGATACCAATGATGGAGGCAGTTTGTTGAGAACGAGGATTCTATCAAGTTTTATTCTCTTAAGGTGAGAACGAACCACAATTTGAACACTGCTTCTACCTAAGTTCTAGGATCTAACTGACTACTCATAATGATCATAAACACACGTTCTACAGAAGTGGAGAAAATGCAACAGAGTGGAATTCAAAGCTAGAATCTCTTCCATGCCACGATACTTCATGTCTGCAACCGTTATACGTACTTCATGTCTGCAATCCTTTCCCACGTTCTTCTTATCCATGATACTTGGGATTAGTTACCGAACTTTTATTATGAAAGCTTAAGGCACCTCAATCCCAAACACACACTGTCTTACTTGGGTTTAAAGAATTTTGATAATCGGTTTCTAGTTTTTCAAGTCTTTCAAAATAAAAAAAATAAAAAAAATGATACCAAACAATTTTGTTGTTTGCATAGTGAACCCTCCGGAATTCTTGTAAAATTAAACTATATAGGGTGATTCTAGTAGCTTTGCATAGTGAACCCACATTCTCTTGAAAAACAAAACAATAACATATTTTTTTCAATTTATTTTAATTTAATTCATATATGTTAATCTATTCATGTGTCTCAATTTCAATAGTGGTACCAAATGGTTGATACTCTGGACATGCTAATGTTTTTACACTAATGTGTAATCAAGCTGCTCTCTAAGTACGTTTTTCTCCTCAATCAACTCTATAAGATTTTAATTTTAGAATCATCTGACCATATTTAGGAATTTTAATGGAGGAGAGGTGAGAGACTTAATTTATGCATTAATCACAGAAGAAAGTAGAGGTCAGACTTAATTTATGCTCCATTACTCCATCATGATTAGAGCGAATTCTTGCAATCTCAGTACTTGCATGGTGCAAGTAGTCAGTTTGGGAGTAATCTTGCCTCCACTAAACACAGAAGAAAATGTTGTTAAACGTTTTTCACTTACTCTTTTATATATGCAGAGAAAGCGAAGATCTCAGTTGTTTCTAAGAAGTGAGAAATTGGCAACTGCTTTTGGCTTGGCTTCGAAGAGATTAAGGAACAAACCTGTTAAATAATTGGATATTGGCCACTCATATTCTCCCAGTTCAATTGATTTTTGCAGTTCACTTAACCCAACAGAGTGTGCAAACTGTCCTAAACTCATGTAGTCCCGATCGATAGTATCGAGAAAAACATTGAAACAATGCATTTATGCTCCATTTTCAACAATATGAATTAATGAAGCAAAAAATTAACTTCGAAAACAGAAAGAAGAAATCGTCCCTGGCACCATCTTTGAAAAATTTGATTCCAAGAATAATGAAGTTATTTTACTGTACATAACACGTAAAAATACAAATCTATTTGTATAAATATAACAATGATGGGACCTGTGAAATGATAAAAATACTCTCAAAAGCTATTTAATTGGAATGTTTTGAGATGAGCAAAATGGAAAAACACTATGAATCATCCTTAGTGTTTTTCTCACTCTTTCTAGACTTACTTATAGCGGTTTCATACAAGGAACTTTGCAAGGTCATTTGTATAGGTTTTAGTTGTAGTTTTATCTCGGATTTATTTTTAATGAATTACGTTTTAGGTTTGAGAATGTGTAGTAGATTTTTGGGACAAATTGGATAATTAGCCCAGTAAACATAAAAAAATTAGCAGAATAACATCATTTAAAAAAAATTAACAAAATAACACACGAAACCTTGGCGCGCTTCAGAAACGAGACATTTACTAAATATTACAATTCTTAAGCTTGACAAAATGATTGTTGTGCTTCAGAATAGCAACATTTAGTAAGTGTCGTGCTTCTAAAGCGTGATAAGGTGAAAGTGTGCTATTATTTGTCTTAACGGGTTGACCGATTTATAATGATCAGTGGAACCAGTGACCATTTCTGAAAAATAACAAAGAAAATCTAAAATTGCCAAAATCAGAGGGGGGGCTCGACGAGATTTTTGACATCTAAAGATCTGACGGTTCGCGTAACGACACAATAGCTATTGTAGGAAAAACAACCTTTGAAAACTCCTGTAAAAATTTGTGTCCGATCCAACAATCGGATCAAAAGCAATTGTCTTTTTAATATGTTATTCTAATCTAGTATGACTAGACCTCTTCTTGAAATTAAACATGTCCACTAGTCCATAAATGCATCTATTAGGCCATCCATGTAATCTGTTGGGGCATATCCTCATTTAGTTAAGGCAAACTCACATTTGACTGCTCAAAATCACCCATTATCACAAGTCCGACTACATCACTGACATTGAAAATAGAGGACAACTATTGTGTGAATATTTTTTTAGATTTTAATTGGAGTCTATTTTTAAGTCTAGAGGTTGGACAAAGATGTATATTTTGACTCATAAAATATCTTTGAAAGAAAAGGTTCATCAAATTATGATTTTTATGTGAAATAGTCGATCAGTTAATACAACTGGATTCAACCGGCTGACCGATTAAGCCAGATGATTGGACTTTCACCTCGTCACATTTCAAAAGCATGACATTTACTAAATATCGTTATTACTAAGTACGACAACTATCTTGTTGCACTTTAGAATAGTGACACCTAGTTAATATCGTGTTTTTAAAGCGCGACAAGGTAAAAGTATGTTATTTTATCAAAAAAATTTTAAACAGTATTATTCCATTAATTTTTTATGTTTACTATGTTAATTTGAACAAAAAAAAAAAACTAGATTTTTGTGACTTACATTTTTACATAAAGATTTATCCTTCGATGTGCTATTATTTTTATAATAATTATAGTTAGTAGAAATAGATAATTATTGATTGAATCGATGTTTAATTTTGGGTGTACTTTATTTCGTATCTAGTTTGCAATTTGCATGGGATACTTGTTGAACGGGTTAAACTTTTTTTTTTTTTTTTTGTAGATATTGAAATAATGAATCTAAATTAAAGCGCACTAAATCCAATTTTTATTGCATTGCATACTTAGTAGTGTAAATAATTCTTGTTTTATTTTTAAAATATTTTCCTCTCTCTATTAAACTATCATGTTAGTAGTTTCTTGCGCGAATTTTGCAATGTATTTCAGAGAGATTTGTTCATCTCAAACTCAAACTCAAACTCATTCAAGTATTTTAAAAAAAAAATTATTTTATAGATTATAGATGGTCAAAAGATTTTTTTTTCCCCTCTACTCTTTATTTGTACCAGTTAACCCCTTTTTCTTCTTTTTTCTTTCTTTTTGTTTAATTTCTCTCTCTTTTTTTTTTTCCACGACCATCCATCCAAACTCTCCACACTGAATCCACTTTAGCCACCAAAACTCATCATAACCATCGCCAATAACCCATTTCTTCAACGCCAATCACTGCACCATGTAGCAGCAGCAGCAGCAGCATATTGTGTGTGGCTAGTCTTAGTCTTTAAAATAAGGCATTGGATAAAGGGCCCAATAAAACATCACATTTTATACAATTTCTAATGAAATTTTAATTTTCTGTAGAGGCCTCTTTAGGAAGCCCAAAGCTTCAAATGGCGTTGCGTTGGATTTGTGCATGAGCATAGGACACTGAAAAAGCCTGGTTTTGTTCCAGTTGCAAATTCCAGTGGAAGACAAACATAACAAGAAAACAAAAACAAACTGCAAGCCTGTCTTAAAATTATACAAGGCTGTCTAAAACCGTTGACCAATGAGCTACCACTTACCTTGAACAGTTTATTGCTACCCTTTATATGGTTTTTTTATTAAAAAAATAAGAAATGAAGATAATTATTGCTGCCCCATTCACAGTTCACACTGAGTCTAAAATGGTATTTGGTACTATAATAGCGGAACATTAAAGAAAATAAATCCAAATTTTCTTTAAAACACAGTATCACAGTAAAAACAAACACAGTTTCGATGTGTAAACAAGACAATCATTGGGTTCCGAGCCCCCTCTTCTTTCCTTTTTCTCTTTTTCTTTCCCTCTTTCTTTCTTTATATCCTCTACGAAGGAGAACATGTTGGGATGTTTTCTTAGTCACCTTTTGACTTTAGAGGCAAATTTGTTGATCATATGGAGCCTTTTCAGATATGGAGAAAAAGCAGAAAGCATGATCTCAAGCTCATTTGATTGAAAGTGTTGATTACCTAGATCCCTTTGATGTCCGAATAAGAGAACAAAAATCTAATATCATATGAAATAATCATTGCTTAGCTTGATTTCTGTTCTGGTAATGGGATTGGAGCCCTACTGATGTTCAAGGAGCATTTTGAGTCGCCTCCTACTGGTCGATCAAACATTATGGCTGGATTTGGCATATTTAGGCTTTGGCTTGACAGTTTAACTCCGCCAGAAAAGAATGAGATGAACACTGAGCAGTATAATTTGATAAACTCCTACGCTTGTGCAATTTATACTGTCTGGAATTTATCCAACATGGAAGGGCAGCAAATACCACAAGCTCCGCCATGAGCAAAGCACTCCGTGACAAAAACACTGTAATGACTTCAGAATCACAACTTCATGACAGACAACAAAAGAGAAGAACAAAACTAGCTGCATGCAGACTGGAGACAAAGAATCCGGATATTGCATCAATCAACTCAGCTACCACTGTTTTCAATCAGGTACCAGAAGTGCATGTTATTGCTGCACGCATGGAGTGGAGATCTTGCAAGGCATCCTACTTGGAGTATCCAATTCTGCAATTGCATTAATGGAAAATTTGCTCTCCTTTTTTTGACAAACCCCAAATGATCCCTTAGCTTTGAGTCAGCCAACAATATGGGATCATTTAACAATATATACAGGATTTAAAAGATGATCATGTTAGTTGAGCTGGATATGATTTTTAGCACAAAATGAATGGACTTAAAACATGAGGAAACTTAGGAAAAGAACAAAAGTCGAAATAAATGTTGACAATCTTATATCCATTTATGCAAATGTATTGCCAGCACAGAGGACCATTGAAGCTCCAGGATCAAAACAATGAACTCAGAGAAACATTACTCAAATTACAAAAAGTTGCCTGATCTGTCAATATTGAATGAATTGGCAGCACATGGATTTGGAACCAATGACAAAAGCAAGAGTGCATGAGCCCACACCAATGAGATTTTTGTCCTTCAGAATATGTAATATGCCAAAAATTTGAAGATGTCTGAAACAGCCTTGCAGCCTTCGCACAGTCCATCAGCAAAATCTTTGCTATGTCGGACAAAGATGAAAAAGGAAAACCCAATTAAATTCAAGGGCACGCACATCCGCACGAATAGGCGCACATATTCTCCATGTCCTGGCCAGTTTTGGTAAAAAGACAAACTGGCATAAACAAAATGAGGGCCGAGAAAACCAATTCAGCAATCAACAAGAGTTATGACTGGAAACACTGAGAAAAGAACACTAAAAATTTCTTGTTATTAGAAAAATTGAGAAGAAGCAATGCAACTCACAGTAAAGGCAACAAATTTAGGGGTGTTTTTATCCAACCAACTGATGAAGAATACATTAGGCATGTGTGCTTACACAACAAATGCATCAAAATTAACAACATTAAACCGAAGAAACACCTTATGGACTTGCCAATTCAGTATAATCGCAACACGCTCCTTGCAATGGATTGTGCTTGACTGGACTTACTCTTCCCCCACCCATTTCGACGACTGTTCCTCAGCGGAGTCAAGTAGAACCTTAGGAGTCCATTTTCCATGTTATTTGGTGAATACCTTGCACTCCTGTTCCTCTCCAACACAAACTCATCCCTTTTCTTTCTCCCATTACCATTAGTCTCAACACTGCTCTTCCTTGCACTGCTAAAAGATCCACCACCCCCAAAATTATGAGAATTCCTCCAACTAACACTGCTGTTGCTCCTCAAAATCTTCGGGTTAAACCCCCCTCTAACATCTCCATTACGTTCCCCTCTCAATTCTGGCCAAGACTCTGAAAAAGACCTCTCAACCCCATTTGCTCTGCTATACCTATCATCATCATCGTCTTTGTTAACACTTCTCCGGTGTATAAACCCCCAAATATTCCATGCCTTGCTCCATCTCCGCGGCTTCTTAGCCCCTTTCCTTTCACCATTCCCCCCCACCAAAGATGCACTGTCTCTAAACCCCATGTCAAAAGTCTCAGAACAATCATCTCTCAAAGAATTCGAGTTTGAATCCCTAAAATCCCTATCAGGAACCACCAACTTAGGTCCATGGATATAATCCGCAGTAGCTGGTGTCACCTTGGCATTGGAAACAGCCTTCAGCTCATCAATCTCCGCTACCACAGCTGCAGCAGTCTTCCTAATAGAATTAGACCTGTCAAGACTCTTCCTCCTCCTCGAGGAAGAATCAGAATAATAATCCCTAGTTTGAGCAGACCCACCAGGGACAGCCTCGTCTTCATTGATGGAATTCATAGATATTCGTGGTGGTTCCTCAACTGGGATTTGAGTATCAGACCTTAAAACAACATTAACAGGAGCATCCTCAACAACAGAAACCATTGTAGGCATTCTTGGGAATGTCCTTCCAATCAGATATCCATCCCAAGAAGCACGAGGCTCATCGAAAGAATACCTAGGATCATCAAAAGAAATCCTCCCAGCATCAAGAGAGAACCTCGGATCCGTGTCACAAGACCTTCTACCAAACCCATAATCAGCAATTTCTGACTGAGTCTCCCTATACTGCCTCCCAATTGGCTTCTCTACAGGCAATGTAGCCGAACCAGGACCGACATTTCTCTGCTTCTTAAGCTTCTGCTTTTGCCTCCATTTCTGCAATTTCTTGCTAAAAACCGAAGCAGCAGACCAGAAACTACCAGCAATCTCTTTAAAATCCCTCCCTGAAGTCTTTTTAGACTGCGAATCAAGATCTATATGGTCCTTCATGGTCTTAAGCTCCTCCAAAACTGCTTCTTGAACTGGCTCTGGCTCTATAACAATCCCTTCTTCGTCGTCTTCGAAGTCGTCTTCCTCTTCCCCTTCCTCTTCCTCTTCCTCTATAATCTCATCAATTGGGTTTGCATTCGAATTTCTCGCTGTCAAATTAGACTCTTCTAAGACCCCATTAGCCAAGACATCTCCACCAATATTGGCATTGACATTGGCATTCACATTCTCATTTTCAGTGTCGGTTTCGTTCTCGATTTCTTCCTCTTCCTTAGACTCAAAAACCGGACCTCGAACACTAGAACAAGAAATTCTGGGCTCTACAGCCTCAATTTCAGGTCCTCCTTTATAGGGCTCTTTTTTAACAGATGGGTTTCTCTCGCTGTCTTGATTAAAGAGAGACCAAAGAGTATTTCTCACTCGAACGTCACAAGATTTTCTTTGAGGCTCAAAAACCCCAGAAAACCCTTCGTTTTTAGAGGCAGAAAAGGATTTAGTACGGCGGAGCTCGGGAAAAAAAGAAGACTTGCTGCTGTTATTATTATTATTGGAGCTCGACGGTTGAGCAGGCTTGAAGATGGCTTTAAGGGCGGCGGTGGCAGTGGGTTTGCGGGAAGAGGAAGAAGAAGCGGCGGAGGAGGTGTTGGGATCGAGCACGGCAAGACGCTCGCAGAGGCATGAAGGGCAAAAACCAGTGAAATGTTCTTCTGGATGACGGTCACAAGAAGTTGAAGGACGGTGGGGTTGCGGTGGTTGAGGTGGTTCAGTGGTGGGATTCATAACCGGTAGTGGTGTGTAATGCACCCTCTTCTCATATTAGAGTGAACGAAAGAAGGAAAGAGTGAGCGAGAGCAAAGGGAAAAAAAAGAAGAAGAGAGAGACAGATTTTCTGAGAGAGAACTGTTTGGTTCCTACGGACAGTGAGAGAGGGAGGGAGAGAGAGAGAGAGAAAGTGAAGAGAAAGTGAGAGTAAAAATGATGGAACCAACGGGAAAATTAAAGAAAAGCTAAGAAAAAAGAAAAAGAAAAGAAAATCTCCGCGTAGAATTTAGAATGGCCCACTTAGACGGTCTTTTTTTTCTTGGGGCTTAATTCTCTAGTCTAGGGGCACTCGCATGTGAAAGGACTATTTTGGGACTATTAAATCCTTAATTTAAAGTCACTCTGCCTAGATGTCCGTTCTTTTTCTTCTTTTCTTTTTTACAATTGAATATGATTATGTTATGCTTCCTGATTTTATCTTCGGGACTTTATTTAAATATTTTTAAAATATATATTTAATTTGAAAAAATATAAAATTATTTTTTTTAGTATTTTTAATAATTTAGATATGTTAATACTAAAATAAAAAATATTTTAATATGCTTTCAATCAAAAAAATACTTTTAAAAATATCATATATTATAATATCACAATATCAAATACACATTAAATTTAAATCTCAAGTAAGCTTTGATTAGACAAGTTTAGAATATCCCTTTACATGTCTATGTCCAGGATTAATACAAGATTTGCATGAGCTAATCCTTTTAGTTCATTATCGTTTTGGAGCTTTAGGACAATTAATTATTCATATTATATGTGTTTAGACAATACAACCTTGTTAATGTCAAGATTGTCAAGTTTTATGGTTGAATTTGACTTATTTATGTCAATTGTAACATAATAGATGAAAAAAAGGGATTTATGAGCATGAAGTGCTAAATTTTTTTTATTAATATGAATTTCCAAGCTAGTTTCTGTGTACCTCAATTAATTTCACGGATCCTAAAATTTACGACCATGTAAATCTCCAGTGGCCTTTAGATTTATAAGAATCGAACTTATTATTTCTAGAAAGCAAAATGCTACATGTTTTAGGTCAAACAATGGTTGTGCAAGCTTAATTTGTTTAATATACTAACAAATAATAATTTGAAAAGAAAAAAAAACTTAGAAAGTTTGGCTGTGTTTAGTTAATGTTCTAAAACAAAAAAAAAATAGATAAAAAAGAAACATAAACATGTGTAATTGAAGAGACATAAATATAAGATAAATTTATCTATAAAATAATTTTAAAATAAAATATAAAAATTTAAATCAGAACATTAAATAATACATGCCAAGTGATCTTCATCTCTGTTATTTTTAGTTTTATATTGTCTTAAAAACAGTGAAGAAATACTATCTTCTTAATAGTAAAATTGAATTATGAAACTTAAATTCAATAATGAAGATGTCGAGCGACAATCCCACATAAAATCTTATTTTATAAACTTTTTTTAAAAAATCAATAAACACTGACAAATTTGAATCGAAAGCTGCCATTAAAAACTTTATCCTGGATCAGACCAAGGACTAATAGCCATGAATATCTCAGTACATGGTTGATCATGTGTTTAAGGTTTTTGAACAAATCTCGAACCTGCGAGGAAATAAATCCTAAACTTGCAGCCATATCACCTCCTGCACATCAAAGAGAAGCTACTGAGGATTTGGAGGTGCCCAAATGCTAATTCTTTTTCTTTTTTCTTTTAATTTTCCCTCTGTTCTTGTTCTCGTAGGATGCCTCTCGATTTTCAAAGATTCCTGTCGAGAGAAAAAGCAAAAGCAAACCACGCCATCACTAGGGGGAGGGGGTGAAAGAGAGAGGATTTGCTGTGTCTCTGTGTGTGTATGTGTGTGTGTTTTTTTTTTTTTTTCATCTTTTCCTCTTTCTCTCATATCGCTTTCGTTCTTTTTCTCATCTTCTTTTTTTCCTTTTTCCTGTTCTAAGCTCCTTTTGTTTTTCCGGCTTTCTTTTTCTCCCAAACATGCTGACCAATCTGTTTTTTTCTTATGGTTTTTCCCACTTGGATTTATCGTGCCACCAACCTAGATGTCTCACCAATGGGTGCACATATTATGCACACTCCTTGTCAAGGCTCTTACATGATGGAGACCCTAGACAAGATAGCCAGTCTCAAGAACGAAAATAGAGGAATCTCCCATTTGGGCCTTTCATTATCCAAATCATGTACCTAAATTGATGTTGTTTTGCTTTTTTTTTCTCTCAATTTTCATGTGGGTTTGGTTGGAGAAATGAAACTTTGAGAGCTTGGCTTTCACTTCGGATTGGCTTGCCCTTTACATTATATTTGGTAAAAAGGAAATAGAAATGATGCATCTTAGTACAAAGGCTCAAATGCACGAATAAGTGCTAGGTGAAAGCTATAGGGAAATTTCCCTTTGAATAAACAATCCTTTCGCATCCCCGGAAGGAAAATTGCATGCCCTATTGCAATCAAATGCCTCTTCTATAAACATCAACTTGGTATCCTATTTCATGTTATATAGAGATAATTCATCAATTAACAAAGTAATGTTTATAGTTACAAAAAAAAAATCAAAATAGTTTGAGAATAAATATCTTAAGTGTTAGATAATCAATTAATTTATTGGTTTTGAAAATCTAATCCATTATTTCTAGCCAATATAACTAGTTTCTAGTATCTGCAAAAAGTTCTCTTTGATAAATTTGAGAACTCTTTGATGTTTAAGTAAATTTTTTTTTGAAAAAAGACAATGATATTTTAGAGAAACTATAAAAATAAATATATAGTAGAAAATAAAGATTTAAAACCCTCTCTTCTAAAGATCCAATGGATCTTTATAATTCATCTTCACCTTTTCTTCATCATATTCTAACATTTTTTTATCAGAAAGAAAAATATCTCTGATTTTATCAAAAAAAATTTTATATACATGGGCTCAGCGCTTAGCTGTGTAAATAAATGATGGATCTAATATATTATCAAACCTATATATACCTAAGCTTAAAGATATTGAGTTATATTTATCTAGTTTTGATTTTTTAAAATTTTTTAAAAAAGTTTGTTGATGTTATCATGTACATTAATTCCATGCAAAGCTAACATCCATGATTCTTCCTATTCTTAGGATTTGTAAAGTTCATCATAGAGAGTGACAATGGAATCAACATTTGTGGCTGATGACTTCAAAGTTATCATTTTTAGCAAGGAGAAAAGGCTCGGTTTTTTTATTAGGTGTCTTCTTTCTCACTAAAGAGAAAAAAAAAAAAAGGAGACAAAAGAAAAGGATACCAAAGAAGCATAACACCTAGTGCCAATTTCTAAGGCACCTTACCGGTTTTGGTGCCTCAGGAACAATCTTTTCTCTATTTCGATCCTAAGAAAATTATTTAAATATTTATTTATTATATGGATGGAATCTTTTGACATATATAGAGGATCCTAACCCCCACATACATACATACATACATACATACATACATATGTGTGTCATGTATTATATTTTTTAAAATATCAATATCTATGGGTAATAGATATAATAAGTGGCGGAGCGCTAACAGGAACCAGATCCTTGCAAGAAAATATTTTTTCCAGCCCCTCTCTTATGTAAAATAAAAATTTTAATCTTTTTAAAATAATTTTTTTTTCTTATTCCGCCCCTAAATATAATGTTTTAAAGTATTTTTTTAAAAAATTATAAATAATATTTTTTATTTTTTAAATTTATTTTTGATTTTAGTATATTAAAATAATCTAAATTCATTAAAATAAATTTAATTTGAAATAAAATAAATTTAAAAAATAACAAAACAACGAATTGAACGGAATGGCGAACATTTCCGTTGAAAACTCAGATAGTAGCAGATTGCTCTTTGAGATGCACAAAATGGAATGGTGGTACGTAAAGAGAATAATGAGCAAATGAGTGGGTAAACGTGTCTACGTATACGGTAGGGCAGTAGTATTTTAAAAATTGCTATATTATATCGTATAGGACACGTCATTCTTGTCCCTCCAGATTGAGATAGATGATCGATCAGTCACGAGTCAGGGAGTCTTTATACAGAGCGTGGGGTGGTCACGTTTCCGTATCCAAACAGCAGAAAACATGGGCCCACACAATATACATATACACTCAGCTACATGATGATAGGGGCACCCTAATTGAAAGCTAAGCAGATGCATGTGATCTCAGAGCTGCATGGAGTGAAAGGAAATTGCTTGAGTATGTTTTTTATTTTAAAAAATATATTAATAATTATTTTTTATTTTTAAAATTAGTATATTAAAATAATTTGAAAATATTAAAAATATATTAATTTAAAAAAATATTTAAATTTTTTTCAAAATATTTTTTAACCGCACTGCCAAACGCTGCAACGTGTGGCAAAGACCACCAGGGCTAGCCATTCCTGTGCTCTGCTGCTGTAATTTTCTTTTTTTATATTTCGAATTTTCGTTAATTACTGTTTGGCCGGTCTCAAATTGTGTACTCTTTGTTTGTGAATGTTGGATTTTAGTATTTACTTTCTCGAATGATGAAGTCGGGAAACTTTAGACAAAATTGAATTTTCCACGGCTGTGTTCTACATCGATTAACTAGCTATTTCATTGATGGTTCAGAACCATGTCGGTTGGAAAATAAAATAAAATAAAAAGTTATTAATAATATAAAATAAAAATAATAAATTAATAAAAATATATAAATTAAAATATTTAACACTTAAATACGAGTTTTTTATCTGGTTACATTGAATTACTTTGTTTATCAAAATCAAACTTTTATTTAATTAAACTATAATAGAAACATATAGACATGAAATTGATTGAATAAAATAAAATAAAATATTATATTACACATATTATATATTATCTAAAAAATAGTTTTTTTATTTATATAAAACATTAAAAGAATTATAAATGAATTAAAATAATTTCTTCAAAAATTAAACACATACAAAATAGCTATCATTTAAAAGAGACTATATAAACAAAATAAAAGAAGAAGAAAATATGTATAAATTTAAATATAAATAAAAGAATAATTTTGAAAAAAATATATAAAAAACATTAATCTAAAAAACAATTAGAAACAAAATAACTTTTTCTTTTAAGAAAAAGGCTAGGTGATGATCCTGTCCCATTTTGTTAGGATTCTCGGATTTGAGCTCTTTTTTTTATTGCAACTAAAACAAGCAACATGTTGTCCATTCTATTTTTTTATATAAAAAAACCTGACGATGTGTTGTCTAATTTTGCCCAGATTCTGGCCGCTATGATGGCTAGAAAATCAGGGTTGATGGTTTTTTACTCAAAAACCTAGTTTTCAACTCATTTTGACCTGAAGCATCTTAAACCTATCACTGGCCTAAAAAACCTAAAAACCTGTCCTGAAACCAAAAATCTTCCCAGGTTTATATCTATTTTTAGGCACTTTAAGGGCAAAAAAAAAAAAAAACACATTATATGAACTCTAATAATCAAATGAAATCATTTGACACAAAAATTGATTGTTTTAGTGATTGAAATCAGCGTCAACGATGTTTCTCTCTCTCTCTATCACTAGAATCCAACTACCTCTCTTTTTTATATCTCAAACAAAGAACAAAAAAATAAAAAAAATAAAATTTTATATCAAAATTGAATTGAATAAATATCAAGGAACAGAAAATGTATATTTTTTAAAATGTGACGACTTAATTAATTTTTTTTTTTTGTGAACTTTGAAATCATCATTTATTTGTGATGCCTTTTCTAATCTAGTCCCTGATCTTTCAATTTTATTCTTAGTTAACAAATTTGATTCAATTTCCTTTGAATTTAGCCTAAAAGGATGCAATTGCTTAATAAAATAAATTTGAGGATCAATTTGAAAAAAAAAGCCAAATTTTGAAAAGTAAATCCACAATAAAATGTGAGATGATGAGCAATGTATTTGGCACAGTGAAATGGACACACCTTTTAGATTTTTAGTAATGTGACAGGGTTTGACCATGAGTCTACAAGTTTTCATGCAAAATAAGTTTTGTGTTTAAACATAAGACCCTCCGATGCTTAAATGTGTGTATGGCCATGCAATATAGAGTGCTTTTCAAATGAAAATGCATAAAAATGATGATTTTTTCAGATTATTTTTAAATTTTAGACATTAACACATAAAACTATCAAAAAATATTTAAAAGTATTAATTTAATGCTTTTTCAAACAAAAAGTACTTTGAAAAGCAGATCCAACTATAAAAAAAACTTTTTACATCAATAACTGTAAGAAAAGTATAATGTATATGAAAAACAAAATACAAGAGAAATGTATGTATAAAGAAAAAAAGTTTATGACCTAGGCCTAGAATAACATGATTGGTTTTGACTGGCTTTTATGAACTATAATGATTGGTTCGATGTGATGGCCTAAAATAACATAACTAGATTTGACTGGATTTTATGATATGGAATGACATGATTGCCTTTTATAACCTAAAAATAACATGCTTGGTTTTTGTTGGCTTTTATAGCCTAGAATATACACTCTACTCTATGAGTGTATGTTGCTAGATTTGACTTCAATGACTAGGTGGAGATTCAATTAAGGATCGAATTAGGATCTTATCCGGTGATTAAATATATTTGTACACTCAATCTTTGAACTTTCTTCGTAACAAGAACGAGACATATAATTAGTGGAGAAATGTGTATGCTACTATTGGCTAGTCGTGGTGACTTCGTTTGTTGTTGTGCTATGCAATGATTGTTGTGTCATGCACGCCATTAATAAATATTTTGATGATGGATGATATTACTGGAGTAAAAAATAGTGTCTGCTTTACATAGAAAAACTCATGTGTTCATAAAAAAATTATATGTATGAAAATTTTGTATGCGCTGCTCATGAGAACCCAAAAAATACATAAAAAGATGTGTCGAGGCAGGATAGGACAAACCGGGTTAATAGTGGATTTGGGTTGGATTTTTGAACTGGAATTCCGACCATTTGGGTTTGGGCCAAAAAACTGAAAAAATATATTTTTTTATATAAAAAAACAGGTATTATTAGAGAAGCTTCTTTATTACAAAATGTTTTAGAGACGGGAAACTTAAATTAGATCTGTGCATATGCTGTATTGTTGAGAAAAAAAAAAGATTTTTATTACTTATTAAAAATTTACTCAATATAAAAATTAAATGATTATCCATTAAATTTGAAGAAAAACTTTTCTATTCTAACTCGTTAATGTTTTGACTTTAAAATCGTCCTTTCTCTCCTCCGCTTTGTTTACATTCTTTTTCTTTGGCTTTCATATGGAGTTAATTATGTATTTAGTGTCTAAATTGTTAATCTTTTTATCTATATTGGTGTATATATTTTTAATCATTGAGTGTTTCATTTTTTAATTTTTTAATGAATTAAATTGAGAAATGATATTTTGAGTGAATATTTATAAATTTTTTAATTTATTTTTAATTCAGTCTTTATACTTTTATTTTTGTTTATTTGAGTGTCTGTATTGCTATTTGAGTTTGTGAATTTACAAAAATCAATTAAGTGCTTTTATTATATTTTATTAGTTAATTATTATGTTCTAATCAAGTGTCTTAGTTGTTATCCTTACATGGGACATATTTGCCTGTGTAGAAAAATAAAAATAAATGAAAAACTTATAGGGTCATAACTCAATTTTTAACCCTCCTAAAAAAAGTTGAAAGGAAAAAAAAATCAATAAAAAAAATGAAAAAAATATTTTAATAAAAAGAAAAAGAAGAAAATGCAATTAGAGATGATCAGATTAGGAAGAAATTGAGAGAAAATGGTTGGAATTGGCTGGATAATTAAAAATTAACAAAACAAGAACCAAGTTAGAAGAAGCAACAAAATATTGCAAAGACAATAAAATACAATTAGGGATGAGATTATAAAGAAAGGACAATAAAAGGATTGAAATTAGCTAAATATCTGAAAATTAAAAAGCTAAGGACTAGATTGAAAAATGTAGAGAAATTAAGGAACTATTGTAATATAATATGGGATGAAATTGAAAGAAATAAAGAGATAAAAGATTGAAATGGGCCAAAAATAAAAAAAAATTAAAGATCCAAGAACCAAAACGTGGAGAAATTGAGGTACCTATGTGTAAATATAAAAATTATATTAAAATAAAATACTGTATTTTAAACAAAACAATGTTATTTAAAAAAAATAAAGAAAAAAAAACTAAACAAAAACCCAAAACAATGTCATTTGATTATAGGTTTAGGACAGTCTTTCCTCATTGCATGATCCTGCAACTCCTTTCTTTTTCTTTGTTTCTGCATGATTTTTGGCCTCTCTCTCTCTCTCTCTCTCTCTCTCTCTAACCCTGTAAAACCACTGCAAAACATATGCAAGAGGCTAGCACAATTCTTGCTTGTGACATTTTAGATGACAATTGTTTAGTTTAAATTGAAAGTATGATAACTAGCATGTAACTCATAAATCAAAGTAATGTACTTAAATTTGAAATTAAATTAAAACAATTTCCTAGAATGTCTACTAAGCCATACAAAGTAAATTATATATTATGCCTAAAACAAAAAGGTATTAAACTAAAACCAATATAAATATAAATTACTTACATCTTCAAGCTACTTGAATAAAAAAATTAAGATATTGTTGTCAAGGATTAAACCCTTTATTCTTAAAACTAAAATACTCATCATTATTACGAACGATCTTGTTGTAAATTGTCTTTTAAGATTTCAATAACTTCATTTTTAAAGAATGCATTTTCTTTGAAATTCTATAGAATTACTGGTAATTGCTATAATTTAAAAAAAAAACTTATTAAAGAAGAAGAAAATTAAGATTTTTTTATTCATGAGCTAGGAAAAAGAAAGGGATAACAAATAAATCAAAATCTAAACCTAAGCCATGAGACTTGACATCCAAGGCCAAAG
>Ga0325410_1003760_pt1 | contig 17114 bp, 14 predicted proteins | sample PopdelMetagenome_16_FD_206182 | JGI IMG/M metagenome (GOLD analysis project Ga0325410, IMG submission 206182) | Populus deltoides microbial communities from Bellville, Georgia, United States - Xylem-PdIQD-R3 | ecosystem: Host-associated > Plants > Phyllosphere > Stem > Wood/Secondary xylem...
AATTTAAAAATATTATTTTAATTTATTTTAAAATAAAAAACATTTTAAAAAATAATTACTACTATAATACTAAATTAGCTCTAAATCACATAACTAATTTTGATGAGTTTGCCTGAAATCTCATCCAAATAGATAGGTTGGGAAATTAATGTATATTTAAGGGTAAAATTGTCTCAAACAAATTAAAAAAAAAACAACTCTTTACACGAAGACAAATCTTGCTATGATTAACCTTTTCTATTACTTTTCAAAGGGAGATGTATGTTTTATAATAAAATAATTAATTTAATCTAAAAAGTTAAAAATTAGATAAGATTTTAAAAATAATTTTTATATTATTTTGTAATATATCATATAAATGAAATCTCTTTAAGTTTAAAACTTGTATAAATTCACATTATTTATATTGATTTTTTTTAAATAATAAAAATAATAAAATCAAAACTTATGATTATTTGATTATTAAAACTTTAATACTATAAAAATAATCATCATAGCTTAAAAACTTAAGTTATCGTAAGAAACTCAATAAATAATAATATACCTTCTTAAACTAAGCTTGTTTTGCTTGGAATTTATATATGAACACAATTATATTATACTTAATTTTATTAGAAAAAAAAATAGAATAATAAGATTTAAATTCTTAACTACTTATTATCAAAATTATGATATAATATCAATGGATAATTTAAAAAAAAAATGAATTTTTTTAGCAACAATACATGGATATTTTTTATATTACTCACTTAATATGTGTGTGTGTATAATGAACAAATGAAAGTGTGGGTTTTAATATTTTTTTATGTACCTCAAAACCAAAACAAAAGTTCATTTATATGTCCAAATACATATTGGCATGCGGTTTGAAAAATTGACGGTCAGTATTGGACAGCGGCACGTCAACAGCTCGCGGTCGTCAATAACCTATATATATATATATATATATATATATATTGTTACTTTTGGTCAACTCCACTTGTTTTGAATTTGACTACTGCATGCATAATGGACCCAGCAGTATTGTCTTCTTTCAGCCGCCATGAAAAGTGTAACTGGCACATGACATTGACGAGAAGGATCAAGTTACAAATAGATTAAAAATATAGGGATTAATTAATTATTTTTGAAATTAAAATGACTGTTTAATGTACTCCATGTTTTTTTAATTATCCGTATTTGCTCATGTAGCCAGCTAGTGGCACCAGTCATCACGAAACCAGATCGATTCTCCAGGCAATAGGAACCAAAAAAAAAAAAAAAAGGCAGGTGGGATCGGGACCTGTCTCTCCTTTAAATATCTGACTAGACTCTTGATTAATCTCTTACGAGCCATTTTCTATATCATGTTGAAAAGAATACTGAGCACAAAATTATACGCCGAGTAAGCCATGACGCGACCTCTATTTTTACATGTTCAAGCTTGGCGTGGTTAAACTTTATTTATTTTTAAGAGAATTTCAACCATATTAGTTAGTTAGCTTTGAAGTTTCAAGGTAATTTAGCTCTGACAATCATATAGGAACAGAGATACCCCCGTTTCTTTTCTTTTTAAAACGAGTTTTAAAAGTCTTTTTAAAAAAATTAAGTTTTTTTTTATTTTTAGGTTATTTTAATATGCTACTATTAAAAATAATTTTAAAAAAATAAGAAAAATTATTCTATATATTTTTAAGTAAAAATACTTTGAAAAATAAAATAATTTTAAACTCCATGTAAATATATAAAATTATTCGAGTTTGGCAACAAGTGTTCACGAACACTTATTACAAAATATTATCATCGGAATCATTTGAGAGGAAACAAACTGTGGAGACTACAAGAGGGTTGTGTTGTGAAAATGAGGTGATTCAGCATTTCAGCTCAAACAAGGTCACTGTTCAATTGCGGTTGTCGGTGTAGAAAAAGAACCACACCGCCTCGAGTTTATGTGACATATATATATATATATGTTTTTTTTTTTTATTTACGTGGATGTCCGGGTCAGTTTGCGTATATCATGGCTAATCCTACAGCTCACTAAATACCCTACAAACCTAATAAACATATAATATATCACGGAAATGAAAGATATATACATAAAAATTCGAATTCAGAAACAGCAGAAGGGGATAAGCCAGTCAAGCCCCTTCCACTGCCAGGTTAAGACCCTCAGGCTCGAACCCAGTTTATGTGACGTATTTATTTGCACGTTTCGAGTTGAAAAGTATGTATCTGTGGATCAAGGAGAGTTCAAGGACGGCTCTAATCCTCCAAGGTTTGAAAAGTGTCTCAAATTATTGTTGACCGTATAACAATTTTTTATGCACTTTTACGAAATATTGGCTTCCGAAGATAAGGATTATATTATATGCTCTTGCCATCCACTCAAGCCCGGTGATTATTATACATGTAATAAAATGAAATGTTGCTTCTAGATAGAAATAGTATAATCGTATGTTTTGTTAATTTCTTATACTGTATCAATGATAAAATTATATATTTTTTTTATTTGTTAGGAAACAAGTTATTTTTAAATTTTTTTTTTCTTTTATCATTTTACACTTAATCTATTTATCATTATTTTTTTTTCTTATCTTCATTTTTTTAACGTTTTTTCTCTTTTTCTCTTTTTTTCTTTATATTTTTTTTGGAAAAAATATTATTTTTTATTTTTTACACTTTGAATATTTATCACTGTACACTTGGCCTTTTTATACCGTCTTTTTTATTCTTATCTTTATTTTTTTGCAATTTGTTTTTTAACTTTTTTTCCTTACAATTTTTTTAAAAAGTTATTATACAAATACCAAGAAAATGATGTTTTATTGTAGCAATTTCAACATTGTTCCATTCTTTTGTTACGTTAAAAATTAGCTTTGAACCTTATATATTTTTATTAACGCATATAATTTTTATTTTAGTTTATTATAAGTAAATATCAACTTTTTTATTCACGGTTACATTTTTTATTTGATGTCAAAAAACACGTTAATAACACCTACATATCAATTCTTTTGTGTTGGAAAAAAATACAGTCAACCTGCAGCGAAGTAAGCTGAATAAACATGTTAATATTTTTTTTTGCATTTATTAGCACAGATGGTCATCAATATATTTAATTAAATATACGCATATAATTTTTTTTATTTATAATTAAATTTTAAAAAAATACATTTGAGATGTTTGAATATTTATTTCTTTTTTTAAAAACATTTACCCAAACCACGCGCCCTCAAGTAACTAGTTTGTTTCTAAAAATGGAATGCGATAGAGGAAAGGTGCAGAATTATTGCATTTGTGTGCTCGGTCCTCCTAAACGTCATGGACCTTTGTTGAAAGGAAAAGGTGATTAAGATGAAGTAAATTAAGAGATTATACAGATTGAATGAAAGGGGTTTGGCCTTTTTTTGGGACATCATCTATTATAGAAGCTGGTTATCAAGCAACTGTGTTATAATCTTACAATTTAGTGAATGCATGCACATGTCAAAATAAGAAAATGAAAGGAATATACTTACTTATATAGCTTAATTAATCAGACTCTGAATTTGCTTCTTAGAAATTACTAGTTTTATAAATTTTAGGGTCATAAAAAACTTATATGATTATTAACTTCAGGATCTCGAGAAATCAGTCGAGATACGTGTAAACTAACCTAGATACTTTCAGTTAAAATAAAAAATAAAAATGAAAACCATCTAGGTGGTGGTCCAGCGGTAAAAGCTTGGGACCAGGAAGTTTGTTCCCTCTGTGATTTCAGGTTCGAGCCCTGTGGTTGCTCATATTATGGCCACTGGAGGCTTACATGATCGTTAACTTCAGGGCCTGTGAAATTTATCGAGTTGCACACAAACTGACTCGGATATTCAAATTAAACTAAAAAAATAAAATAAAAATGAAAGGGATTGTTTGCGTTTGTTCACGCTGCACCTAATCAACAAAAAAATATGTTTATGGGGATTTGAAAATATATATTAAATTTGTACAAATTAAGAATTTAGGATCAAAATTAGGATTACAAGCACATGCTTAATGTCTAATACGTCACATCGAATAATAGTAACAGCGGTGGCTGGTCAACATTAGAAAATTTGGTGGAGCATCTTATCTATCAATATTGTTATAATTCTATAAAAAGTACTGTTTACAACTGTGATTTGTCTCTGCAATCAAATCCACGTTGAACTTTCTTCGATCGAGAATGACTAGTCTAGTCAAATTTTGCTGACAAGTAACCCATTACCATCCAGTCTTTATTTTCTTTCTCTCTTTGCTTTGTTGGTTTTTCATTGGCCTTGACTCTATGGTGCTCCATGGTTCCTACTGGCTGCTGTTATTTTTTACCTGGAGTCTATGCTGCCTCCACTTGTCCAGATAGTTTCTTGTCCTCGTCGCCAATGAGCTTTTTGTATCTATCGCCTATCGGGTGTTTTTCCCTTTTCTTTTTAAATTTGTGTGGCTTTTTTTTTTTTTTAAAAGAAGAACAAAAATTACCTGCGATCGCTGCTGCACTTTTTGCTGCTTGGGACTTAAGTTTGCTTGCAGTATAAATTATTTTATTTGCTTTACTATACTCTCTCCCTCTCGCTCCCCCTCTCTGCATGCAGTTGCTGAGGGTTAAAGACAAATTGACAGTGGTGGGTTGATAAAAAAAAAGAAGACATTTTCAAAGGTTTTCTCGTCACAAAACACGAGCATTGTAATTTTATCATGTTTTTTTAATACACTCGCACAAAAAAAATATTAGGTTGTTATTTTCTTAGAATTGAAACATGCTTTTAGAATGATAAGATAATGTTGCTCCGGAAAGTTTTTTTTTTTTATAAAAAAAAACTAGCTAACGAGAAGAAGGTTCGCATGGCCCCTGGTTTTATAGTTTGTAAATATATCAACAGTGAAGCATGTGTGTATGACTCCTAATTTTTTAGTTTGTAAGCATAATTCGACTAAGTTTTCAAGCAAGCAGCCATGTCCCTGACAATAGCATATTAAAGCAGAAACATTTACATCATAATTTATATTCTTGCTGCCATTGCTTTCAATACTGTTTCTTTGAACATGACAGTAGAAACAGAACACGCCACTCCACAAAACAAAGTGATAATATCTGTATCTGCCGTCAATATATATCATATTTATTTCTGTTGATTTTCTATCGTATTTTTCTTTATTGTTATTGTTATATAAATGTTTAAGTCGACCTCACAAGTTATAATTGATGTGTTCAAGGGAGGAACTACAGCATAGCTCTGAGGGACCATGGTTTTTGTCGATTACAGATTTCTTGGGGGAAAAAAGGGGTTTAAGCACTTGTTCAGTTGGATGCAGCCATCGAAAATGGAACTAGCACTTGAGGAGTTTCTATTAAGACAATAATCATCTTACCTTGTTTACCTCAATGCTACTTTTTTGTGTCAAAATTACTGAAGACATTCATGTATAGTTACATATTTTTATATTTTACAGTAGAAAACTGTCCTGTTTTTATTCAATTTATCTCACATCTACCTTGAAGTCTCTTGTATTTCAATATTCAGATGGCAAAAGAGATTATTATTTTCTTAAATGGCGGTGCAGTGTATCCCTTCTATCCTGTTCATCAAACACAAAACCTGGAGGGAATTAGGCAAAGTGTAATAGATTTCTATTCCTGGTGTGTGATGTTGTAAGAAATAGGGAAGAAAAAAGGTCCATCTGTCTATACAAATCATCATGCAGAAATGAAGCAGAGGTACCTTAGTATGGTTTAATTTCAACACTAATCTACACCCACATCAATGTAGCAGCGTGGCTTTAAACTCGATCCCTCTCAAATAATCTATATGAATTGGTATTTTCTTTTCTATTTTGTACAAAAAGAAAGCACAGAAAAACTTTATTTCCTGTTGACGGTAATCAAAATAAAAAAGGCAGCAACACGACTAACTATGCCAGTCAAAACGAGGAGGATTAAAGACCGATACCAATGACCTAGATCATACCCACTTTCCATGAGTGAACCGCACCTTGTTATCAGCCAAACACCATAATATCTGGATGGCACAATATTCAGAGGTTAAGGAACTGGTATATCGCATGCAAAAGACAAATTAATTTTCACATATGGAGAAGGAATAGCAAGGTCAGGCACAAACCTTTTAGCATTTGATATCACAAATGCTTCCAGCGCCCACTTAGTATAGCACAAATTAGATATATAATTCACAACGCCATCATTTTCAGTACGGGTTGCTATCAGGGTCAGAACAACCGGAAGCAGCACTGACCACTGCACGACACAAAAAATGCCTTGTTAGTGCAAGTGAAAACCATTTCTATATGTTTATGTGGATGATTTGGGTGTTTAGTATACAAGGGTAATGGATGATGGATTCATGTTTTGTCAACTTGATTTATGGAGATAACGAGTTCTGAAAGCAAACTGTTCTTCAAATGCTCACCAGTTGGGCTGGACCTGGTTCAAAGAAAATGGCCAATGCATAGGCTATTCCAGTCACACAATACACCAGACAGATTAAGACTATGTAGTTATCGAAGACTGTTGATCTTGGATTGTTGAAGAAGTAGAACATTGACAGATAGACAAGTGGCTTGACAATTGTGCTGAAATGGTCTATTGTATCCTTTGCAAGAAAGTATGCCAAGCTGCTCATCCCAGAAGATCTCTCTCTCCAGTAATGTAGCTTATCCAGAGAAAATGACCTCAAAGCCGCGATCTTACACAGTAGTGCTGAAAGTCCGACAAAAACACTTAGACTGGTGAGAATGAATCTTGTACAAAAGTGCACTTCATAAAGGAACATAGGGAAGCTGCCTTTCAATTTAAAAAGGCGAATTGGCATGTAAAGCAACAGGCACCTAACAGAGTGCAGATTTTTTTGTTACAAGTTACCCTACATTTTCAACATCAGAAGCCTAGGTCCCAAGCAAGAATATTCTAATGGAGCCTTGCGTATATAAGAGCTTGAAGATTTCGATCACTTACAAACTGCAATGACGGTGTATGTGTAACCAACCACCCCAAAAGTTTCATCGCTCACTTTAGCTAGTGTTCCTAAGCAGATTCCAGCTAGCAATAAAATCAAATAATCTACAGCTTGTGCCCTTGCTTCTCGTAGCCGCTGCTTTCCAACCCTGCAACAAGTCATTCAAGAAGATTATGTTAGCTTGTTATGATGAACACAAAGTCAATAAAAATAATCATCCCAAAATCAAGCTATCTCACTTGAGAGAACTTCAATTAGCACAATCGCTATTATCATTATAATAGTAAAGGGTTAGACTTTACATGCAGCACAGATAGAGAAAGGAGATCGCTCTTACCTCCCCAGGAAGTATCTATACTGCTGATATACTCCAGGGCTTCTCCGTTCGGATAAGTCACCTGATTTCAAAACGTTGGGTTTCAAGTTGTCTTTCTCTGACTCAACATTAGATTTCAAATCATGCCAGAAATCTCCAGCTAAAGACCCTGTTTCAGATCCAACTTCACTTGCTCCATGAGCCGAATTTTCACCGGAGGATGCTCCCAATCCATCTGTATTCTGCAGCATATCCATTGGAACAGGGTAGCCATTGTGAAGCATCCATCTAACTGGAAGTTGCTTATAGTTCACCCCTGATTTTGGTTTCGCTATGCCCTCCAAAATATCAATGAAGTAATCTGGAGGATTCACGCGCTCAGGTACAGTGATTCCAAGGCCAGCAAAATACTCCTCGACTTTCTTGGCCGATCCGTGATATGCTGTCAAGCCACCTTTAGCTAGAAGTATCAAATCATCAAACATCCTGAATAATGTATAGCTGAAGCAACCGAGAAAGCAAAGGAAGAACAGGAAAGTTAATATTCTCTTACGGCCACTATATTACATAATCAGAAATCTCTACTTATTGGAACAGAGAAAAACTTGAAATATAGCACATCCCCAAGAAATACAACTCTTTTATCGTAATAGGAGTAAATTACCTTGGTTGGTGTACAACCATGCATATGTTTACTCCTTCAAGAGCTTCGCGTCGAAGAGCTCTAAGTAGCAACAGGGACGATGAACTGTCCAAGCCTGATGTGGGTTCATCTAATATTAGAAGTGAAGGTTCCATAACCATTTCAAGACCAACGTTGACACGTTTTCTTTGACCTCCAGAAATTCCTCGCTTTTCCACCGTCCCAACCAGAGAATCTCGCACTGCCTGCAGTCCCAAGGACTCAATAACTCTTTCAACAACTAGAACCTTTTCTGGTTTTGGTAGATCAGCAGAGAGTCTGCAATAATAATAATAAAAAAAAACCAGAAAATGTATTCGCTAACTTAATCAGAAAGTTTATATAACAAAAACCCAGTAAACAAATATGCTAAAAAAGCAAGTACTATTGAACAGCCGCAGCATTTGTGACGGTGAATTTATGAACGAGAGGGAGAGAGAAATATCTAAGCAGCATGAGCAAATCAATATATAAAGGGTATGGCTTTGTGCTTTGAGAAAGGGAGATCTAAGCAGGTAGAGCAAATAAATACTTAACAGAGAAGGAACAGAGAGGAGAGAACAATTGCACATTCATGTTGTGTTGAAGCAAAATGCCTACATATATGAATGATGCCAAGCAGATTGAAAGAAGAAACAGAAAGGTTTTCTCTTACGAGGAAAAATATTTGGCACACCATGTCGAAACTCCAAAGTTTCAGGACGCTCCAATGCCATCAGTTGGAATAACAGATATGTTTAGAAAATTTTAGCACAGGTAACTTCCTTTGTTTGGTAGAAACAGTATATATATGTGTGTACAATCGAAATTGACCACCTAATGCATAAAAATTTCTAGAAATGTTCTTAAGTTTAAATGTTTACCAACTCAAACATCTACGAGTCTGAAATGTATTATCATGAAAATCATTTTACAGTTTCTGTTGTTAAACAGTCCCTGGAAGCCAGGTTCTACTTCCATCTGTTAGGAAATTATATCTGTCCATGTTGGTTTAACTCCGGATCAAGGACTAACATTAGATGAATTTATTTTGCTGAATACATGAAAACTTGTTGGATGTCAAACATTGACTCATCATTCCGAGGGCTACATGAATTGAGATTACCAAAACTGGGATTAGTAATGAATGGTGAATTAATAGTTGAATACCTGCATCTTGCACTGAACCAGAGATTCTCCTCCACTGTTAGGTTTCCATGCACAATATCATCTTGAGGCACAAAACCAATGATTTTCTTGTATGCTTGGATTGGTTCCATCTTACCATTTACAAGAACCATACCAGACACGGTGCAGCCAGTTGCTTTTCCAGTCAAAGCAGAAAGAAATGTTGTTTTTCCAGCCCCAGACGGACCCATGACAGCAGAAACTCGGCCAGGTGATAATTTCCCAGTCACACATCTTAGCAGATGTTTGTGTTTAGTCCTCAAAGTGAGGGTTAGATCTTTAAAAGCAACCTCAATAGAAGGCCTTTTCCTGATTTCGGTATCGTTAGCCATTGAAATTACCCCAGAGAAGGTCAAATTCTTGTTCTGCTCCTGCATAGCTTTCTCCCTCTCGATTTGTCCATATGCATACCTGAACATTTGACTCTGAGTATGCAACTGCTTACCCCTTGGTGCATTTTTTCTGATATTTTTATCTCCAATTTCCAAATTAAAGCCTTCGTGACCCTCGGGGTTGTTCTCAATATCATCCAGCATCTGTGTGAGGTTGCTCTTTCCCTTTTTCTTCCCTTTTCCAGATGATTGCTGAGATGAACTGCTTACCGGCATGGGTGGTAAAGCAGCATCCGATCCGGGTTTAGCTTGACCAAAACCTTTTAGCTGTTCTACTGGCCTTTTAGACTTTGTACGAGAAAATGTGCGTGACAGCTGGGTTTGTAATCCAATCGCACCCTTCTTGGCAATGTCTCTTGCAGATTTCCATTTTTCACGAGCTTGAGCAGTTTCTCTTACACTTTGAACTGCCTTCTCCCTTGTCTTTGCTTGTCTTCTCTCTCGAGTTGCAAGAACTTGATCAGAACAGTTATAAATAATGATAAGCAGAAAGCTTAATCCAGCCTACATTGACAAGTGAAGCGATTAGATCTGATGGTTGTGCACAAAAGATGACCTATAATGCAAACTTAGATCATGAGAATATTTCGAGTTTAAAGTATATCATCAATATTTCCCACCAACAGAACATGTAGTGCCCAATAGTGTTTCATTACTATCATGAAAGTTGGAAGGTGAATCGATGACTCACGAAAAATAAAATGCCATATGCAGTGATATTCTGATTTGCTGATTGTGTTTCACAAGTTGCCAGATTAAAACACCCTGTTTGAGACGTTGAACCAGTCCTGCAGTAATGTCTGAAAAAAAGCTACTTAGTTTAATTAGTAACAGGAAAAGCAAAACAGATGACTGTGATATGTTTGAAGCAAAAAATGCCAACATCAAATGAAAGAAGAGGTGGGACATGCAATTCAATAGATTACTGCTGGAAGTTCAAGGATAATTTAACAATACCCACGACTGCATGGAATCTCTTGAATTGTGGACGGACAGTATGATCCTGCTGAACAGAATATCTCGCGACTACTCAAAATATCAGCCCAAATATCCGCTCCACCACAAGTATGGTTTGGCTTTCCTGGAGGCAATTGGTAATGATATCTGCAAAACATTTCTGCTAATAAATATTAATGTATGTATGATAAAGAAGAAAAAACTTGAAAACTACAAAAGCACAAAACACGAATGAACTTACGGGTCGCATATGCCAGTGGTTTTGTTCAGTTTTGCAAGGGGACAGTGAGCACCCAGTGGGCAAGCTTCAGAGACAGACAGAAAATGCCAACATATAAAGAATATTAGTTGTGGCTCAATTAGGAACATATGCACAAACAATGAATCCAACAAACTAACTTACCAGAAAGAAATCAATGTAAACAACAATTGAAAGTTCAGAACTGAAAGCCAGAAACATTGTTAAAACAATTCAACATATATAGAACCAAATTCAGGAGAAACGGTGAATGCCTTTTATATGTGGGACTCTAATTCAATCGTTGTTGTTTTCCAAGGACACTCTTTTAAGTGGCAGTGTCACATCTCACTATTATGCATCAGACAAATTCCTAGATGTTTCAAAAAGTCCATGTCCTAGAAACAGGAGCGGTATATATATACTAAGGAGATCCATTGACTTGATACAGACTCGAGAGTTTAGTTATACGAGTACTTCCCTAGACATATCTGAATGAAACACTTCGGTTAAAACGGAAAAGTGAAAAAATAATCATCGAGGAAGCTTGGAAAGTGAGAAAATAACTATCCACGCTTCAAAAATAAATAGATACTTTCTAGACTTTTTTGTCCATTGGATCATCTTCTATTTTCTGGTAATGCATGGACAAAGTATGAAAAATAAGTGGTTTCTTCATGCTCCCTTTCCTTGGCAGAAGTTTATAAAATTGCAATTAGAGACTCAGACTAGGAAGGTTCATTTCATCAATTTTCCTCCATTAAAGGTGAAAATACTTTAGTACTTTCTTATTGCCAACGTACTAATTTCTTGCCAGTTTTTGCTCTTCAGAAAAATGGGACATGTGGGGAGCTGAAATGAGTATTCGGATGGAAAATAGAGTCTTGCATAGGATATATAATTAAGGCCTATGATTCATCTAGATTCTGGAGTGGAGATGTGAAAACCACATCCCCGTACTCTTTTTAAGGAATATTGACATAACATTCGAAGCTATAATTTAAATGGTTTCATCATTCATGATGTGAGGTACTCACTGAGAATGAAAATACAGAGAAAAAAAAAGTGGTCACCAGTCCAATGCACGCAGATTAAGAGAAGATCTACTCATGCTAATAAAAAACTTGTAATTAGCCCAAGGAATGCAGCAAAAATACCAAGGGCACATATCAAATGCAATTCTCAACTATTTCCATGGTTGATGATGGGTTTCCAAATACTTACGTATCATGCAAGTAATACCATGAGGGCAGAAGAAACCCTCACAACAAGCTGCACAATTTGTCGTTCTAAAAGGCATGTCCTTTGAATTTCTGAGGTCAACCTTTTCACCTTTACCAACTCCACAAGCCCATCCTGGCTCACACCCAGAAACCCATGAACTCAAATTACAGTTCTTGTTAGGTTTCAAATAATTGCTTTTCTTTGCTCCTTTTTCAAAGAGACTGTTGAAATAGAACTTTATTTCTGCTGCTGTGCATGTACGCCTTAGCATGTCTCCTGAAGCACCAAAATAACATGAAAAATGTCGGGAACATATTACTACAGAAAGAAATTGGATTAACAAACTAAGCGGAGTAGCAGGTATTTCAATAATATCGTTTCTTTATGAACTAAGGCAAGTACCAAAGTACATCGATCCGAGTAAGATAGCAAACCAAGAATTTAAACTTTAATCTGTTAAATTAGGCATCATAATTTGCTTTGTAATTGAATAAAGGACAATTAGCAGGCATGCTCTATGCTCTATACCTCAACCCTCTTTCGTTGAGGGAACTGCTATGGCTCTATGCTCTATATATCGACTTCTTCTAAAAAGAAACTGCTATGGCTTTTTTCGTATAGGCTTTTTATGTTGCCTTCAGATACTTCCATCTGATTAAGCAAATACTCAAATCCCTCTTTCTTTCCAGCTTGTGATTTGGTTTTCCATAAGGTAAAGGGAATTCAAACAAAATATCCATTGAGCTAATTAAGTTGCGTAGCATTCATTTAAACCCCAAAAGGCAGATACCTTTATAAAATACACACAAAAAAAGCAGTCTGGAACCTTAATCAAATAATCCTTGTTTTCATGGCTCCAAACTTTGTACGTACCTTTTGTCTTCTTGGCGCAATTGGATATGAATTGTGTACCTTTGGAGAAATTGAATGCCATATTCCAATCTTCATCCCTGCAAATCCAAATCAAAATAGAAAATTACCTTCTTTTAATAATCAGCTTCCATTCCTGAAATCTAACATTACATTTATACAAAAGAGTGGCTGAGTTATCTACACGTCTGTTATGCAGAAACCAAAATATTTGACAATATCTTGCTTGAACACGGAGGTAAAATTTGAGAAACTCTTGTAAACCAGCTCTGAAAATAGCTCCTGTGTGGCTGGATTGTCATCATAGCCATCGATATCTTGACAATAAGCAAGGCTCAATGATAAAGCAAATGCAACAACAAAGATGGATACAGAGAGAAAACAACAATGGTCGTGTCTTAATTTATTAAACTTCTCTCTACTCATATCTTTGTTAAGAAAAAAAATGTAACAGTTCAAGATTCAAAGATGTTAAAAGTAACTGACTGACTATATCGTAATGTATGTGGTAGAGCACTACGAGGAAATAAAGATTGTTAAGAAAATGTAGAGGAAATTAAGGTTGGTAGGAGGTGGGTTTCATGAAGAGGAAGAGAGGAAGTGGAAGGGATGTTGATTTTTGGAAAATAGGGGAAATAGAGGCCTCAGGATTTAGGGAGGAGGGTAAGGTTTGGTTTTTTCTCGGAGGAAGAAATGGCAGGGAGGAAGAGTAGGAGATTCAAACAGTTAAGTCTGTCTGTTGTCGTTGCTTTAAATGGGAGGGAGACCTACCATCTATCAAATTATTTTTAACTTTGTCAAAAGAAGCTGTAGGCATCTGTGCCCCTCTTCCTCCCAAGTACAAGTTAATGATAATTAAAATAAATTTTTTCTTACGTCCTTGATGCATGTTTTTTTAAAAAATATTTCATAAATTTCTCAACACATTTATGATAATTAACTCTAATCAAATATCATAACGCTCCATCCATCTAACAGGAAGATTAATTAACAGTGGTTGAACCACAAGCAAAAGAAAATGATTTTGATGAGCACTGGTATTCTTCCTGAAATAAGATTGAAATCGGTTTTTTTTTTTTTTTTGGTAAGCAGTACAAGAGACCACTATTGGAAATTTTCAGAAGATTTTTCGTTTTTTGAACCACTTTTAGAAACTGATTCAAGAATCGTTTTTTGACTTTGCTTTTCCTTTTCTTTTATTTTTGAGTGGATCAAGGGAGGGGGGAACCAGACTCAGTTATACCAAGATAGGAGTCTTTATTACTAGGCTACTCCCACTTGTCCATATATTCCTTGACTTCAACACTTGGGTTTGAGATTGGAGCATATCCAAGCTATAAATTACATCATCAATGGAAACATTTGGAGAGGCACTGCTTGTTTGTATTCACAAATAAAGATGGGCAAGGAAACTTCATCTCCTCCATGAAAACCAAAGGAACCTCGAGCTTTGGTCCTCACTGAAATTTGAAATCATTTTTTCATCTTTTGATGACGAGGTTAATTAAATTCAGGCACCTCCTCAATATCCTCTCTTGGCTGAAGAAATATGAAGACGGTAAAAAATAAAAGAGCACAAGGAGAAATATTTCAGTGGAGAACAGCATCAATCTAGAAAGCAAAATAATAAAAAGTATTGATCTATGAATTACAATGACAAAACAGCAGCAGAAAAAAGAAAGGTAATGTAAGAAATTTCAGTTGCTTGGGAAAAAGACTTCCATGCCAACCTAACCAGGGACACCAACACTTCAGACACGGATAAAAAAAGGAGCAATAAACCACCCAAAAGGATTGTAACCTCAAGGAACAGCAGGTTTGCTATTGTAGGCCTCTCTTGCTTCAAGCACGTCATGACAGTACCGGTTAATGAGAACATCAACTTGATCAGCAAATGACTTGTTACGATGGTCACCAAGGTGTTTGACCATTTGGTTCCATCGCTTCCGGCACAGATCTCCAGACCTGTGCTCTAGAAGATTGTCCCAGTCAACATCTTCCATGCAGCAAGCATCCAAGTCGTAGAGCTCCATCAGCAGCCGATAGTCATCTGTATCAAGCCATTTACCTTCAGCTACCATGGGTGACGTTAATTGATCATACCATTTTTGGCAGCAGAGAGCATCAGTCCTAGTTTCCAACTTCTCACTAATTGCTGTCCAACTAATATTATCTCGTAACATCCCATGCTTTGTCTTCCTTTCAACAAAAGCTTTCAAGCGCAGATCCAAGTTCACCGAATCAAATAAAGACTGGTACTCATCTTGAGACCATTTCCCTTTCTTCATATTGATCAATTTTATTCTGCGCCACGTATCCTTTACATGAAACCTATGTTTGCCCAAGACTTCTGCCAGTGTCTTCCAGTCTGATCCATGTTTTTCATGAAACTTTCGGATGAGATCATACTCTTCTGGGGTCCAAGAAGAATTCTGGTCCCTTTCAAACAATATATGGGCTCGATAATAGACACTCTCACGAGGCCTCCAGGGTAAGGCTGCCCCTATCTCGTTCCAGCAATGTTTAATCGCAGGGTGCTTTTTACAATTCAGCACCATGTTTAGACCGTCTGCACCTAAACCATGAACATTAATATAGTTTAAAACAGCTTCTTTAACCATCTCATCCTCCTCAAGTGAGAACCGCTTCCCTCGCACAAAGCCGTCTTCCCCAACAGCCTTCTTATCACGAGGACCATCAGATGAAGGGAAAATCTCGACATCTTCACAGAAACTTACTCTCTTAGATGTCACTTTTGATAAAGATTTTTCAGATGGACGAGTGCTTTCAGCGTCTTCCTCCATTTCTGTTACTCTTTCACTACTTTTTTCTTTTGAATGATTTTCCAAAGACTTGGCCTTCTTCTTCCTTTTGTTTCCACCTTCAGCATTGACCTTTAGTTTTCCATCTCTAGCCTTATTTTTAATCGAACTTCTGTTAACTTCATCACCTTCTATTACACTGTTTTGGTTACCTGTTGTCTCAGCCATAATTTGCATTGATGCAGCCTCTAGAACAACATTGAGCTTTTTCTTCTTTTTCTTCTTCTCCTTCTTTGACGACTCTACCTTGTCCTGAACAACTTCAATTGACTCCTCTCTTCCAGCATCTTTTCCATCAGCTACACTTTTAACTATCTCAGTATCACCACTGCCATCATCATACTTATTCTGTTTCCTCTTCTTTTCCTTCTTGCGGCCCTGTACTTCCCTGTTATTCATGTTAGCAATATCTTCATTCCCAGGGCCTTTCTGCACCTCAAACACCTCTCCCCTTCTGTTATCATCGACGCTGTTTAGCACAGAAGAAACAGTGATAGCTTTACCTTCTCTGGTTTTCTCCTTGTGATTTTTTTTCCTATCCCTTCTCACTTCTGACTCAGAATTGCTGACAAAATCCACCTGGACATTTTTTTGCAATCCCAAATTATCATCTATTCTCATGTGGGTCTCCCCCAAAGCCTCTCTCACTTCACTCATCTTATTTTTCTTCTTGGACACCTGAGATTCTTTCTCATTATTAACATGCTCCAACTTTCTCTTCTTCTTCTTCTTCTTCTCCTTCTTGTCAGCAACATTATTCAAGTCTACATTACCCTCACTTAGACTAGAACTTACTAACTCATATTTCTCACTCTTCTTCTTTGTCTTCTTCTCACCCTTGCCTGCTGCATTAACATTACCCTCACTTAGACTAGAACTTACTGCAGAATCCTCAATGCTATCCTCATGGCCCTCACTCTTCTTCTTCTTCGTCTTTTTCTTGCATTCACTATTCAGAGTTAAACCCTCCCCTCCACTCACAAGCAATGAATCTTTGGCTTTCAAGGAATCATCCTCATTCTTTGTTTTCCTTTTCTCATGCTGTTGCCTCCCCACCGTTTTGGTACCCATGCGGGTAATGAATATTGATCTCACTTGAACCTAAACAGCTACAGCTGAGCCAACCACTCATGCAAAACTGAAAACAACAGAAATTCAAAAAATAAAAGTCAGATAACCAGTGATTTGATAGAAGTCCCTTTACCTAAAACATTCTGAAAACCAATTCAATCAGAGGGCTTATTTCCAATTTCAGCAATTTGAACTGAACACAAATTCTGCTCAGCCGAACTCGCTTTCCTTGAAAAGCCATCCACCTAATTGTTAAATACCCAACACGATGACACTCAAAACCCCAGATAATAACTGAACCTGTCAAGATTAACGGCCAACACATCATTCTCACCCAGAATACGAGAAGGCATGCTCAAGAGCAACAGCAACAGAAATTGTGCAGCAAAGAGCGATACACACACACA
>Ga0325410_1003761_pt1 | contig 17114 bp, 11 predicted proteins | sample PopdelMetagenome_16_FD_206182 | JGI IMG/M metagenome (GOLD analysis project Ga0325410, IMG submission 206182) | Populus deltoides microbial communities from Bellville, Georgia, United States - Xylem-PdIQD-R3 | ecosystem: Host-associated > Plants > Phyllosphere > Stem > Wood/Secondary xylem...
TTTTTTATTATTTTTAAAAAATTATTTTTCACAACAAAACAATTTAAAAAAATACAAAAAAAAACCCAATTTAAAGAAAAACATTTACTTTTTTAAAAAAATACTTCTAAAATATATTGCTATTTGTATTACAACCTGATTTTCAATTATATTTTATTGGAAAAAATATTAAATTAATATTTAATAGTATATATATGTTCTTTATCCATGATAATAGCTATCTTTGAAAAAATATTAAATTAATATTGCTATTTGTATCATGATATAGATAGAGAGAGGATCTTCTCAAATAAAAGGATAGTCTGATGTGGATAAAAAAATCTACTTTTTTTTGCTTAGCACTGGTGGTTTTCAAGTTTCATGAACTTAATTTAACATTTGTTCAAGAAAAAAAAACTAACCAACTAAATTGAAAATAAACTTAGACTTGGGGGACTAAATTGTGCTTCCATCTGTTCTTTAGCAAGGAGGAACAACACTCACGCCATCTATTTTCTAGGGGTTGATGATAGATGTATTTTAAAGTAATTTTTTAAATATATTAAAATAATATTTTTTTATTTTTTTAATATTATTGTACCATCATATAAAAAAATTAAAACTAAAAAAAATTAAAAAAATATAATTTTACAGCAAAAATAAACAGCCACAACAAAAAGGGCAAAAATCAAATCCAACTTTGTAAAAATAAAATAAGAAAAACTCTTACTACAATTTTAAAAAGTGAAAACTAAAAGCTTTATCCACTACTCACTCACTCACTCTCCATTTTGCACGCAAAAATGCAAATCCTCCGAAGTCCTTTCCCTCTCTTCTCTTTACCCAAACCCCAAAACCCTTCCCTTAAACCCCACCATAAAAACCAACACCAGTTCCTCCTCCTCCCTCGGCACCCTCTCTCCACCACTCTAACACCTCCAAAATCTTACAGCTCAGATGAATTCCCAGTAGACGAAACATTCCTTGAAAAATTCGCACCAAAAGACCAAGAAACCGAAGACGAAGCTCGAAGAAAGAACTGGATTGTCCGTGGCTGGGCACCATGGGAAGAAATCCTAACCCCAGAAGCCGATTTCGCGAAAAAGTCACTAAACGAAGGCGAAGAGGTCCCTCTTAAAACCCCAGAAGCAATTGAAGCATTCAACATGTTATCTCCAAGTTACCGTTCGCAGAAAATTAAAGAAATGGGGCTTACTGAAGATGAGTGGTATATGAAGCAATTTGAGATAAAAGGGGAGATACCGGATAAGTTGGAGACAGAATGGGTTAGTCCATTGGTTGTTAGACAGGTGGCACCGAGGGACTGGCCGCCAAGAGGGTGGGAAGTGGATAGGAAGGAATTGGAGTTCATTAGGGAAGGGCATAAATTGCAAGGAGTTAGAGTGAATTTGGAGGATTTGGAAAATGGGGTCGGTGTTGATAAGGAGAATATGTGTTTGGAGAGGTATAAGGTGTTCTTGAAGCAATATGAAGAGTGGGTTGAGGCGAATAAGGATAGACTAGAAGAGGAGTCGTATAAGGTAGTGTTTCAAATGATGGAAGGGAGTGAATTTCTCATTTGGGCTTTTTTTTATAGAGGAGCAAAGAAGGTTTTTAAAATACACTAATGTGTGATTTTTTTATTTTTTATATTTTTAATGTTGGTGATACAGGAAGACCAAGATTATTATCCAGGTCGAAGAAAAAGAGGGAAAGACTATAAAGAGGGCATGGTTGGACAATGCTGCAATATCTTTCCTTGTTTGTACCGTCGAGTTTCAAATTTTAGTTGCTGAAAGATAGTTATAATGGGTTTTTTTTTTCCTTGCAGTATGAGCTTCCATTTTATTACCCGGGGCAGGTGAGTTCCTGAGCTTGTTCTGTTCCTTGCTGATTTTTTTTTTCTCTGGAGTGCGTAATGTAGCTCATGTATAGAGCCATAAAAGTTTCAATTGCTCGCTAAAATCTGATACATAGGACAGGAAATGTGAACTTATTTTGGATGATACATCAAAGACATGCTATACTTGTGTTAGCCTGCTGAGAATTCTTTACAGGATCTTGGCATGTAGATATATCCTCTTTGAGCTGCTAACAGGGACTTGCGTTGTTCTATCTATAAATTGATGATAATGTGCAGTTTGTCAAATGTCATTGCAGATCTGTGAAGGAAAAGTTACCACTTTACATCTATATCAAGGAGCCTTTGTTGATGTTGGAGGTGTGCATGATGGGTACGTATCGTCACCTTATACTTCCTAATCTGGCTCGCTGGAAGCTAGATGTTGTCATATCCTAAGTGTTTGCTTCCCATCCATTTGCTTGAATGTCTGATTGGAGGTACCTCATTCCAATCCACGTTCATGTCTATGAATTTCAGATGGATCCCAATTAAACGCAATGATTGGTTTTGGATTCGCCATCATATAAAAGTCGGTATGCATGTCATTGTTGAAATTCTGGTGAGCAGTGTTCTTGGCTTGCACAAATATTGGTATATATGTGAATGTTTCAAACCTGTGGATCTTGCATGTTGAGTGGCCTTGGCTATTTTGACTGGTTCAATTTTCTTGCAGGCAAAGCGAGATCCTTATCGTTTTCGATTTCCACTTGAAATGCGATTTGTCTATCCTAACATAGACCATCTTATGTATGTGATTCCTTTACACTTTTGCTGCTAGTCTTGTCCTCTTAAAATTTGCAATACTTGATTCTCATGTTGTACCCAAAGTGAGTAGCTTCACATACTGGGTTACCATGTGGCCTTGCACTGTGAGCCACATGGGTTTCTCCTGTTAGAAAGAGTCTGTGGTAATAAAGTACTTCTATCTATTTCTACCAGCTAATAAGTAGTTAATGGTGCTGTTTTAGAATTTATCTATATTTATTTGCTTACCCTATGGCTTTCTGACATTTTTCATACTCTTCCAGCTTCAACAGATTTGAGTTTCCACCGGTATTTCATCGTGATGAGGATACAAACCTAGATGAATTGCGGGTCTGTAAGCTTCCTTATAAAAAAAAAATGCTGTACCCTTCTCCTATATTTTGCCCATGATCAGCCTTTTCCAATTTAGTTCTTTTCATGGTTGCCTCATTTGATGGCATGGATAAAGTCTCCCGGGTTAACCATGGCATAGCTTGGTGCATTGTGGAATATGGGTTCACATGATGAATTACATATCATTCACATGCTTGGATGGGCAACCCATCCGTGGCAGTTTATATGGCAATGGCATATTTCATATGCTATTATTAGTTTTAACGTGACTGTAGGATCTTTGAGTTTTCTGAATTGCTTAATATTGGACTCAACCTTATGGTCACTGAAGGGTATTTGAATACTGTTGGATCTCCCATCTTAACCAGCTGAGTCAGTTAAAACATGGGGAAATGTAGTTTTGGAAGGCGGTTTTTTGTTACAGTAGGGGCTGGGCAATCTAGTCTCAACTTCTTCATTTTGCTAGTAAATTCCTGCATATATTGTATTTTTTGGAACTTAATGTCTCTCTATTTGTCCTTCACGTGCACTTACATTTGTAGCGTGACTGTGGAAGACCTCCTGTTCCTAGGAGAGATCCCGAAGATAAACCAGAAGAGGAACCTCTATTGTCAAATCACCCTTATGTAGATAAGGTGCCTTTCTGTAGCATTTTTCTCATTATTGTTTTTGTAGCCAGTTTATGATGGTCAATTAATGTCCAATGCCATCGGTAATCCTGTCTATTTTAAGAACTGTGTGCTGATCCTCTTTCTTATCATGGGTGAACTTGGGTATTTTATGCAGTTGTGGCAAATCCATGTTGCTGAGCAAACAATTTTGGATGATTGGGAGGCTAATCCTGAGAAATACAAGGGCAAAAAGATATCCGAGTTGACTGATAACGAAGATTTTGATGAAGAAAATAGCATTGAATATACTGAAGCTTATCATAAGAAAACAGTACTGCCTAAAGTGATTCTGGTGAGGAACATTCTTTGATAATGTACACATCTTCAGTCTGTTGAACACAGCTGACATCTCTTGTACCCATTTACAGAAAACGAGTGTTAAAGAACTCGACTTGGAAGCTGCCTTAGCCGAGCGTGAGGTCAACGATTTTCTTGAGTTGTTTATTGTCTATATTAAAATTTTTATTGATTGTTTTAACATAGTTGGCTTCTCAATTATGATTTAACCAACATTTATATTTCATTTGTAGATAGAACTATCTTCTATGTTCATGTGTTCAATGTCTGTTTTGTCATCAACCAGGTCCCATATGGTTTACGTCTGTTTTGAAGGTCAAATTTAAAGCCAGCCATGTGATGTTTTATTGTCTCAATCCTTGGCTTGGAGAACACGGAATGAGTCTCTTGCTCATGGTGCTTTACTTGCTATTTGCTAGTTAGACAATGCACGGCCAAGTTTCCATTTTGTTCACGCATATGCCATATTCATGCAGGATAACCAACCCTCGATAGTTTTAATGGCTTGGCTTTTCAGTCATAACTAGAAATCTATTTTATATATTGCTGTATCTTAAACTTCCACTGCAACATAATCAAAGCTCGTGAATATGTCAAACTAGCTTTCTCATTATACTTAACTTTTTCAATATTTTCTGGATGCAGTTTCATAATAAACTAAGAATGGAAGCAAAGGAAAGGGGAGAGAAATATAAAATCACCAAGCTGAGACGAAATATAGAAATGGATGAGTATGACTTGTTGCACTGGCGTCGATCATTTGAGGAAAGAGAAGCTTTGATCAGAGACATCAGCTGGTGACTCATCTGTTCTATTCTCTCTCTCTCTTCTTGTGTGTGCGTGTTTGTTGGAAATATTTTATCATATTAGATTTAACATATCTATGTTAGCACAAGCTCCTTCAGGCCCGTCCTGGTTAGGTTGTCTAATATAAAATCTTTAATTGAAGCATGATAATCATCGTGCTGATGTTATAAAGGATGGGTGTTAAAATCATGCTCTCTGCTTTGCATTTTCTTGCTTAGAGTTGCTTGGTTCAATTCTACACTGTGATCAGGTTGCCTGTTCCAACCATTTTCAGGAATCAGTTCCTTGTTTTTGTATGGTTAATAATGATGCCCTTTGTATTTGGAGCAGAACATGAGCAAAGAAAATTTATTATTAATATATACCAGCGGGAGTTCCTTTAATTTGATTCATGGGATCAAAACATGGCTAATTGCTACCTTTTATATATATATATATATATATATATATATAACGCATTTACCCTATCTTTGATTGGCTGCATCACTTCCTCTTGTTTTCTCTAACTCAAGCTGGACAATTTGTCGCAGCCGTCGAGCTCTTGGTCTGCCATTGGAAGAACCAGGAAAGTATAAGCCGGCTAGTTTCTTTGGTAAGGACCAATATGATCCTGAAAATCCTTTATACCGGTATGACTACTGGGGAGAACCCAAGAACTCGGAAAAGAGCAAGCAAGAGAGGATGACAGAGCTTCATAACAAATCTATTGTGGGAAAGGGCAATGTTTGGTATGAAATGTCTTATGAGGATGCCATCGCACAACGAATGCAAAGGGAAGCCCGTGCAAAGGAAGAGAAGCAAAGAGTGGAAGAAGATTCAGACAGAGATTATGATGATGAGGATGACGACGACGACGACGACATTGATTTTAATCTCTTAGGCGACTTTGGTGTTGACTTGGCAAATCACCCAGTAGTTAATGGCACTGAATCTGCTGGACTATCAGATGAGGGTATGTTTGACAATTAAAAGAGGGTGAATAACACTCACCCTAAATGAATTTCATATATTTTACGGTTTTTTGGAAAAGAAAAGAAGGAAGAGCACAAATAAACTCTACTTTTCCCATGTTTATTTAAAGTGACCAACCTTCTGGCGCAGCATATGCATAACAACCAAGTGACTTTTCATATAGGTAGTTCCTAAGTTGTGAAGAAAGCGCTGATTAGTATGGTTCTGCAGCTTCTGCTTATTCTCCCCTGAGAGCCTCATTCGTAGGTCTCTGATATCGTTGCTCCATCTGGATAATGGAATCAAGTGTAATCAGTTTTTCATACCACTAGATTTTGGTTTGGTTTGGCTGAAAAGAAGCTATATTTTCAGAACCCTAATGTACTGGAATTGACCTGAAGATCAGCTGCTGAGATTTAAAAAATTTTAGTGATTCATCTACCATAAAAAAATGCCTGAATAATTATGAACCTGGGTTATGAGTGAACATTCATAACTCAGATGGAGTGATCATTTTGGCTGCTTCAAAACTTCTCAAGGCCCCGGGACTTTTTGGCATGGAAGTGGCAAAGGCTCGGGCAATTTTACATGGACTTGATCTGGCTATGCAAGCTCTTGAAATTCATAAACAAGGGCAAAACAACCACTTTACTCCGTCGTTTTAATCTGTCCGTAAATTGCTTTCATGGACAACCACCAAGCCAAAATTTTCAGGATCTAAACCTTTTTGCAAGATTTTCATCGTCGTTATTTGATAAGCAACGCTAACCAACACCTTTTGAACCTCACCCTTTTTCCTAGTCTTCAAATTCCAAGGAATGGTTTCTCCACTATTAACTGCACAATAAAATTTCCAAGCAAAAACCTTTCATTTGCCTTATGGTAGTCCAAGGCTATACCTGTTACAAAAGGGCCCCAACTTAGGTCTTCAGAGTGGATTTTAACCTCAAAACCACTTATGATCGCTTTTTCAACACCACCAAAATGTAGGCCACTAAATTAGCTTTTCTAGACTGGTAAGATTTGCTTTGATCGGATACCCAAGTTAAAAGCTATGGCGTGTTAAAGAAGCAGTGCACGTTTGTCCTTCCAATTTGTCTTCTTGAGTTTCTGTTTGTCGATTCAGTCCATAAACTCATCGGTTAGGTATCCCACGTCAAAAACACCATAAATAGACGTAAATTATAGGAATTATTGACTATCTAAGATGGTATAAAAGGTGCTCTTATCCTGCACAAGTACTTGTATATTTCATAAAAGTTAGGACCTTCAGGATCTCCCAGTGAAAGACATGAGTTTAAACACCATACGACTCTCTCACAAAGTAGCTAGATTGTCATCCAAGTAAAACAAATCATTAGTTTCAATTCAAGAACATAAATGTAACACAAGCATCCCAACCAGCTTTTTTCTTTTTTTCATAAATTCTGTTTTCACTCAACAAGGACTATTTTATCATCATCTATTGGCTTCTACACTATCACTAACTCTAGAACTTTTCTCCATAAACTATTAACAGTAGTGTTCATATCCAAATTACTAGAAGAAACATTTGGATGGACAAGATAACCAACCTAGATGGTGCCTCCAGGATCAAAGTACACATAAGAAACATGATGCCAACCACATTATTGTTACAGATATTGTCAACTTCTTATTCTATTTGCAGGTTCATCAAAGATTAGGAGTGAGTTTGTGTGTTGCAGCCATTGAGCACCACTTCCCTTCAAAATCATCTAACCCAAAGCAATTTTCATACTCAATATAACCCTAACTTTTCCTTGGATTCAATATACTCACAACTTCTCTTAAGAGTAGTGCAATCTCCTCTAACACTTCATTGCTCATTCAAATTCTAGCAACACAACAATTGCATGTTCAATTATCACCAACAAGTACATTGTTAGTAACTCATTTTTAAGCCTGCAACCACAAAATAGTTAGGCACCTAATGTTGCCCTTTGAGTTCACTAGTTTTTCCTGCTTTAATCATATCGAGATTATCCTTCTCAACCATAGTGGCCCATCAATGGCCAAAATCTCACCATAATTTGCCTCACAAGCTCACTATTAAGTAAGGATTTATCCAACTGATTCGAGGAATAATAGTCCCCACCATCAGTATTTGTAGAATCACATTAATCCCTAATTTCATCACAATCTAGAACCACAAATCAAGTTATCCACACTCATAGGCAAGAGAAATTTTAATTTGCATATAAAACACCAAAGGATCCATTTCATACACACCCACACAATACATATACTAACACGGTCTAATTATCCCCACAAAAAACAAAACAATTTACACACAGCACCATTCACTAACATTAACAGTCTAATTATCTACACAAGAAACAAAACAATTTACATAGAACATCATTCAATAACATTAACAGTCATGACTAGGGTTCAAACTCGAACTGATCAGTGTCACGTAATAACGATCCTGTATGCATCATTGCACCAACTAGACAGCTCGTAATTATAGCAAGCATCAAGAAGTATAAGAGATAATTCTCACCTCTTTGAGGAGAGGGAAATCCTCAAGGATGCAATGAATACTTGAAGCTGAAACAAACTCCTCACTTCAAAGATTCTCGTCCACTGTATTTCAAATGCCCAATCGTCAAGCCTCTGAAGCTTCCTTGCCACATGATGATTACAGTTTAACGCTAGTCCATAAGATTCGAATCTCTTGAATAGATCAAACCGAAGTTGTTGATGATTTGCATCAATCCATTGGAGTTCGAATTTCTTCTTATATGTTGAGGAGAGACTCTAAAAAGAAATGATTTATTTTAGAATTTGTTGTCTAGTCGTCGTGCTTGTTTACTTCTCGGCTCACAAATATAAAAATTTAGATTTGTTTTTTTTTTTCTAGTCTGGTGCGGTGAATTCATTTTCTTTTCCTCAGGTTTTGATATTTACCAATTCCCTCCCTGGAGTTCTATTCATAACTAACAAAAATTTTCTCACATTTCAAATTTGATTTTTGTAACTTTTTTTTTTTAAATTAAGGTTATTTAGAACAGAAATAATGGTTTATTTTTAGCTAAAATCACCAAAAAAATAAATAAATAAATTTAAAAAATAAATTCAAAATTTTATGAAATTGTTGTTAAAATGCGGGCCAAACACCCCCCTAAACCTTTTAAATAAAAGGGGCAAACTAAGTTTGTTTCAATAAAGTTCCCCACCAATCAATTGTCCGAATTGAGTTTCTTATTTTCTCTAGTCCGGGTTTGGTTATATATATATATATATATATATATAAAAGCCTGGCATAACCTGTTATGACGGCCATTTTTATATAGCATTTTAAAAATGAATAAAAATATTTGTTCTAGAAAACGTAAGACATGAGTTCGTTGAAGTACAAACATTTGGAAAAACAGCCCCTTTAAAAACTCCATATTCTCTCAAAAAAATTTATTATAAATTATTTTTTATATCGTTTTTATATATTAATTTTAAAAATAATTTTTAAAAAATAAAAAAATTATTTTAATATATTTCTAAATAAAAAAATACTTTAACTCACAATTATTAACACAAACTCAAAAAATTATTAACACAAACTCAAAAACCAAATCAACCAAATGACGAGTTCGATGATTTTTCACATAATTAAGTGCGCCACCATTTAGTAATTTCCCCCGAATTATAGGGCCCAAAGAGCAAAGAGCGCACACCGTATTTATACCGCTTTCAACTAAACTACTAAAGTCGTCCTAAAGATAAGAGAGACTTCTTTCCACGAGCTTACTAGGATCAAACCAATGTGTTTCTCCGCTCGTTTAATCGTCGTTGTAAGCCCTTACAACCAAGTAATTACGAGTGCGCCTAGAGTTTTGCATTTTGTTCAACAGAGATGGCCTCCATTGGGATGGATCGAAGTTAAAACAGTTGGAGCTCAACCCTGGACCTGCCTGCATGATCGCTTTTAGGGATGACTTCCAGGTTTCTCAGAGCAGATTAGCTTCGCTTCTAAGATGCTTCCAGTACGACTATCAGGAGGTGTGCCCCAAAGTCAAAGCTAGCACTGGCTTCGAGTTACCGCGAGTTGACAGCTAACACGCGTTTGCTAACAGGATACCAAAAACAAATCACAAGTAATAGGAAATGCAAGGAGCACAATGCCCATATCATTTCACAATTCTCCTCGGAGGTAATGCTGGGACTGAAACATTCCGGTCTCAGGTATCAAAATAAACACAATTGAGAAAGAAGAAATGAAATGAATGCCATTAAAAGGTGCCTCAGCTTTGACTATATTACAATTAGGTTAACTTACCTCCTGCCTAAGCTTCCGAGCTTGCTTTCCCCCGCCCACGCATCCCCCTACAACCCACAGAACCTAATGCCATGTAACCCAAGGTTTCACTAACTCGTACAAACTAGAGTTTCTTTTTTTACAAAACTATAAAATCGAAAAAACAAAACCTCAAGCCCCGGCAAATCTTTCACTGGCAACCCACAAGTCGCCATATGCTAACACCGACAAAATGTTGTTTACCATGTTTTGAAACCGCACTCCAAACCACTAATAAGAACAAGGCCAAAAAAAAAACCCAATTACCAACTGCTTATCATGTTTCCACTGACAGTCTGCGGCTCATTCTTTCAAGTAGGAGAAGTGTAATCCTTGTCATAGGCTTGTCTGCCGCTGAGATATATCACAGAGGATACAGAAGATTATGCGTGCCCATAGTTCTTTGGATGCAGAAATAATCAAGGCAAAGACCTGATCAATCAATTTCTCCTTCCTCGACATCTTTTGCTCGCTCTGGTACACTAGGAGGTGGTGGTTCAACTACTTCCTCTTCCTCATCGTCGTCTTCCTTCATGTATAATCCTAGTTGCTCCAGTGGGTTACTACTTCCCTGAAGCTTGAAACTACCCAAGCAATTTTGAGAAAGATCTGGGCTTGTTTCCTCTATGAAACTTGGAAGCTGTTCATCATGGGCCGTCCTAAGCATTTCTAAGTCTTCCATGAAATGACTGTTCTCGTTGATATCAACAGTCTTTTCCATCTGCAGAGAACAAGAAGATTTTTTGTTCCATTCTAAAGAAGCTTTGCAGCTGGCTTTACATAAAATGATGTAATTTTACCTCTGACAATGCCTGACGGGCAGCTTCTCTTTCCAGTCTCCTCTTCCTTTTCGTTTCAGCAGCAGCTTCAGCTTCAGCTTTCCTTCTAGCCTCTTCAGCAGCCTTGGCTTCTGCCTGCAACCGAGCCTTTTCTGATATCACGGATTAAGAGATAAATCATTGATATTGGAAAATAACATCACGAGTCAAAAATTAAGGATATGATATTGTGATTTCAAACCTTCCTTTTGCCTTCTTTCAAATTCCTCCTTCTCCTTCCGCAATTTCTCAGGATCACACTTTTCACCCTGAATTCAACATGTCACCAAGTGAATCGTCCACACAAAACACAAACTTGAAAGCATGTAAATTTTTTGCAATAGATAGCATGAATGTTGATGCCAGGACCAACCTTTTCAAGTGCTTTTTCTCGAGCTTTAAGTATGGTGTCGGCAAAACGGTTCCTCAACAAAGCTGCACGATAGAGCTTTTCAGGAGAGACTTGCCTCTTGGATGGAGCACTCTCCCCTATAATATTACACATGATGGGTGAATTGAAGTCCCATATGTAACAGCAATCTTCTTAATGAGCATGCTTACCCTCTTGGTGGCCATCTACCTCAGCTGCAACTGGCTTACCCTCAGTATCCAGCTCAACTTGGTCCAATCCATCTACAGATTCTGAACAAGGTATTGCAAGCAGAATAAAATTGTTCAAAACAAACTGTAAGAACCCTAGAACATGAATAATATGTAACAAAACCTAAAAACTTACGATTTCCAACATCTGAATCATCAATATCACTTCTCTTTTGGTCTGCATTTTCTCCAGGTTCCATTTTGCTCTATTATAATCAGAAATATAAGAGAGAGAACATTGTCATGCCTAAGAGAGAAGATCACAACATATAAATCCACACAATTTTCTGACTAAACCAGCAAAATTTGTAGACTACATACCTTAGTAGCGTTAATGGAACCAGACACTTTCACTGCGACAGATTCACTACCAGATTCACTGCCAGAATCTGAATCTGAAAAGAGAATCACACACAAGTAAAAAGAGATCATTATACTAACTATGAAGGCTTTCTCAGCTCAATTTACATACATAACCTTTTGCAGCTATAGAATTTATAAAGAAAAAAGAAAAAGGAATTAACCACCACCAAATTACCAACTACTTGAGGGCAAAAGTAAGCTAACCACACATTCTTATGATTATTACACCTGAACCTTGTGAATAAATAACATCATGAGGGGCAATGCACTGATACCAAAGCCACAACAGAGTGCAAACCAAACAGAAAATCCCAGTTTCCTAGACCAGTCATGGAGCAAAGCTTATGACCTGTGTTAAATAATCGGGAGATAGATGCTATGTGGGACAGTCTCACTCTCATTTCTCATACCAGTCAGCTATTCAAAGCACAGGAAACAGATGCAAGATAAGTTTAAGTTTCTCGCTTCACACCCAAAACAGTACAAATCTTAGAAATTGAATATGAAAAAAATAAAATGTGAGAAACACAGTTCCTTTGCTTGACTCCTGGTTTATTATCATGTCAAAAATCCATCATGTTAAGAAATTCACATATCATAGACATGCAGTAGCATCCTACCCATCCCAATACAACAACTGGGTGAAAAGATGTTTGTTCCAATCACTTGATGCGTAACCCACAACAGTTCTATGCTAACCAGCACCCTTTGGATTCATCTTCACTTATCGACAACAAAAAACACCTGCAATGAACGGACCTTTCCTCAGGGAAACTAAAATTCATCAGAATAACCAAGCACATGGACTCTAAACAAAGTCCAGTGAGCCCACAGTTTTTTTTGCAAGCCAAATATCAAAATCTGCACTTTCTTCCCAGGAGTGTTTTGGATATGTACCAAATTTTGAATCTCAAAGGCTTGGGGGCACTTGGCCAGATATCGATAATATGAACCTCCACATCATTGACATTGTTGAGAAGATCAAAAATTTTATTAGCCAATGTTTCTTGACTGGCTTACCATTCCTGGGATGTTTCACCCAATCAAAAAGTTTGGTGACTTCTCGTAGCACCTAGGACTTCAAAACCACTAATCAAGCAGGAAAATATCATCTATTATTGGAAAGAAAACAAGGGCTAAGTTGCTCTGATCCTTTAAGCTGTAAGGTTAAAATGAACCAAAGTAATTAAGCAAACATAAAATCATTTCCATCTTGTGAATTTGAGGGTGGAAAGAATCACAGAAGTGAAATTTCCCAGTATTTTAGTGCAGGTGGATGTGGTGGAATTCAAGATTTCTCAAGAAGCCATCTCTATCCAAGCAAAAACTGAGGGATAGACTTCTTTCCTTTCTTTAATTCCCCATTGTGTACATCTTTGGTGCGAGTTTCAAAAAGATTGGAAGCATCTTTAGTTCTAATCTCTCTCTGTAAAGCATCTTTTGTTCTGATCTATCTCCGTAATTTCTCTCGTGGACGAGGTCTGATTCCCGTATGTGTATATCCTTCATTTCTTTGATTAATAATCCTTCTTTTATATGTAAAACATTGGGCAGTAAATTACCTGCTAGAGACTAAAGCTCACACCTAACCAATTGCATTGAACTGTTTGAAAAAATACTTCTTAACAGAGTAAATGTCCAACAACCTGTAACAGAAGCATGAAGGGCAAATGCCTGCATGCATGCACATATATATAGAATCATTAAGAAAATAAACCAGTCCAACAAAATTGATCATGGATCAGCCCATAAAGTGCTTTTGTATGTTTTGATGCACCAGAGTACACGGCAACATGTTTCCAATCTTAAATCACATTGAAACAAGATGGGGCTTGTTAGATTCAACAATCCCTGGTGTTCCATTAATATGCCCCCCTAAATCAGGGCGTAGCCTTGCCAAAGTGTGGTAACAGATCAGACGTAAATCTAGTACTTTCAGATAACCATTGAACATGTAAACCTAAAGCAAATGCCAGACTGAGCTAGAGTGTCAATGAGGGTCAAATAAAAGGGTATCCTCCTAGATGAAGTTCATGAGGGGAAAAAACAACTTGATACCAACAATAAAAGCAAGCCTTTTAGAAGACATTCACTCGAAGATAGCTGAAGGTAGCTCTTGGAATAAAACAGGGAAGTAAGTTGTTCTCCCTCGCAGCATCCGTGCATCCACCAAAACAAGCATGTGGCAGTTACACAAGAGTTTTAGGTGGCAAGATTCTAACAAAGCTATTGACAGGGAACAAGGTGAAAGGAAATCTCATAACTACATTTTAAATATTTCACCATCTTGCAATTTACAGAGGCATCCAGCATATAACTATATGAGTTACAAAATAAGCTAAACAGTTCTTGAATGGGTTTGGCTAACAGAAAAGAATCAGAATCAAATGACACAATATGAAAAAAATCCAAGTAAAATTCTAAGTATCAAACAAGACGCAATGACAACACGATATTCAAACAGCACTCTATCAAAGTTTACAAAGATATGTGCTTAGAAATAACATCAGAAGCCCACATTCAGGATACCAAAAAACGATATCATGTATTCCAAAGTTCTGAAGAATCATGTTAAGAGACCTATGTCTATAATGTATTTCTTCAGAATCCAGGAATCAAGCATGAATCGTGATGTTGCTTATTTACATACTCCAATATCAAAAAAATATTGTAAACAAATTCTCTACGAAAAAGAAGTGGTGACAATGAAAAGGTTTATAAAACACTAACCACTTGAAGATGAGCCTGATTCACTATCGGAGCAACAAGGACTGCTACGTTTACTGTTCTTATTGGCTTCATCTTTTTCTATCTTTATTGGAGGGTAACTTGAAATAGGAGGATCATTTCCACCAACAATATCTATATCTTCTTCAACAGTATCATTTCCTAAAAAACATGATGAATGAGTATTCAACTGGCAAGAAAATTAACATGCATAATGTGCATGAGATGCCTGGTATCTAGAGATGCGCAAAAGTATAGTAAAAAGTTTACCTTTGCATGGTAGCAATGATGAATTGCTAATCCCTGGCTCGTTAATAATCTGAATCAGAAAAACCACCGTGGATCAGACTTTTATTGAATGTTTCCAGAAAAAAGAGAACATCAAAACAAAGGCGGACAAACATGTGACGGAAATATGGGTACCTCCATTTCACATGGTTCAGCTTTTGACAGGTTTTTCTGTTTCTCCAGTATATAATTATCCAAGAGTTTCCGTAAGTTAAACAATGTATCATCACCAAGAGCATCAATATCAATCTCAATCTCGTCCTCACCAGTCTGGCCAGCATTACCACTATGCTCTTTTAGGAATTCAATAATGCTTTCAGGCAATTCACCCAGCAATGCCTCCAACTCCATGCTCAACTTCTGCTTCTCCCCATTAGACATGACCCGCCTGACAGGTTCTGGCTTAACCTTATTGTCACTCGGTGTAATTTTCTTCTTTTTCAAAGGAGGAGCACTAGTAGTTGTTTCCCTTTCTATATGCACATCAGTTCTTGATGGCATTGATTCCACGCCAGTGGTAACAGGAAGCTTCTTCTCTATAACTTTCCATCTAACTTCAAAGTATTTACTGAGGGTCTCAGCCATGGAATGTACATCATTTCCAGGAGGGTTATACTTCATTGCATTTGAGAAAGTAAGTCGCACATCTGCAGCAAATCCCAGTGGACTCAAATATTCACCAGAAACAATCTTGCTCTTCACTGTACCCAAATCCATTGGATGTTTAATGATAGTAAAATAGTCCGGTATGTTCAATTTCACCACATCAACAGGAGTGTTGAAAATCCAACCAAACTGATGTGCCTTCAAACGATTTAGTAATGCCTCACATTGTTTCATCAACATAGCAGTCGAAATACCCAGTGAAGCAGCTGGCTTCACTGGCTCAGAACGTGCTGATGTACCCTTTTTTGTGTGGCCTCTATTTCGATCAGGAGGAGCCCTTTTCTTACTGTGTGGAGCTGATACTTCAAATGAACTATGGAGACCTTCTAGTGGAGGCCTCTTTTGGCCATCACTGCAACTCCTGATATCACTAGAAGGCGATAATAAAACTGTATTTGAACTCAGAGAAGCCACTTTCCTCTGCAGGATTCTGACCTGTTCAAGTTCCTTTTTCAACCTCATTTCCAAATCCTTCATCTCTGGCCTTGACATCTTTGAAAGTGACAAGACTTGTGATGGTACACCAAAAGTATCATAACAATCCATATTCAAACTAATGCATTTTCTCTTGGGAGCACAGGAATCTTCCGATGCTGTCATCTCAGATGCTGTCATCTCAGTGTCAACACGTCCAGAGCTCCCAAACCCTTCTGATTCAGCCTTGGTGTGAACAGCATGTCGAAAATCCGGAACAAAACCAGAGGAGTGCCCTTTAGAGAACTTCTTTGATTTCCCCATCGGTTGTGAAAGCCAACACTTTTTTGATTCCTTCCGTCCAATAAACTCTATAGGAACAGTCGGTGCCATAGGATTATCTTCCAATAACTGCACATATCATCAACTTCAGCTGTTTAACTTCTTATGTTTCCTCTGAATTCAATTTCAAAAAATTCATACCAATGATCCGCTTCCAGTTCACAATTCCTCTACCATACACACATTTATTCAATTTCTTTTAACTTCAAGGAATCTGGTTTAATAAATAAATAAATAATTACTCTTGTTTTATGTCCTTTTTCTCGCAATTGTACTGAAAGTTTCAAGTTTTCCACTACAGTTTACAGTAGTCCTCCTTTATTTATGAGCAGCAATAACAGATCCTCATCAAATCACACACTAATTGCATGTGTCCCCAAACCTAAATTCATCTGAAGTAAATCTTCAACAAACGAGCTTCAAAACCGACACTGATCTGATCTGATTCAACCCTCCAAAAACCCAAAAACAAAAATTTTAAAAAAAAAGCTAAGAACCCAATCTTATTATCTCTCTCTCTCTCTCTCTAAAATTCAAACAAAAAGAGAATTTTAAGAAATTAAAGAACTTTATTTGAGAAACAATACAAAATACTCACTCAAAAAAACCTAATAAGCTCTTTCGAGTAAAAAAAAATCCCATGAAATCGCAAACCCTAGATAGATCGAAATCGAAGCTAGAAATAAACGCATCGACACGAACACAATGTGACGGACATACAAACAGACACTCTAAAGCGAGAGAGAAAAATCAAGGCTTATTAATCAAACCAATTCAAAACCTGGATCTCCCGCTTTCGCCTTTGATTCCAACAAACCCTAGAGAGAGAACCCTTTCTCTTCGCGATTAAGAAAGAGAGAGAAACGAGAGAGAGA
>Ga0325410_1003762_pt1 | contig 17111 bp, 7 predicted proteins | sample PopdelMetagenome_16_FD_206182 | JGI IMG/M metagenome (GOLD analysis project Ga0325410, IMG submission 206182) | Populus deltoides microbial communities from Bellville, Georgia, United States - Xylem-PdIQD-R3 | ecosystem: Host-associated > Plants > Phyllosphere > Stem > Wood/Secondary xylem...
TTTTTTTTTTTTTAACCATGAGCGTCTAAAACAGTTTATATGCGAGGTTCTAAAATTAAATATTATATAAATCTTTGATGATTTTAAAATTTATAATACTTAAATCGGTGACTCTTGAAAAGCAAAGTTAAAATTAACATGTCCTTGTTTTTGAACATTAGAGCAATAACATTAAAAAGTAAAATATAGGCTTATAAGTCAACTTAATTAATCAATTTTAAATTCAATTCACAAAAACTTTATTTTTTTTTCTAGAATCCATAATCTTAAATCTTTATATTTTTAAAATCAATAATTAACACAAATTAATATAAATTATATTAAATGATAAGGAAAAAATATGTAATATACATTTACATGTTGAGCGTGGATGGTAATGGTTCTGGTGAACCTACTTTGTGGTGGGGAGAGAGGTAAGGTATAGTCTTGTGGTGGATGCAGGGTTGTTTCGTGATGGGAAGAAAAAGGAGAGTTTGCGGACAGAAAAAAAATATGGAAAGAAAGAGAAAAATTAGGTATGAACTAGATACATTACCCGCGCTACACTGCTACAGGGCATTATTTTTCAACGTACATGAATATAAATTAGAGTGGTGTTTTATTGGGGGAAAATAAAAGCAACCATAAAATGAAACTTCATTATATATCATTTGACCAACAAAACCCAAAATTATCATTTACGATATGAGAAAGAAATCCTACAACTACCTTAAGATTGGAGAAGTTGGCACACAAAAGATTGATAGAAAAAAACAACTTTTGCAACATTCCATCCAAAACTCTGAAACCTCCATGGTGTGCAAAAAAAACTGCAAACTGTTCTGCAACAAAGAAAGTTAAGATCACAACAAAAGTGTTTGTTAAGAAACAGTGTATGGTTACACACGACACTGCTAAAATACTGGAAAGGTTGGATGATCAATGATCCTGCAGCAAAGAAATCGCATCAGCATTTTTTCATTTACACAAACAATTTGAACATAAATGAGCAAACTTTAATACAGTGAAATATAGCAAGAGAATAGTAAATTGAGAGGATAAGCATCAAAATCAAGTGTATGTCAATGGAGAAAAAAACATAACCAATACCCCCTAATAAGCCATAAGGAAAGGTAAAAGGCGTGGGAAAAAAAGGCAGGATACAATGGTTGAAACTCAGCTGTTAAATTTTCTTTTCACAGTAAAACTTAATGTATGAAAAGATAACCAAACATGCATGAAAAGGTTGTTCCATCTTCTCCATCACATGAATGACAAACTAAATGAACATGAAAGATTTAAGTATAGCAAACATAGTAAAAAAAACACAAAAGAAACTTATGACAGTCCATAATCCAACACAATAACCAACATCCCAAGGCATGAGCATGAATAGATGAAAAAAAAATGGAAAACATGCATAAATGGTAAGGAAAACAGATGCTGCAGATGTGGCAGCATTTCAAAAGTCTCAATCAAACCTCAAGCAAGTGTAAAGTCATCCTAGCAGAACACATAATGTTTTATAATTATTATAACTAAAATACACACTAAAAAAAAATAGCCATGCACAAATGGATAGGGAGGTTGACATCTATAAAAATCTATAAAAGAATTGAAGCAACTTAAAGATAGCGAGATCAATCTAAAAAAGAGCGTTGTAATAGAAAGTAGGGAAAAATAGAAAAATCGAATTAATAGACAGAGAGAATGGATGGGAAGCTTAGAAACAACATCGCAAGTAAAATATGAACATCAAAAAAGGAAAAAGAAAATGAAGAATCACAAATGTTAAAAAAAAACTAAGAAAATAACAAAAGGAAACAAAAGATTAAGGTGGAAAAGAAATTGCTTGAACATACCTTGACGAAAGGGAGTGAAAGCGGCCAAAAACACCTGTTGCATATCCCTTAACTAAGCTGTGGACGCTGTTAAAACATGGAAAAGGGCACAAGAAATATGTAAAACCATAAAGCTGCAATATAGCATAGGTTGTAGATACGTTGGAATAAGAAAACAATATATGCTAAAATGAGAGAAAAAAACAACCCAAAGAATGAAAAGGGAGCCTACGAACCTATTGCTAGTAGAGAATAATGAAATTGCAATTTGAAGAAATAGTTTCATAAAAGAAAAGGGTTATTGGCTAAAAGCAGACTACCAAACAGAGTCCAAAACTAAAAGAATCAAAGAGCGACGTATAAATGAATATCATTAGCAAAGAAGAAAACCCAACAGCTTGATAAAACCATCATGAAATCAAACAAAATTTGAACCAAAAGACACAGTAGAAAAGCTTATTAAAGAACAGAAAAAGAAGGGGAAAACAAAGCAAAAGATTTCAATTTAACAGAGCAGAAAAATCTCTAAAGACATGTAGGAAAAAAAAGACAAATAAAGCAAGCAAAGAGACAACAACAGAATTCCTTCAACAATTTAGCTTGTATACTCATTAAAAAAATAGTAAAGGTGCTTTTAAGTTGTCTATCCATAGAAGTACAATCTAATAAGTTAGACTTGTAGGAATTCTAGCATTACTCCTCAATTGTACCATGCATTGCTAAAGTCTTCATTTTGACAGGGCAATTAGCTCCCACTCAATAAGCTTGACCAACCACTTATTTCTATATGATGATATGATTTAAACAAAGATTTTTTTGCCAATACATTTATATTATAATTTTAGCTTAAAAATGAAAGCAAAAATTGGAGTTAGATAACAAAATGTTGAACTAGAAGTAATATATGAATAACATCTGGCTAAGAAATTTGAAATCATGATGTAAGATACTTATTTGCAAGAATGGAAAAGAGAGATAGTGAGCAATTTAGGGTTTGAAAAAAAAATATCACCTTTTATCCTAAATTTGCTCTATTAAGAATACATAAGTTAAAAGCTCAAATCACGACCCAAGCAACATTGTCATCCATTAATAGAGTCATACGTGCAGCATCATGCTGAAAGGTGACCAATGATTTCACCTGATTAGCCTAAGAATGTATCAAGTAAAAGGAAAGGGAATAAAAGAAGAAATATATGAATCAAATGAAGAATAACTAACTTCAATGACTATACATTTGAATAAATTTGATACTAGCAAATGCTAACTAGCCAAAGAAAAAAAGTCCAGGATCATTACACTTGAGGAAAGATAAAGCTACATTTGTTAAAAACGCATAATACAATTAATAACTACTTGTCCAATCACATGTATATGCTAAAGAAATTGAGAAAATATTATAACTTTCTTCAATGCAGCCTTGTTAACACTAAAATAGTCTTATAGAAGCACTACTCTTCGAATCATATTTGAGTATCCTTGTTAATAGACCAATCACTCTCTCAACTGGCCTCTTGTAATGCTTTCAACTTCTATATAATATCATGAGATAAGTCCGGGCCATCATAATTTGACATAGTAAAAACAAAAACTTGATTTTGTAATTTTGCAATTGTAAGTACATCACAAACCCCTTTAAATCCCCCTAAAAGAGATTTCTTTCCAACATAATCATTTCCATAACCAAAAACACAATGCAATAATCCATTTTATAGTGCAACAATTCTAACTATGTCTATAAAATAAAGACAGATTATCTAATTAAATATTAACATAAAAAGGTTCATAATTTTTTACAGGCAAGAAATTAAAAAGAAAGGATTTTTACATACCATAAAAGATATTAATTCCTTCGTCAACCTACCAAAAAAACCAACAATCAAACTAAACCCATTAAGATCATTTCACTGGAAAAAAAACCATAAAAAAACAACATATAATCAAGATCGATGACCCAATTAAACATTAAAAAAAAAGTTTTTAATTTCTGACATGCAAGAAATTGAAAAGGAAGGCTTTTTACATACAATAAAAGATATTAATTACTTCTTCAACTTGAAAAAAAATCGAAACAAACACATTAATAAGATTATTTAATTGCAAAAAAAACCAAGAAACAACATGTAGAAAATTTATATTAATTCAAAGAGACCCAGAATAAGAAAATCAAAATTAACAAACTATTTTTTTTCAAGATTTCTCATGAACCAAACAAAAAATTCAATGGGTCTAATGGATGGAGTTTTGGGGCCCCACAACAACCATGCTAGAACTTGCAACACTCAACAATTTGAAAATAAACAGAGGCCCTAAATCCCTGCAACACTCACGCCAGATCCAGTAATACCCAATAATATTAAAATATTAGAGGCCCCAAATCTTGCAACACTCAATAATCTAAAAAAATCAAAAGCCTAACCAAGAACCCAAGCCAAAACCCATCCAAACTCATCAGCTCCTAAGAACTTTGCAATGTTCATAAGAAGAACCATCAGTGCACAAAGACGTTGAAACTGCACACAGAGCCACTAAAGTACCCACAATCGAGCTACACCAACAAAAAAACCCTCACCACGCGCTAACAAAGGAACACGTAAGCATATCACCATGCAGCCTCACATCGCGCTAGAAGACCACCGAGAAGCAGAAAAAAACATTGATGGTTATGGGTAGGGAGATGGAATGGTTGCACGGTGGTGTTTGCAAGGTGGATCTGGAACTGTGAACGTGTTCTTTGGCTTGTTTGTGAGGCGTTCTTTGATGCATTTGTGCCAGAAAAAAGAAAGAGATGGGAAAGCTGTAACCTGTCAAAAAAAGCTAGGAAGATATATGGCAGGGAGGCTGCCACGTGACTAACGAAACAAATGAAAAAACAGCGAAAGAAAACTGGCCAAAAATTATTGCGAGAACGAATTAAAAATTTAAACAGTAATCCATAGGGATTTTAGACACAATCTACAATGATTTAATGAGCAGTTTTAGTTTTTTTTTAATATTATAATTCACATGCGACTCGCATATGTTTTAGATTATGTTTTTAGGGGTATAGTTTAACTGGTCAGACTCTGAATTTGCTATTTAGAGGTCATCAGTTCGAGTTTCACAAACCTCAGGGTCACTATAGACTGATATGGTTGTTAATTTCATGGCTCATGTGATTAGTCGAGGTGCATGTAAGTTGCTCCAGACATTCAGGTTGAAAAAAAAAAACATGTTATTTTCTATTTTTCTTATTGTTCTAAAATTCTCCTTTACTTTGGTCTATTGGAAGTTGGGCTATTCTATAGGCTATAACTGTAATGAGTGGAGAAGGCTTATTATTAATACACGCTGCCTTATTTTGCTCTATTGTTCCACTACAAGGACATGGACGAACTCTCCTGCTCTCATTTACCGCTCCTCCTCCCCATCATCATCAAACAATCACAACTCCTTGCCCAGATAAACCCCTCCTTAGCCACAAACTCTCTCTGCCCTTTCTTTACCTTATTGTGATGTCATTGATTGTTTTTATCTGGTTCTGGTTTTGGAATAATTAAAGGTAGTTGGGTTATGATCCTTCAGGGAACTTGCTTGGACTGGAGGTCGATCCAAAGTCAAGGTCATTCCCAACCGCATCGCTTTTATATAGTCTATTATTTGTTGATTTCTTCCTAATTTTTATCTTTTTTTTTAATTCATCTAAAATATTGATCAGAAATGTTATCTTTTCCAATTCACCTAGACCAAGGTGTTGGTTTGGTCCAAATGGTCAGTACAACAGAGAGATTCCTCGCCCGAGTTGCAGGGAACGAGGCTACAGTCATGTTCTGAGTGTGGAATTGACAAATGTAGATTAATATTAAAATATTGTTATTGTGATATATAATATTTTTTTAGATTTATTTTAAGTATTTATATTCAAAAAATATAAAAAATATTAATTTATTGTCATTTCAATGCAAATATATTTTTAAAAAGCATAAAAAAAATAAAAATTCTCAAATTCTCAAATAAATATTAAAAACACGAATAAAATTGGAGAGATGAAATGGTGACTGCACCTTGTCCCTCCTTCCTAGTTGCACTCGTGCATAAAATTGAGCCTGTAGATGCAATTACACACTCGAGTAGTTTTTATTTTTTAATAGTCTGGACAAAAAGTTACCTGCTTTTATGGATAAGCGAAGAAACTAAAAAACTAATTAAATTAAAAAAATCAGGAAAAAAAAGTTAAAAAAACTAAACCGTGAAAAAAACCGATTAAAATTTTGAAAAATTTGACCGGTTCGGTTCGGTTTTGATTTTATAAGTCTAAAATTGAAAAAACCAAACCAAAACCGAAAAAACCTGGAAAAAACTGAGCTAAACTGATTTTTGTCCAAAAAAACTAAACCGAACCGAAACCGGTCGGTTTGAACTGGTTTCGGTTTTTTTTTAAAATTATGTTTGGTTATTTTTTTTTATAAAAATCAAACCAAACCGAAAATGATAACCCCTACCTACTTCTCTGGATGGTTAATTTTAGACAAACTCATAAAATTCCCCAGCCTTCAAGATTAGTCTAGTTTAGGCCCCTGAACTATTTTTTCCTCTCAACTAGGTTTCAACTTATCAATTAATTTTTAAACACATTCTTCCATTATTTTTAGTCAACAAAACTATCAAGTAATTACACAAAGTTAAGATGATTTTTCTCTTTCCATAAAAAAATTCTCTAACATCCCTAATTTTTTTATTTTTTTTATTAACATGGTTGTCCAAGTTAGCTTGCGTATATCTCGACTAATCCCACGAGTCCTTAATTAGCACATTTTATAGACAAGACCATATAAAGAAATAAAATATTTATATATTTTTTTCATGGTCTATTCAATATGATGAGAGAGGTTTTAGTAAATTCATGGTTTTCTAATAAAAATAAAGAGAATTTTTCAGATGAATATTTAACTATTTTGTTAACCTAAACTAAAAGAAGAATCTAATTGAGAAATTGATACCTGGGAACTTAATCGAGATAAAATCAGGGATCTAATTGAGATTACCCCAGTAGGATGGGGACTTGTTTCATTTTGGAGGTTTGCGTTTTTCTTTTTCCTTTTCTATTAGCAGTATTTGTTTTGTTCTCATCAGGCCACATATATGGACTGTACGGCCCTGTGAGGTCGGTCGAAACGCAAAAAGGCCAATGAAGCAAAGCCGGCCCAACTAATCCTAAAGGTGACGCCGGCCCAGTAAAACATACTTGTGGCACACTGATCAACAAGTCTACTGATCCTCCCCAGACAAAAAAGTTTCTCTCCGTCTAGGGTTCCTGATTTACCGGACGTAGCCATGGCTATGCAAGCAGGAGTCAGCGTCTCTAGGATCCTCATCCTCGCCGGAGCAGGTAATAACTATTATTAATCGCTGATCATTCATGTATACTTGCACAGCTGTATTTGACTGACCTTTCCTTGCTGTGTTGTTTACAAGGATATACCGGTACGATTATGCTCAAAAACGGTAAATTATCAGAATTATTGGGTGAACTTCAGGTAATTTGTTATTGCATTATTATTATTTGGTTTAAAGAATACCTAGTTTCTCTCTGTTCTGATCTGATAGTTTGCAGCTTAGTTAAATTTACCCTTGTATGTGTTAGCTGAAAATGAGTGGAGATTTATATTTAGTTTTTCTTAATTGAAATAAAATAAAAATTGATTTCTATGTAAATTCTGGTAACTAAATGTGTAATTGTGTTTGATAGTCCTTGACGAAGGGTATGGGAAAATCTGGGGAACAATCTGATGGTGATTCTGACTACTCTGATGCCATTGCCCAACAGGTAATAAGGATTTCCAGTTTAATTTAAATAGTGAATTATATAATATTACACTGCATGTAGTTGCAAATAATTTTCTGTTTTGAAATTCCTTACAGGTGCGTCGGTTAGCAATGGAAGTTCGACAACTGGCCTCTGCACGGCAAATAACAGTTCTCAATGGGAATTCTGGCCAAATGGGTATCCTCTACTGTATTTTATATTTAATGGAAATTTGAACAATCTTTTCTTTTTCCCTTTTCCTTTCAGTACATAACCAGCTTTAGGTTATTTTTTTACTGGCTTGCAAAATGTTGTGTTTTAGGCTTTTGGTACTAGTGATGAACTATTCTTTTGATTATTTCATATGGTGGTTTACTTTCTCATCAGATTTTAATTCCTCCTGCCTGGTACAGGTAACCTCACTGGTCTTATAGCTCCAGCTGCCACCTTGGGGGCATTGGGTTATGGGTACATGTGGTGGAAGGTATCTACTTAAATACCATTGCATTATCTTGTGTTTTCTTGTATCAAAACGTCTTTTCATATGCTCAAAACTCTTATTTTTATTATTTATCTTATTTAGTTTTATGTAGCCCTACGATGAAGTTAGGTGCTTTCAGGATGCTAATGTTTTTTCCTTGTTGACAACTAGAGTCTAAAATTCTCAGATTTTATGTACGTAACAAAGCGTAGTATGGCAAGTGCTGTTTCAAACTTGACAAAACATTTGGAGCAAGTATCCGAGGCTCTGTCTGTAAGTGCTGCTTCATTGATGATTTTTTTTGAGGGGTGGGGGCTAGGATGTGGATAATGTGAAAAAGTAGATCACATTGTGCTTCCATTAAGTTATAAATGTGCCAATCCATGTTAAAGAATAAAAGTCGTATGCAACCAGCCAATTGGTGTAGGTGATGAACTTTATTTGCTGTTGATTTTTCCACTGACTAGTTTCCCACTGTGTTTGTGTGGGCAATCTGCTATTCTCTATTTCTAAGTTTTTTTCCTCTTCTTTTTTCTTCTGGATTGGTTACATGAATTCTTGTTGATAATAATCGTGTAAAAGCTGATAGACTTTTTTTTTTCTTGTATTGTGCTATCAGATTAGGCTGCATTTTTAGCAGAATTTTGCATTCCATTGAATTTTTTTGTGTGGATGCAATGGATTCATTTAATTAATAAGCTTGTTTCTTGTTGGAGGAAGGCTTTCCTGGTTTTTTGTTTGTTTTATTTAATGCTAATGTAAAATCATGATAAGTTAGTTTTTAGTAGATAAAGTTTTATGAATATTTTTTGGAAAGGATATTTACACCTCCTAGTAATTAGAAAAGCTTCAATTAGAATTCATACTTCCTAGCAATTGAGAAAGCATGGTTGTCAACCCTCCTAATCATCAGTCAAGTCACCATGCCTTGCTCCACCTAATTGATAGATTTGTATTTTGTACATGTAAGTAGAACACTTGTCAATACTAGACGCTGGTGCTTCCATTTTATTATATTATTTATGATATGATTATGATTATGGATCTCATATGATGTATGGTTGGTACCCGTCCCTTTTTTCTTCTTTACAGAGTGTGACATGTGAGACTATAGGGTGAACTCTTCTGAAAATAATTCAAAACATAGCAATCCTCGATTTTATTATGTTGGCATGTCAAGTTATGAGTTGATTATTCTTTTGGCTGGCTGGCTGACATTGTCATGTTTTCCATTTATGCTGTTGTGTTTATGTATATATTCTTTTGCTAGACTGCCAAGACGCATTTAACACAGAGAATACAACTTTTGGATGATAAAATGGAGAGTCAAAAGGAGATCTCAAAGGCAATTCAAAATGACGTAAGAGAATATGTCTCTCTATGCCCCAGCACCTTAATTTGTGAATGAAGGACCAGGTTTATTTGTTTTGATTGACCTCATCATCAAATGTGTGATCCTTAGTTTTGGGAAACTGTATGAAGCTGCATATAGAAGCATTTAAATGCAATAATTGAAATCCTGATTCTGGCTAGCGTTCTTGTTAATTGATACACCTGTTGAAGGATTTGATTTCACTGAAATTGTTTTTCAAGCAGTAAACTTTATTTTATGTACATCTTATGTGCTGAAAGCCTAGTTGCATGTAAACTTTTTTTGTTAATGAATAACCTAGTGTGATATATCAGCTCATTTAGCTATTATTTAGAACTTATTATATCTTCCTTATTAATTGAAAATACAGTCTCACTTTCGACTGATTTCTATGATATTATAGGTAATATAAGGTAATTACAGGGCAGTCCCTTGCAATCCAAACATTTATCTGTGATATGATCCTAACGTGTCTTTTTTTACACAGGTCAATGCTGCCTCTGAAAATCTTACACAAATTGGCTCTGAGTTATGGCAGTTGCAGTGTTTAGTATCTGGTTTGGTAGGGTTTGCCTAATGATAATTCCTCATTTTTTTGGCTTTGCTGGCTCTGACTTTCTTTGTCAATATATATCTCATATTCTCAAACTCACGTATCCGCACACAACCCTATTCATCCGATTGAAGCACCAAAAACACTGACGATGTGCTTTATTAAACCTTCTTATTTGTTCCATTTCCATTTGAAATAGGAAAAGAAGAAAAAAGTTCAATAATAATGAAGGGTTGAAATGGCTCAATTTTTTATTGTAATTGGGTATGTTTGTCTTTGTTTCTCTGTCCCTTATCTGAATTCATTACAATCTGTTCTTTTTGCAGGATGGAAAGATAGGTTCATTGGAGGAGAAACAGGTGAACCAACACTTAAACATAAACATTTTTTCAATTTAAATTGAAAATCATATCTAATTCTATATATCCATGTGTTGCTGGCATTTCTATAACATGCTGAGGTTTGCTGAACATCTTTCCCCATGAAAAGTTTGCATTATCTGGTTTATTTATCTTTTTTTTTTGGAGTCGCAAGAATATTAATAGTTAAGTACATGCATCACAGATTGGACACGTTTTGTGTCAAAGATGTTTGAATGAATGTTTGTTATGTTGAAGTGCACCGTAAGTCATAAACACTGAATATTTTTGTGTGATATTCTTCGTGTTTGCTCAAGGAATTGAAAGTTGTATTTAGAGCATCTGTGATGCCTTTAATAATTGAAATGATGTTTACATGCCATTGAAACTTTTGGTGGATGAACAAACCTTTTCTTGTTCCAAAATCTTGTTAAGAGTTGAAAGTAATAATCCATGAGTTGTGGGTGCTCTGATAGTCAGATGAGTATTTGAATTTTCTTTTGCTATGGTTTTTCATTGTGTGTGTTTGTTACTTAATTTTGAGGCCAACTAAAAGCTGGAAGCATTCTAACCTCTTTATTCGTTTATTATATAGATTGATTGTAGTTGCTTATGATAAAATGGTTGCTTCCTAAGCAGGCATAGTGAGATAACTCACCAGTGTTTTATGCCTTGAAATTGCATAAATGGGCGGTTCTTGTTGTCTGAGCTCCTGTTTGTATTATTGCTAATGTACTGATTCAATTGTATGGTGACAGGATATTGCAAATATGGGTGTGATGTACCTGTGCAACTTTGTTGGTGGCAAAAAAGCAAAAATGCCTAAAGCTCTAGAGGTTGGAAATAGTATATGCATTTGGTTATTTTTTAATTCTATGCATCTGATTTTTACATTAGAAGTGGTTAATGGGCATTGTAAACAAATCATATTGCCTGCTTGAATTAGCACATTGTAAAATTTTGCTCTCACCACCATCCAGAAGTGGAGGTTTTGGACAAGGGAAGGCAGTATTAGTTTTCATTAACCTGTCTTATCAAACCTCCAATTACATTAGTCTAGTTTTATATCTGACAACTTCAGCTTTCTGTATCTTGCAGGATCAGTTCAAACCTTCAGGAAGAACTCGTGCTTCACTCATGTACTCTGAAGTCCCAAGTTTGACGGTATCTTTCTTATTTAATGAATTGAATTTAAATTTCCGTGTCTTTGTTCTCCCTTATTTGCACACAAGTGTACCTAATACCCTGGTATAGATTAGCTGAAGTTAGGTATGCAGCTTAGCTGCAGATTTACAGTTTGATCCTTCAACCACTACATGCTAACTGGCCTGGGCACTGTCATTTTAATACGTAATCATGTCCCTCTAAGCCACACTTGAATCCCAGAAAAGAGAGCAAACAAATGTAAAATGTATGTTAGCATGCTTTGAACCAGGCCATATCTGCTTTCTGGTCTGTTGGCACTGCTTATTTAAGGTAACAGGAAATCTTTATGCTTAAAACATTGAGGATTTGGGCTGAGAATTTTAGGTGACAATAAAAATGCATTTTGTTCACTGAGTATAGTCTGGACTAGAATTTGATGCCTCTCTCAATCCTGACAGGGTCTAAAGGAGCTTGCAGACGATTTATCTCAAACCTTCGGTGAGCCAGCCACTGATGCTATTCTGCAAGATGGAACTGATAATCTGGAAGACCAGCCAAGAATCCCACGTATTGATCAACCGAGAGCTCTGCTCAGGTTTTTTCCCCAACATTTTCAAGTTTTAAATGCTAATAATCTGCTAGAGCAGCTTGTGCATGTGCATATACAGTATATTGGGATGGATTTCTTTGTTGCAGGCAAAACAATCAGTTATTTACTGTTATTTTTCATAGCTATCTGAAAGGAAAAACAAGAATGATCATATTTTGTGTTCTCTAACAACTAGTGAGAAACTTTTAGGGTGGGTCTGTTTCCACACCTCCAAAATCTAAATTTACGACAACACCATTAATAAGGTGTTTGTAAGGGGAATAATTAATTGACTTTTATATAAATTTGCCAATTCCCATGATATCTATACAGTTTGAATTGCACCCAAATGGGTGCAGTTGTTGAAGAATTGGATGTTACAAATTGAATCGCACCTAGACTTTTGTTACCGTCTTCCCTCCCTCTGCTTTCTTCTTACCGGTTGTGATAGGGACGCAGCTCCTCATCTTTTCTCCGCTCTTGAAGGGATTTTAGTCCAACAACTACTATGAGATTAGGCATTCTTTTAGAAATATTTTTAAATTTCGAATATCTGTTTCCCTGAATCTCCCATCTGGTGACCAATATCGCTGGAGTTATAGTGTTGGACTGCACTGTTTTGCCCGTTTGGTGGGTTTTTGCATATGAAGGACTAAAGAAATGAACTTAATGGTGAGGCTTTAGCTTGGTGATTAAAAATAAAGGTGTTATTGCTGGCGGCTTCAGAACTCTGGTGTTAGAAAATTTTCTTTCGAATCTTTTTTCCCATATTTTTTTTAACCCTACACCTTTGAATTAATTGATGATGATCTTAGTCTCTTTATCTCATAGGTGAAGTATTCGAATTGTTCTGGTGGGTAATTAATTTGTCTTATTGCATAAAGGGGGGATTAATTTGGCTATTTGTAGAAAGGGATGAAGGAGGAGTGACCCCAGGAGAGGATAGGGAGTGTTTGGATGCTTAGCTGGAAAGAATGTAAAGAAATAAAAGGGGGTCTCGTTATTATTTTTTCTTGGATTAGATTTTGGTGGCGTGGAGATAGAATTACCCAAACTTTATTGGTGGAAAAACTTTCCTTATACCAAATCCGTGTTTTGGTTCTGAAGTCGTCAACCCATATACCGCATATCATAACTTAGTAGCATATACCCTGTTTCCTTATTATGTTAATGGACTACGGTGGTTGGTGATTAAGCTTGGGGTTATGTCTCACTCACTGAGCTGGTGCTTTCTGGTAGGAAAGGTGGTGATAAAGCTTCTGGGTTGTGCTTCATCTTGTTGCTCATAATTATGTGTTTCTCTGAAATATAATGTTGAAATGCCATGCCCCTTCTTTCTTCTTGACGTGCAATTCTGTTGCTTACAGTTTTGTTCTGCACGGTTTGCCATTTGCAGGTTTAATTCTGCCAGGTGTTGATTGCAATATCATTGACACGACACCTAGCTGCATCTTTGCAACATGCTCGTAGATTATTTATGTACAAATAAGGACATTTTCCACTACACTGAGCAACTTGATCACTCAAATGATGGTTGATTTCTCATGGTAGATTCCCTCTGTAGGTTTCTATTTGACAATAGACGTTGCTCTGCTTTGGAAATTCAATAAACAAAAGCAGTCTGTTTATAGTACAAAGTGTATTTCATCGTAATTTTTTATTTGTTGCAAGTGTTATGGAAACAACCCGTAGGCATGTAAAGCAATGGAACTTTTCTAGTGACTTGTAAAATAGGCTTGTTATGAGAATGGTGTACGCCCTTGCGTGCCTGTTTGGGACATGAGAATTTAATGTTTCCTCAGAAAGTAAAAATGCGAAAGTAATTGTTGTTGTTCTCAAGTGTATTTGACATTCCAGGGACGTGTGATTTTCTCCATTAGTTCATGCCCGTTTCCGCTACTTTAAGCTGCTAAAAACAAAATCTCTTAAGCTAGAGAATGCTCAAGAACAAACCTTCTTAAGGAGGCTAGGTATTCTTCTTTGGTGACCATTTTCATTCTTTCAATTCCTTCTCATAGTCAGACTCCTATTACAAATGATCACACAGAAATCAACATAAAATTAAAATGTTATTCTAGCTCCATAAATAACCAAATATCTAATGAGGGATTTACATATAAAAATGTTTGTTTTTTTTTATCTGATAAATTGATAATATTTACCGGAAGATCTGTGAAAGTTGACGTTCCCCAGTACTTGAGAGCAGCTAAATCATATGCTCTTGCGGCGGATTCTTCTTCATCACATCATCACAAGCTCCTGCTGCATTTGCAGAAGTTCTCGAAGGTTAATTCGCTTTATTTTTCTCTAGAGACAACTAAGATTGATTTGAACCAGAAAGCGAAGCGCTCGCCAATATAAACTGCTCAGAGAAAAATGAAGTTGAGATGGACCCAGATGACAAAAGCGATCGTGATCTATCAAGTAGTGGCAAGAGCTGCGGTCGAATCACCAAGTGGCCGTTGCTGCTGTTGACAAATTTGTTGATTATTGCAGCTTAATGCAAATGTAGAACGGTCTCTCCGCCGTCTTTTAATACAATTACTTGTCTCCGCACCGCTTCTTTCTTTTTCTATCATGCACAAGCGACGCCTTCCTGGGCTTATGTGATCACCAATATTCCCTGTCAACTCCATCTTTGTCTGCAGTAACAGGACTCTTTAGGGAAAATCGAGAGCGACAAAAAGACCAGACTCTATTAATATGTTTACAAAACTAATTAATGAAGTATTTACAAGCATGTTCGTTTGTTTGTTTTCAGCTGTAACAACTGCTCATATGCTTCATGAGCACCCACCCCAGACAATATCCTCGGTACCATCACTTTTCAAAAATTCTGCCAAGAATTTTTGCAGTAGTACTTGAAGAAGTACGTTGATTAGCAGACAGCACAGTAGCAGTTTTGTTAATGAATGGCAGGAAAGGTGGAATGCAGGCCTAAGAACTCCGAAAACGTAAATATAGAAATAAAAAAAGTATAAGATTACTAAGAAGGATGACATATTATATTTTATTTCCTCTTTTATGAAATTCAGTGTGAATGTTTAGCACCAAATTGTCTCGCTATTCATTAACAGCATAACAATCTGCTATTAATGAATCATTTTCCTTGAAATTATCACGAGGATCGTACTCAAGTTTAACAGCATCTTTTAACCCTTAATTTAACTGCTGGAAATGATCAGAAATGCATTGAATTTAAGCTAAATGTCCTGGTTTAAATACCCCAGACTAAATTTCTGGTCCACAGTTTGGATTTAGGGATGATCAGCTGATAATTTTAATAAACAAAAGAAAAATATAATGCAGTGTTGAAATTCTTGGAGGGATGATGGATTTAATTTTAATATATAATTAAGCCTAGCTCGGACAAAAGGTGAATTTGGCTTTACTTACATTAAAGCTTCCAAATTGCCTTTTAGATTATTTTTTTTTCCTTAACGCATTCTCTTTCACTTGTTTTCTCTTTCTTTCGGCCTGTTCATTAATGGGATTCTTCCTCAGAGTTACAATGTTTTCCGTTGAAATTAGAATTTTTAAATTTTTTTAATATATTAATATCAAAAATAAATTTTAAAAAATTAAAAATATATATTATTTTAATATATTTCTAAATAAAAAAATAACAATTACAATATTCTGGCACATTTATATTTTGTAAGTGTTCGTGTTTATTTTATATGAGTCTCCATGGCTAAATTTGGAAGATTGGTTTCTTAATTGACGGCGGTGTTTTTCATGGAATCTAACTTCATTTAATACTAATATATTTCAAGGATAGTTTAGGTTTTATCGGGTTCGGGTATAAATAATAAACATAAAGTTGGGTTTTCAGGGGTAAAACCGTAAAAGAAACTGCTCCACCCGACCTCAAATTCAACCCAGACTCAACTGGAAATTTATTTGTGTTCATAAAGTTGAAGAAAATTAAATCTTAAATTATAAAATGCACACATATACTATAGTTTAATACATAATAAAAATGAAAAGAAAAAATGAAAGAACAGGATTAAATAAACGACAGCAAAATTAAGCAGTCTCTCACTCTGGCTTGCTTTTCTTATTCATTTTTGTCTGTACCGAGCTCACTCTCATTCTCTCTCTCAGTCTAACAACACGTTCACTTTCAAGCAAACTCGAAAATATATGCGTACATTTCCATATCCGCTATATTTATCAGCAACATGATCAGGCTTTAATTATGTCTGCAGAGGAGTTGATGGAAGACGTAAAATTTCTAACAAGGCTTTCCCTTAAAGCAGCCAAGTGAACCAGCAAATCGAGTTAGCCTGGTCACAAATGTTCCTGGTTTCGATTTCATCACGTGAAACCTTGAGATCCGCCTGCTTGAAGTGATAGGACTCCCGGATTGAACAAAGAATGCTCCGTTCATCATGAGATCATTGTCAGATCTCCAATTCCAATTCTTCCACTCGCTCTCCACTGCGTAATCCCTCTTGGTCACCTGCATAAACGTACGTAAAACAATTAATATTAGCAGGAAGAAAATTCAATTGATCACCAAGCATTTGGAAGTTAAAAAACTGCCTGAAGGGCACTGGAGGAGAGGGGTATAATATCTGGTTATATACATACCTCCTTAGCAAAAGTGTTATTAGGAGCAATAAATCGATTGCCCTGACTGACGATGGTAGGGTTGTGGCTTCCACCAATGGCATACATCATCCAGTGGGTGTAGTCATTGTTGACCACGTGGAAGAAACCCCATCTGCACCTAGGCATCCTCTGAACCAATCCCCTACCAAAGTGGTTGAATGCAACTGTAATTTGCATTATAGAATCACCCGAGTAGCTATCACTTGCACCGAACAACATCACCTGCATGAGAAATCATTGGTTATTATCAACCAGAGATCTATTGAAATGAGGAAAACATTTAAGAGTTGATTTAGTAAACAGCTAAAGTCATTTAATAAGGTGACTGTCTTCCTTATTTTCCAGATTACATTCTAATTAAGAGTCAAATACTACAAGATAAGGAATTT
>Ga0325410_1003765_pt1 | contig 17094 bp, 6 predicted proteins | sample PopdelMetagenome_16_FD_206182 | JGI IMG/M metagenome (GOLD analysis project Ga0325410, IMG submission 206182) | Populus deltoides microbial communities from Bellville, Georgia, United States - Xylem-PdIQD-R3 | ecosystem: Host-associated > Plants > Phyllosphere > Stem > Wood/Secondary xylem...
CGAAAAGACGAGGAACCCGACCTTATGCAGCCAAAACATGTGAGATTAATATTTTGGCAGGTTGATAATTGAGATTTAGACTAAACATCAATATAATTATTCGGGTCCAAGAATCTCTCACAGAACGGTCACCATCGTTCGTCAGTTCTTGTGCACAGATGTCGAGCTGTAATCAAGATTGGTGGTTGATGGGGCACATCTCTGGATAGGAGGTAAATGCCAAAAAAAACTTAAATGCACCTTAGCTGTCCATGAATAATTCATAGCTAGTGCTATGTGCCTGTAGCTAGCCACCTCGAACCAGATGGCTACTCGGTTCTAATCATGAATCCTTACAGCTAAGATCAAACCACCTGCAAAAAAGACACGTTTCTGCTCCTGCGTACAATTAGGCCAGCCATCGAAACTCCTTTAAGCATAGACTGACTCAAAGAGAAAGCAGAGAAAAAAGAAGAAGAAATAATAGTCAAGAAAAGAAGCAACCCTTTAAAGCATAAGTTTTGTCGTGGAGCACATGCACGGGAAGAGACCAGAAGAGAATGACTCTTGCAAAATTGATTAATTGGTTGAGCTAAATCATAGCAAATGAATCACAATTTATTATCTTTACCGACTGTAAAATTCACAATCATGTTAATTGAAAATCAATTTGTTTGTTTTTATATTTTTAAAATATTTAAAATATTTTTATTTTTTAAAATTAATTATTTTATATTTTTATATTGTTTTTATGTGTTATGTGGTGAATGATTTCTTAAAAATAAAAAAAAATATTATTTTTAAATAAAAATTATTTTAAAAAATAATGATTATTATATTTGCAAAAACCTTGTTAGAGCTAATAATGGATTCATTTTAAAAAATATATATATTTGGTTTTTAATAACTTTATGGGATTATTCTTTCATGCAGAAGGTGAGAAAATATAAGAAAAGGAAGAAAATAAAGTCAGCATTCGATGCTAAACTCCTAGCAAACTATTTTGAAAATTTAAGAATTTGATAGTACAAAAACTAAAACAATTGAAGCTGAAACAGGGAAGAATGCTAAACTATCCAACTCTCTTTGGTCTTCACATGAAAGACCGCTTCGAAACCTTTGACGATTCGGAGATGAAAGAGAAAAAAGAATCACAATCGAGATAGAGTTGTATGACTTCGAATCACAAGAGATTTTGTGTGGTTCGATTTTATAATTTTTTGGGTCTCAACTATTACGTGAAATTAAGAATACCACGTGTTGTGCTACATATCTCGGATTTGATCGAGACGACCATGGAACCACCGAGCATGTAGATCAGTTGGTACCAAGCTGTTCTAATCTAATCAAGGTTTTTAGTTTTGACTTGAAAATACAGCTGCGTTAAATACTCGACAAGAAAAGTTTTGTCACCCTTGTAATTTTACTCGGCTCAAATTTGGATCAAGATATCATGGAAGCCAGCAACATCCTCCAACCTACCATCGAAGCAACAACATCCTCCATTCCAAGCGAGGTGACACCCCCACAGTTTTTTTTAAGAAAAAAAATATTGTAAAAACTTTCTTAAACATCTAAAAAAAAATAAAATTAATGGCTAGAATTTCTAAAGTCCCCCCTGTCCACGCCTTCAAAATCCCCATTTAAATACCATGGGCCTTATTCTGTAACATTGTTTTTTGGGTAGGCCTATTGTTGTTGCTCTCTTTTTTTTTTTTTTTGAAGAAAATATTTGGGCTAGATTCAAAGTGTAATAATACGAATCTCTTTTTATCAAATAATATTAAGGCAAACGACCTGGGTGACTGCTATAATGCAATGGAGCAGTCTGTTCAATCATTCTCCTTGCTGTTGGGATCATCATCATCCTTGGGGGATTCCTTCCTTCATTATTCATCGTCTCCTTCCTTGGCTTATGATAACAACATGTAAGATTTGGCTCGCATAAATGAGATAATAGACTCATAAATGATTTAATAAATATTAATACTAAAGTTTTATTGATTAATTTAAAAAGTAATTTTGTATTCAATAACTGCATAATTGATATGTTCGCTCGAAATCTTGCCAAAGAACCTTATTCTGATGGTGACCTCCGTGTTTCAATTCAAAAAAAGAAGAAGAAAAAAGGGTAACCTGTTTGGAACTTAATCCATAGAATAATCAAAGTGGGTTATTGGCCTCAAACTTGGTTGGGCCAACTAGCTTCGAGACTGAAGTTGCATGCTTGGGCTATATCTTGTTTGAGCTCTCTTGTTTTCGTTATTTTCCTTCCACTTTGACGATCTACGAAGTGTCAACATTAGTTGACAACCTGGACGCTTCCTATAACAAGCTCGTCTCTGTTCCTTGTTAGATACATAGAAAGAAAATATTTTTAATCCTTGACTTTTGGTATCGATACATAGAAAGTCATTCAGAAAATTGATTATGGAAGGTGCTACCAACCCCTTTGAGTTTCCATTTAGAACAGCGTTCCGAATATTTTTAAACCAAGGCTAAGCATAAAAATCTCAATTTGATTCATTCAACGTACACCAGAAGGGGATTTTTATTTGCTCAAGGATGGTTCTAATTTGACGTCAAATCTATCCTAAAAATCACTTTTCAGCTCCTAAATTTACAGGATGTATTTTTTATATATAACTAATTTAAAAGAAGTATTAATTTACTCTTTGTTAAAAACATTACCAAATTTATGGAAACATTATTTTGAGATGCTTTCTAAGAACTTTAATGGGATTTGAGAAGTGGGTTTTTATTAGATGCATCAATCGAAAGTGAGAGATTTATCTAAAATATCCCATCAAAAAAGAATCTTGCCTTAAATATATAAAAGTAAGATAGATGCGAGAATATGTTAAAAATAATAATAATAAAAAAAGACATTGTAAATGCATATAAAATATGATTGACCCTCCCAGTTTGAAATTAATAGTTGAAGTTTATGGATTGCTTACCGTCCTTCCTTTCCTTCTGAGCTAAAATCATGTGAAGAGCTTGTAATTAAGGAGCTGTGGTGACGCAGTGTATAATAAAATGATATAATTAGGAATTTTAAAATTTTATTCATAAAAATAAAAATAAGATAAACCAACTTAATTTAATAAAAATATAATTGTTTACATTAAAACAAAAACTTATTTTTTACACCTCCAATCTGCCTTTTTAACTCAACACTAGTGGCATGACCCATAAATATTTTTGTGGTGTTTATAATAAATGTGATAGTTGTTATTTTTTAAAGTATTTTTTATTTAAAAATATATCAAAATAATATTTTTTATTTAAAAAAATATATTTTTACCTAACACATCAAAAAATAATATTAAAACATAAAAACATCATTAAATTTTGACAAAACACCGTTTAGACAGCGTCAAAAACAGTACAAGTCAGTACATCCTCATTCTAACACATTCCAGCTAAAAAACAGCCACTTGCACTTTAACTTTCACGCATGCTATTATTGGTCCAATTTTCCACCACGATATCAGTTTGGTTTTTGAACCTTCTTCAATAGAAGAATGCGAATCCGCGTTTTGACTTTTCAGAAAGAAGACGATCAGTACATAGTCGGTCAACCGATTCCCATTGCCTTGCTTGTGGCTGGAGAAGGAGCTCTTGACAAATTCCACCAATTTTAGGCGTTCCCATTTTAAAATCTCTATATTATAATCCCCTCACATCTTGGATTTCATTTGAAAGTGACACGCTTGTTTGCGCATGTCTATAGTTCAAGTTGACCACTTCATCTGATTCCCACTGATGGTGGAATGATCCCAAAAGAATAAGAAGGGGAGCAATTAGGTCAAATTGCCTGGCTTCTGTGTGCACATGTCTATTTGTGTTAGCAATGGCAATTCCTTTGGCCATAAGATCGAAAAGCAAAGCCACCGGCGCTTAATAAAATAAGTATGTTGCTTAACGTCACCGTCAATTTTGTTTTCACACCCAATTAAACCACTAATTAGCTAATATATTTATCCTCTCAGTGGAACTGAGGATTACTGAATGAATTCAAAGCTTTGATAGATTACTTCGAAGAAGAGCTGTTATCACATCCCACACTTTACTAATTGTCCTTGCGTTGTCATTGTTCTCACCATTTCCTAGTTCCTAGTTAAATTCGGTGCTCCAAATTTAATTAGTCATAATATTTCAAAAAACTGAGATTTGCCCCGTCATTTCATCAGAGTTGATTTAACAAAGATGTCAACCTAGAACCTTAACCGTTATAAATTAAAAAACAAAACCTGATTAACCTGGTGAAAAACCAACCCTTAACCCATTAATTATTTTTTAAAACAAAATTAATCAAATGAAATTGAACAAAAACCTTGATTGTTATTTTGATTTCTTTTATAAAAAAAATTGTCTTGAAAGTTGATTTGGAGCTCCTGATTCAAAATCAAGATCTGGTCTCAAATCAAATCCGGATCGGGTTTTCAACCATGGATCGGGGTAGTGTATAAACAATCACTTAATTCTCGTTGGAAGAAAGATACAGGAGACCAGGTCAAACCAACGAACGAGGCATAAACAAATGAAATCGGACAGAGGATGATAGTGTGGGATAAAGAAATTAGCAACATCGGAAGGCACGAGCACATGCTTGATTGCAAAAGATGAAAGAGGCACCTACGACAACCATAAGCAAGCCCATTTATCATTTTATGTTGGATTAGTGGCTACATTACTTTACTTTAACTTTGTGTGAGGTCTGGAGATGAGTGTTGACCCTGTCTCGGAAATATTAAATTAAATTATAAGTAAAAGTGTTTATTTTGTTATTTGGATTGGACAGTGCAATTCACAGAAAAGATAAATTTTTTTATATGTTTTTAGAGTTTTTTTAATAATTTTTTTTGTTAGTATTAAATTTTTTTATTCAGGTATCAGACTTTTATGACACGGATCCCAGATTTAATAGTTTAACATAGTTTGACGAGTTAACCCTTAAATTTTTTTTTTTGCTTTGTTTTTCTTTTTAATTAATTTATTTCGTTTACTTTAGTTTGTTAATGTTAAATTTCTTTCTATTTAGTAAAAGATGAGCTGGTTTTTTTTTACACTTTTAGAGTGTTTTTTTTTGCTTTTTTTGTTTTTTTTCTTTTAATAATTTTTTTTGTTAGTGTTAAATTTTTTTTATTCAGTTATCAGACTTTCATGACACGGATCCCGGGTTTAACAAGTTAACATGGTTTGACGAGTTAACCCAGAAATTTTTTTTTGCTTTTTTTTCTTTTTAATTAAATTTTTTTGTTTACTTTAGTTTGTTAATGTTAAATTTCTTTTTATTTAGTTATTGACTTTCATGACACGTATTTCAGGTTTCACGGGTTAACCTGGTTTCACGGGCTGTCAATTTTTTTTTTGTTTTTTTATTTAATTTAGTTTGTTAATATTAATTTTTTTATTTACTTATCAAACTTTCATAATACGGATCCTGGATTTAACGGGTTGACCCTATCTCATAAGCATAATAAACTAGTACGTGTTTAGTCTGTATCTCAAGAACAATTGAATTTGAGATTTGTTTGATGCTACTGTGCAAGAATTGGCCCTATCTTACGAGCATGATAAGTTAGGATGTTTATTGTCCGTATCTCAAGAACATAGCAGGTCATAATGTGTTTAGTATATGGAAATGAAGATAATTTTGGACATCTAAGCACCTGAGCATTCTAATATTAATAATTTGAAGTTTCAAGTTTTTGGATTACATGATGATAAAGTTTCTGTTCGTTTGGTTGTCATGGATCATTATTACTCGGGTCACTATGAATTTAATTTAGTACCAATTTAGTATCGAGATTGATTTTTTTTTGTTAAAATTTAAAATTTTTTTTGTTTTAAATTATTTTTTAATGTTTTTAAATTATTTTATGTGGTTGTTAAAAATAAATTTTAAAAAAATAAAAAAATATTATTTTAATATATTTTTAAATAAAAATCACTTTACAAAAACAACTTTTACAACTCTGTCGAGCACTTTTTAATAAAAATAAATAGTGATGGTTCCACTCTTCTGGAAATCTAGAAGGCATGCCAAAAATTAAAAGACATCAGTTGTTGCAAAGTCCATGGAAGGTGGCTATGTGACGATGCAGCATATATATATATATATAAAGACTAACAACTATCGTTTTTAATTTATTTACAATTCAAGAGTGGACTTTACCAGCTAATTAGGTTCTTAAACTACCATTATATGCATATAATTTGTCTACTCTTTCCGTAATTCACTATTATATATAAATCAACCCCACTAGCTAAATGCAGTCATTATAATTCAATTCAATGCAGAATCTTTGGTGAAGATAAATACAAGTAATTTCTGGATGTAGATTTTATTTACAGCTAGCGCAAGTTAGATGAGTAAAAAGAGACCAAAAGAAGAAAATAATAGGGGTGGTCGTTGATGACGATTTGACCAGCATACCTTTCCTACGAGCTTCGTCGTATTTGCGTATTCGAGTGCATGTGCAATAAAACATTTAAATGGATTAGAAAGCAACCTTCTTCTTCAATTCTTCTTACCTTCTGGCGTGTATATATATCCGGTTCCTCTTCCCTCAACTTTTTATCAATAGCAAATTTTCTACACCAACCAACTTTCGGTTTACAATTAATATTTCCTTCTCGGCCGTTTCTCTTTAAAACCATTTGGTGTTAGCAAAAGTTTTGCAGGATAAGTGAAGTTAATCAAAATGATCAGAGGCGAGGACTCGAGGGGTGCTTATTCTGAGAACAACTCGGACACAGAAAGCGTAGCAAGCGACAAAACAGCTTTTAGCGGGCCATTAGGATCAGGAGGAGGAGGACCTCTCAATAAAAAACGTTCTTCAAGGAAGAGCGCGAGGTTCAATATTCCTCCTGAAACCATTATAAATTCCGGTGTTCCTGATGATCCATCTTCCTATGTAGAGATTACTTTGGATATTCGTGAAGATTCTGTGGCAGTTCACAGCGTTCAGGGAGCTAATGAGGATCCCGAATTGACTCTGCTGGCGAAGACTGCGCTGGAGGGTAACAATTCCTCTTCGCTGCGGTCTTCGCTGTTTAGGAACACATCATCCAGAATCAGACAGGTCTCTCAGGAGCTAAAACGTTTTGCTTCTTTATCAAGAAGGACATCTACTAGACGGTTTGATAGGAATAAGTCAGCTGCTGCTCATGCCTTGAAGGGACTTAAGTTCATTACCACCAAAACTGGAAATGGATGGCCTGCTGTTGAGAAGCGATTTCAAGAACTTACTGCTTCTACCAGTGGCCTCCTTCCCTGTTCCTTGTTTGGAGAATGCATAGGTAAGTACCCTTGTTGGCTATTAATTTTCTCGTTAATCTCCTGCTTCAATTAACTGTGATGCTAATTATTGACCACTATATTTATACACGGCAGGTATGAACAAGGACTCTAAGGAATTTGCCGGAGAATTATTTCGTGCACTTGCTCGGAGACATAACATAAATAGTGATTTAATTAACAAGGCACAGCTTAGACAATTCTGGGATCAAATTTCCGATGAAAGCTTTGACTCCAGGCTCCAGATCTTCTTTGACATGTATACTTTCAATTAACATTGCGTTCTTTTAATATTGATTGAGCGCTTTTTATCTTTTGGGATTGCCGCCTGTCTTGTTGCCTGCTCTAAAGTGTTTAATATTGATAATATGTGCAGGGTTGATAAAGATGCTGATGGAAGAATAGCAGAAGAGGAAGTTTTGGAAGTAAGCGATCAAATGAATATTTTAATAGTGTATTATTGGTTGTTTTTTAAAATATATTAAAATAATATATATATATATATATTTTTTTTTTAACATAAGGTGAACAGAATGAATTAATTTTGGTTGATATAACGACTTTATTTCTTAAATAACATTACTAGTTGTGATTGACCGGATCAAATTTATTTGTAGATTATCACTCTAAGTGCTTCTGCAAACAAGCTTTCCAACATTCAGAAACAAGCCAAGGAGTATGCAGCACTAATCATGGAAGAATTAGACCCAGATAATGCTGGATATATCATGGTACAGTACATAAAAGTGTAATTAAACAATCATATAGGTTCATTTATGTTTCCGGGCATAATTAATTTCTTGTTTTGGTGTCAATAAACAGATTTATAACTTGGAAACACTATTATTGCAAGCTCCAAACCAAACCGTCAGAGTTGGAGATAGCAAAGTTCTGAGTCAATTATTGAGCCAAAAGCTGAAGCCCACACAAGAAAACAATCCATTAAAGAGATGGTACCAAAAGATGAAGTACTTTTTGATGGATAATTGGCAGAGAGTTTGGATAATGATGTTGTGGATGGGAATCGTCGCTGGTTTATTTACTTACAAGTTCATACAATATCGGCACAAGGCCGCATATGATGTGATGGGTTATTGCGTTTGTGTTGCCAAAGGAGGGGCAGAGACCCTTAAATTCAATATGGCCTTGATTTTACTACCAGTCTGCCGGAATACCATTACTTGGCTCAGAAACAAGACCAAATTGGGTGTTGCTGTGCCTTTTGATGACAATCTGAATTTCCATAAGGTAACGAGACTTCTGTAATCCTTGTATTTGAGAAGTCTGCGTGATCTTAAAAATCTAATAATACTTGCTATAAATTTGTTCAGGTTATTGCAGTAGGAATTGCCATTGGAATTGGATTACATGCAGGGGCTCATTTAACGTGTGATTTTCCACGACTTATTCATGCCACTGAAGAAGAATACGAGCCTATGAAACCTTACTTTGGAGATGATCAGCCTGAAAACTACTGGTGGTTTTTGAAAGGTGTGGAGGGGATCACAGGCGTTGTAATGGTAGTGCTAATGGCCATAGCTTTCACATTAGCCACGCCTTGGTTTCGGCGTAACAGAATCAACCTGCCTAAACCTCTCAAGAAACTCACTGGCTTCAATGCGTTCTGGTATTCCCACCATCTGTTCGTTATTGTCTACACTCTCCTTGTTGTCCATGGAATTTACCTCTACCTCACAAAGACATGGTATCAAAAAACGGTCAGTGCTTCACTCCTCCCTTTTGTTGCAACTAAAATTAAGAATTTGCTTCCTCTTGACCTTTCAGATATTTCTTGTACATTTACAATCGATTTCCATCTTCTCTTGAGTGCTGCAGACATGGATGTATCTAGCAGTGCCGGTTATTCTTTATGCATGTGAAAGGTTGATCAGGGCTTTCAGATCAAGCATCAGAGCCGTTAAGATCCTCAAGGTCTAATTCAATGAAGTTTCTATGAATTGGTCACTACTCATTTTCAAATTCTAGTACTGGCAAAACTTGCACAATACTGAAGACCACTATTTTTTCATGAACATTTTATTAGGTTGCCGTCTATCCGGGAAACGTCCTGGCATTGCACATGTCAAAGCCCCAAGGATTCAAATACAAGAGTGGGCAGTACATGTTTGTCAACTGCGCTGCAGTTTCTCCCTTTGAATGGTAAGAATCTAATTTCTGTGGCAGATAGCTAGCTAGCGCCCGCTTCAACCCAAGAAATCCAATTATTTTGGCCTTCGACACTAATGCATAATAATTGGTATGAACACAGGCACCCATTTTCTATCACTTCAGCACCAGGAGATGACTACCTAAGCGTGCACATTCGAACACTCGGTGATTGGACGAGGCAACTCAAAACTGTTTTCTCTGAGGTCTGTCGTTAGCTACATTTATATATGCTGCATGCCAAACCAAATTCCCTTCTTGCTTGGTTCTGAACAATCTCTTATATGTTTTCAATGGTTGTTAGGTTTGTCAGCCTCCGACTGCTGGGAAGAGTGGATTACTCAGAGCTGATATGCAAGGAGGAAACAATCCTAGGTAATAATTAATTATGAAATCTTGGTGGAAGGTGTTGAATTGATGATAAGCTATTAAAATCATATATATATACTTTTGACTAAAATCTGTTAGTGATTCAATAGCGATGGCATGATCATCGATAATAGTAGCACAATTTTATTGCCTTGAGCATTTCATTGACAAGTGGCGATTAAATAAATGTACAGCATTCCCAAGATACTAGTTGATGGTCCATTTGGAGCTCCGGCACAAGACTACAAGAAATATGATGTGGTGCTACTAGTAGGGCTTGGCATCGGAGCCACACCTATGATCAGCATAGTCAAGGACATTATCAACAACATGAAAATCAAGGATAAGGATGAAGGGAATAATGGAGCCTTGGATGCGTTGGAAAGTGGCAGAGCAACGCCTAATAAGAACAACAAGATTAATAGCAAAAGTTTCAAAACAAGAAAAGCATACTTCTATTGGGTCACAAGGGAACAGGGTTCGTTTGAGTGGTTCAAAGGGATAATGAATGAGGTGGCAGAGATGGATGACAAGCAGGTGATAGAATTGCACAACTACTGCACAAGTGTATATGAAGAAGGCGATGCAAGGTCAGCTCTCATTGCCATGCTCCAGTCGCTACACCATGCCAAGAGTGGCGTGGATGTGGTTTCAGGCACACGGGTCAAATCCCACTTTGCCAAACCCAACTGGCGACAAGTCTACAAGAAGATCGCTCTTCAGCATCCAGATTCTCGAATTGGTCAGTTCTGCTAACCTTGCTCACCTACTTTTTGTTGGGCCTTTGTTTTTCTCTTCTTTTTGTCCCACGGAAGTAAGGAAATATTACTTAAACAACTTCGTGTGTAAAATTATGTGCAGGAGTTTTCTACTGTGGGGCACCAGCACTCACGAAGGAGCTAAGGCAATTGGCTCTAGACTTCTCTCGCAAGACCTCAACAAAGTTCGATTTTCATAAAGAGAACTTTTAAGGCAGGAAAAGTAGAAGAAGACACACACACACACACAAGCAAGTCATTGATTTTTCTTTTAAAATCTTTAGTGACCATTTAATATTGTAATGTTGCTGAGTGGTGAAACGTCACGACGCCGTCAGCACCCAAGTGCATATAGTAGCTTTCTTTCTAGAATGATTTTTGTTAGGTACACAAAACTATATATTATATATACACTCATGGATAATCCTTCCATAACAGTTGTTCTTGGATTCGGATTAAAATTGATTTTATACTTTATCTTACATGTATAAGCAACCTAATTTGTTGAAGTTTTTGGTGTTCTTCTTAAATGTTCAACGTATAAGCAACCTACTTTGTTGAAGTATAAATGACTGCATATTACGAAGGAAAAAAAATCCAACCGCTCTTGGTGTCATTTTCGCGGATGGTGCTTTCATCTGATCCTTGCTATCTTTTTGTCTTCTTCTTCGAAATTCGATCTCTTCGAATCTCTCGGTTAGGCAGGATATTTAATGGTGATGTAAAAGAGAATCATTTCTTTATACGTGGAAGTTTTTAAAATTTAAAATCTTTATAGATTTTTATTATATTATATTTAATTTTTATTAAATAAATAAAAATAATAAGATTTAAATTCGTGATTACTTGGTTATTAATTTTTTAATATCATATTAAAAAATCAACTCCATCTAATAACTTAAACTAATAACTTAAACTATTAAATTATGAGATAAGATTTTAAAATATAATTTGCTAACATTTTCACCATCATTTTTCCGAAGATGCTACCAATTCTATCATAATTTAGCTAGTATTTTTCTTGAATGTACATTCAGGTATTTATCCGGTGAAACACTGTTGTTTTTGGAGATATATTTTTGAGAGAATAAAAACTATTCTCCAGTAAAGATTTTCCTGAGATATCTCTTTGTATGGCAAGAACTCCATCGCATATAATAAATAATATATGGAAAAAAAGGGAAAAAATAACACTTTAGTTCTTCGCGGATGGCGCTTTCATCTGATCCTTACTATCTTTTTGTCTTCTTCTTCGAAATTTGATCTCTTCGAATCTCTCGGTTAGATTTTATGTTGCTGTAAAGGAACTATTTTTTTATATTATTTTTTAAAATGTTATTTTAAGTGAAAGTTTTTAAAATTTATATAAATCTATATCATGACTGCTTACTCAATAATATTTTAATATTATGTTAAAAAAATTTAATTTTTATCAAATAAATAAAGATGATGAGATTCGAACTCGTGACCGTTTGATCATCAATGCTCTGATACTATATCAAAAAACAATTCAACTCAATAACTTAAATTATTGAATAAGTTTTCAAGATATAATTTTTATTATTTTATAATACTTCTAACATCATCTTTCTAAAAATACTATAATCAATTAGGATTTACCAATTCTATCATAATTTTGCTATTTTTTTTCTTGAATGTACACTCAAGTATTTATCCGATGAAACATTGTTGTTTTTGGAGATATATTTTTGAGAGAATAAAAACTATTCTCCAGTAAAGATTTTCCTGAGACATCTCTTTGTATGGCAAGAACTCCATCGCATATAATAAATAATATATGGAAAAAAAGGGAAAAAATAACACTTAATGTGAGCTCCGAAGATATATATATATATATATATCGGTTAAAAATAAATAAACGAAGGGATATATTTTCAAACAACCAAGGTTTCTGCTGCGTTTACAACAAGAAAACACTGACAGCCTGTTCGTTCCAATAAAATGAAGTCCACTGACCTAAGAAAATCTTTACATTTTCTGCACTTTATGAATCAATCAAGCTTGAATGCAACTCCTCTGACTCGGGAAAATCGGCTTGGATACAAAGTTCCGAGTGCTTTTTTAATCTTTTTTAGATAAGAATTTGACGAATTGCAGACATATTCAAAGAATACAGGCATGCAGAGCGAAATTGAACGGGAAATTTACGCGCAGAGCTATTATTATTTGAATTCATTGCATTTGCATGATTCATTAACAGCTTTTTGGTAAACACGACGTGCGTGGCAGGTTAGAAACTTGGAAGGTCTTCTTTCAGCCTACTATATCAGAATTAATTTTCCAGCATCGTGATAATTTTGAATTAGACCATCGAAAATGGGGTAGGTGATCATTGACTTTTCCTTATAAATTTCGATGAAGAGATGGAGCGGTAGTCTATTTGCATGACTAGTTTGACTCCAGCATATCCAACTCCAAGGCTCTAACTTAAACTCACATTTTATCTGTTTATTTATTTATTTATATGAGATAGTTTCTAAATACCCTTTGCAAGAAAAAAAATATCCATCAAAATATTTAAGTCATCAAATTAAATAGTTTGGTCACAAGAGAAACTCGCATGTTACTCCTCCTTACTGGCTTATGCGCTACATACTCCAATAGATTTTTTTTAATAATTATTAATATTTGGTCATATAAAAAATACCCTTGACAACTTGATATCAACTAAAAAATAATGATGAAAAGATATAAGAAAAATGCCCTAAAAGATATTTTAATAGATTTTTTCTTTAAGGTAATTAAATAATTTTATTGTACTAAAAAATTAAAAAGACTAAAAAGCTATTGGATGTCGATTTTATCTATTTTTTTAATTTCAGGGGAGAGTATATTTACATGAATCTAAGTGGATGGCAGATAAAGTGATCAAAACATATATAATTGAATATCAATGTACTTTAAGCTCAAATGATTCTGGGATTTTTATAGTTATCAAGAAGTCGATCATGGGTTTAATTATTAATAACAATAAGAATACTGAACTTATTTGCACCCATACACAGAGGCGGAGCGGAATGAGAGGGTCCTCCTTACGGTAAATATATTTGTTATCCTTTGCTTTACTTTTGAATTCCTTTCGCTTTGCCTTGGTTTCATGGGTACCAACATGCCTACGTGAAAAGAAAAGAAAAAACAAAGTTATCAATATGTTTTGCTATATTTTCTCTTCCTACAACCCTAATATAATTTTATTATTTTTGCTCCTTTTTTTTTCAAAATCTGCTACTTCTAACAATTATTTTTAAAATTCTTGATAGTGATTTTTTCTCTAATTAATTAGATATATTTTATTAATTTGTTTTGATTATGTTTGGATTTTTTTATGTTTTGTAAGTATCATTTTTTATTATTTGATATGTATAAATTAAGACTAACAGCATTAAAATAAATATATAAGAATTATTTTTTATTATTTTTTATTTTATTTCAAAGTTTATCAAATATAAAATAATTCTTCGTTTTAACTAACGTTTCTTATATACTTTGTATGTTTATACTTGACAGGTATAAATTAAGACCAACAACATTAAAGTATTACATACATCATGAAGATGAAATTAACTTAATTGTTTTAACTCAATTTGGTATTGCTCCAAACCTTTTACTTTATATATAGATCATTATATGTTTGTAATAAGTTATTTGAATAAAACTAGATCATGCTGGGTTTTTTTACCACTCATGTACAATAAATTCAAACAAATATTATATCTTATTATATTTTTTTTTACCACCTCTAATAAATAATCTTAGCTACCTCGCTGCCCATACAGAAAATATTTCAAAACTAGTAATAATAATTAAAATATTTTTTTTTACGTATTTTTCCACTTCAGTTTATAAATGAGTTCAAAACCAAATTTGATAGTATAATTAACTGTTGAATCTAGGGATTGATAATATCAATAAAGTATTTGCTGTGATTTCAGTGGTACAAAGTCCAAGCAATTAAATCACAATGGACCTCAATTTCAATAAAAGACATCTACGATCATGTTGCCTTTCAGACACTGTCGGTTGTTGTCTCTTTTCTACCTCGTTCATAATCTGGTCAATTGACTCTCTCAGCCCCCTTTTTTTTAAAGTCCTTGCTGCCCTCAGCTAGAACTGCATTTCCATGTGTCTGGTCGGCTGCAACCTAACATGTAGGAAGATATTCACATAGGATACCCGTTTTGTTACCTGGAAGAATCATTGGCCGAAGAAAAACAAAAGAAGAAATAATTATTAACATCCAAGGAAGCCCTCAAATTAAAAACATGCTGGGAACCTAGTCAACTGGGAGCCATTTTTCACGATTCGGCGATCGAGTAGAGTTACCTACTCCGAGCTATGTTATCTTTCGAAGTCGATAAAATTAGAATTTTCAAACGTCAACAATCTCGCTCCCCTTTTATTACAAGACGACGGAAACATGAATTGTAGTGGTTAATTGTTGAATATCTCTCACCTAAAGTTTCCTTCCTAAATCTTAATATCAACGATCAAAAAAATCTTTTTGGTTTTATTATTCAAATTCAGCACTATTTTTAAGACCGAAGACACATGGCCAGGATAATAACCATATCAGCGTTTGTTACGGTAGCATTTTAAAATATATTTTACTTGAAGATATATTAAATAATATTTTTTTATTTTTTAATAATTATTTTTTATATCAGCACATTAAAACAATTCAAAATAAAAAATAAAAAATCAATTTTAAACAAAAAAAATTAAATTTTTTTACCAAATAGCATTAAGGGCATGTTTCTAAATTCTACCTAAAACCAAAATGATTATTAAGTTTGAAAGTATATTTAAAACTGTTTTACAAATATTTTTTTGCATTAAAAAATATCAAATTAATTTTTTAATATAATTTCTTTAAAAAAAAATATTAAAAAACATTTTACATCACAATTACATGACACACTTAAAAAAACAACCAGGCTTCGCGTTAGAGCATGTCATCAGTAGAGGATGACTAGCTTGAACCTGGAATGCCCCTTTCCTAGAGGATTAGATTTACGAGAAATCTGCTAATATCTATGACGGACCACGGATCACCATGAATGTGCCTGCCAGCTATACAAAAACTCCTATTACCCAAAGATGATTTCATTTTTCATTCCTAATATCTGCTGATAAATTGTAAATTCATTCCCGAAAGTAATTAAATCATTCTCTTCATGAGATTTTTAAACATTAATTCCCCTGAGATGACTTAAATATATATCGGAAGCCCCCCCAGGTTCGGAGGGGCCTTGTTTTACAGGTTCGTGGCCCGACATCAAATCCATTACAGCTCAAAAGCCCAAAAGACCTAAAGACAGGAAGAAACAGGACCTCCTAATAGAGATTTTTTCCCAAATTTATTTTCGAGAAAGTTTCAAGAATTTATCAGCAGAACCAGGAAAGAATAATTGCTTCATGTGTGATTCAAAACTGTTAATAGGTTATTGTAGCAATAAGTAATCGTGTTTGTCAAGGAGCAGCTGACATGGGATTCAGATTTACGATTTCATGGAAATAATAGTTTAATATTGTTCTTTATATAATTAAAATGATAATAATAATAATAATATCTTTATCTCTTTTTTTTTTTTTGCTAAAATGAGATTTAAAGCTCAATGTTTTTTTAAGTTGCCATTCACATGGAGATTTTTTTTTATCCATTCATTGTTGCCTGTAAGATCAAATTTCACCATTGATGGATTTCATCCAATCTATTTTCAAGCACCAGCTTTAATATTTATACAGTAAACATAAAAATCGCAGCTTGCTACTTCAAAAATAAATCAATATGATCTTAACTTGCAATGGTTAAGATGGTTTCTTCAAGCCATATCCAGACCATTCATGAAAAATCAATAGAGCTATCCGAGCTCCTCTAGCTTCCCAAAACAGGATGTTTTTCAACAAACCAAGCAGGCAAGCTAGTTTCATCTCATCGTGAGATTAAACTGGGAAATGGGCTGCATTACTAGAGTCAATAGATGGAAGATTTCATCAAACAAAACTGAAAAACGCCAGACCCTTCCAAATTAAGTAATAAAAGCTCCAAACTTTTTATTTTAGATCAAGAAACATCAAACTCTCATCTAGAAAGGCATCATGACTGCAAATTTGATTGTAGGAAACAAGCAAAAGATAATCTCGACAATATAGAAGGAAACAATATACTGAAAAAACAAAAAAGTGAAAGAGGCTGCCACCAGCCCAGGACAGCCTTAGTTATAAGTATTTTTAGGGTAGGGTTTGCAGAGCAAAGATAAGGGTTTGTGTGATCGAAGAGAAAGGGAAACCTTCGTTGAATTTGATTCAAACAATGTTCACGGCAATTGTGCCACACAAACTCCTATAAAAATGGGATCAACAAAATTACTACAAATTTGAAGTCTTAGAATTTTTCTTTATATTAACAAAATAACTAAAACGTGATTTTTTTTTTATTAATCGTCAACCTTTTTACTCTTTAATTGGATCTTTTAATGGCGAATTGATTCT
>Ga0325410_1003767_pt1 | contig 17091 bp, 15 predicted proteins | sample PopdelMetagenome_16_FD_206182 | JGI IMG/M metagenome (GOLD analysis project Ga0325410, IMG submission 206182) | Populus deltoides microbial communities from Bellville, Georgia, United States - Xylem-PdIQD-R3 | ecosystem: Host-associated > Plants > Phyllosphere > Stem > Wood/Secondary xylem...
GTTTCGTTGACTAACACCACCACAAAACCTCCCTGTTTTCAAGCCATTCAGATTTGAAACGACAAAAGAAGAAAAATTTATGAATTCCCCTAACCAATGTGCAAGGAAAGATATGATATTTGCTTCTTCTTCTTCTTTTTTAATCTGTTCATCTTGACCTTTATCCTTTTCACTGATTCACGCTTTACCACAATCTCCAATCACGCTGATTGCTCTCTCGTGTAATCATAATCTCATCCCATCTTCCTTTTATATATATATATATATATATGGCAAGTGGGTTTCTCCTCTATTATGATTTAGGATTTTAATTCTAGACAACTTAGGTTAAGATAAAGAATTTGTTCTTATATATTAATCGTATATTTAAAAATAAATACTGTATTTCTTCTTTTTTAAATAAATACTGTATTTCTCTTAACATCTATACATGTCTAGAAGGTATTTTCCTTGCTGTCCGAATCAATCCCTTCACAACGTTGAACATATAATATCAAAGGAACATTAACCTAGACAGAAACCAGATTTTAAAAACACACACACGCGCACACGCGCGCGCACACACACACACAAAAACTACATTAAAAATTATACTCTGGTTAAGTTTCTGTTTAATTGTCACCTTCAAGGTCTTATTAAGAAATTCAAGAAATAATAATAAAAAAAAAGATCTGAAGAAGCAGCAAAGAAAGCTTCAAACTTCTAAAATTGATGCTTCTATGACACTACAACGATATATAAAGAGAGAGAGACATGTAAGAAGGAAAAACATGTAATGTAAAGCATGCCCTTCCTCATTACCTACCACTGACAACTCCACATCCTCTTACACATTAGGCAACACCCCGGAATTGGAATACCCTACTTCTTTTTAGAGATTTTTAAAATGTGGGTGGCTTTAGCGAATGCCAATTGCCTTATTTCCATCTGGGTTTTTGATTTAAAGAGGAAAGTTTAGAGCTTTATTGCTTACCCCTTTTATTGCCTGCTATTGCAAGGAAGTCGTGCCGGGATAAGGCAGGTTTTGTACAATCAGGTTTGTGATTTCAGAAAGAAAGATGATTTTTTTTTATTGGATATCTTGTTACCTAGAACTTTGAAGTGTTTCTTTCCTTTTCAATTATGATTTGATGCAACTTTGAATAATAAATAAAACGTGCTTGTGTTTATGGTGTTCTGTTTTCTCCTCTTATCCCCCTGCCGACATGCCATATCTTCCCCCACTAGAGTAAATGAAAGGTGCTTGTATATGAGTATCTTGCTTGTTCCTTTTATTTTTATCTTTTGCTAGTTGTTGAGGGTTTATGTGGCATTTCTGTTCTATATGAAAGGAAGGTCTTTGTTTTTATTTGTTGATGCGAAAGTTGGATTGCAACATCTGCAAGTGCAGTCTGCTAATTCTTTAGTTGTGAAATGCTGGACGCGTGTTTGAATTGTTGAATACATGGATTTTGTGGTGTTTAAATTGTTTACCTTCCCACCTTGTTTGCAGGCTTGTTGGTATCCAAACAAAATGGCTTCTGATCTTAAGAATAGCCTAACCAAGGAATACGTTGGCATGGAGTTGTGGGTGATAATTGTCGTCTGTCTGGGACTGGTTTGTGTATTTGTCCTGGTTGTTTCACTGTGGCTATCGTTTAGAAAGAAATCGAGAAGAGAAAATAACATGCCTCCTGTTAGCTATATGCCTAAGGTTTCAGAGGAGATTAAAGAGATTGGTGTTGATCAAAATTCAGCAAATAATGATGGTTTCCCCAGCCTTCATGACAAGTTCGGTGACAAAGAAGAAGCAGATAAAGTATTGATCCAACTAGAAAATGGTGATGATAGCAGCCAATCGGGCTCCTTTAATCATGTCGAGAAAGTTGGTGTTGGGTCTCAATCAGGAGAAGAGGGGGGCACCAAGGTAGCTTCTGTCCACGGGCCTTCTTCACATCCTTTGACCGCACCTTCACCTCTGTCTGGCCTGCCTGAATTTTCACAGTTGGGATGGGGGCATTGGTTTACCCTCAGAGATCTGCAAGTTGCAACAAACCGATTTTCCAAGGATAACATTATTGGCGATGGTGGATATGGAGTTGTCTATCAGGGTCATATGATTAATGGGACTCCTGTGGCTGTTAAGAAGCTCCTTAACAATCCGTAAGTTGGGGACAAATTTATTTTATAATCCTATAAATTTTTCACTGGACTATTTTGCAGAGTGGAAGTTAGTTCGATGGTCTCTTAATGTTTCTCTTACAGAGGACAAGCTGATAAAGATTTTAGAGTTGAAGTGGAGGCTATTGGTCATGTACGTCATAAAAACCTTGTTCGACTTCTAGGGTATTGCATGGAAGGAACCCAGAGGTATCATATCCTTTCCTGTTTTCTCTCTTATTTGGGAAAAAAGGTAGATTTTTTTTAGCTAGATTTCTTTGTAGAAAGTGGAGGATAACATTCTGAATGTCACAGAAATGCCTCTAGTTTAATGTTTTATTAGAAGTATAATGTAGTATACTTCTGGATAATTAAAATTTGTCTTGTGAATTATTTTTTAAAAATGAAATTAATTATGAATTAGATTATTGTATTTACAATTTTACAGAAAAAATCTGTACTATACTGTTTTGTGATCTTGCTGGTTGTCAATGGTTCTTTGTATATAAAACTACAGAAAATATGTAATGACATCCCAGTTACATGTCTAGTCTCAAGTTCATCAAATTGCTTATAAATATCTTGCAATTGATGATCCAGAATTTGCTTGCTGTTATCAGTTGTGTTTAAAAAGAACAACACCTTTTGCATGATCTTAGATGCATTAATTTCAGGATGTTGGTATATGAGTATGTCAACAACGGCAATTTAGAGCAATGGCTCCGTGGAGGTATGCGTCAACATGGATATCTTACGTGGGAGGCTCGCATGAAAATTCTCCTTGGCACTGCTAAGGCGTAAGTTCATTTTCACCTTATTCTGAGTTGTTTGCGTTAATGTTGCATTCTGTTACTTTCTCACTCCCAATTGCGTGTTGCAGGCTGGCTTACTTGCATGAGGCCATTGAGCCAAAAGTGGTGCATCGAGACATAAAATCAAGCAACATATTGATCGATGACAACTTCGATGCTAAGATATCTGATTTTGGTTTGGCCAAATTGCTGGGTGCTGGAAAAAGTCATATTACTACTAGAGTAATGGGTACCTTTGGGTGAGTGCTTTCTTTCAATCAGCTGCATGCAAATTAGTGGCATGCCAGTTCAATCTTCTTTTCTGTTGGCTTTTGTATCCAAGTTTGATTGTATTATTAAAGCTCCTCTGCCATTGATAGAAAATAATCTTTCCTTTGGGTTTTCTTCCATATTAATATTTTTTTCTTTTATATGGTAAGATTAATGTCCTAATCAATGACTGTTCAGTTATGTTGCTCCGGAATATGCCAACTCTGGCCTTTTGAATGAGAAAAGTGATGTTTATAGCTTTGGGGTCGTGCTTTTGGAAGCAATTACAGGGAGAGATCCAGTGGATTATGATCGCCCTGAGAATGAGGTATACAATAAATGTTCCCTTTCCAGAAAGTAATCGAATTCCACTTAAAAGCAGCAAGCCCCTTGCTTTGGAGCAGTAATTGGCATGTTTTAATCTCTAGAATTTAAAATTATATTAGCTTTTCTTGAGTAGTATTGTCAATGCAGGGGGTGTAGAGGCATGAATCTGAGGGTGTAAATTAGAAGCTCTATTCATTCCATCATGCAGTCTTCTTTGCTCCTTGTTTATGTGGATTTCACTGTCCTATGAAACATAAAATGGAATCAACGTTCATAATTCTCTTGAAATTATTCTTCTTTCAGGTAAATCTGGTGGAATGGTTGAAAATGATGGTTGCAGGAAGGCGCTCAGAAGAGGTGGTAGACCCCATGATAGAGAATAGACCAGCAACAAGTGCCCTTAAACGGGCTCTTCTAACTGCTTTAAGATGTGTTGATCCAGATGCTGAAAAAAGACCAAAGATGAGCCAAGTGGTTCGCATGCTTGAATCAGAGGAGTATCCTATACCTAGACAGGTTTGATTCTGAAATCGTCTTTAGAATTCAAACTAAGTTGGTCACTTGGCCTCCACCTAGCATTGTTATATGGATTGCTTAGAAGAATTTTAAACACAGCATCTGTTTTTGGTTCTGTGCAATATGGAATGTCTTACATCTATGTTGAGTTAGTATCTGTAAGATTAACCTGAAAATGTCTTCTGGATGGACAATTCAGGATCGGAGGCGCTGGAGAAGCCATGCAGGGGAGGGTGAGACAGCCTAATTCTGACACTGATAGGAGTGATAATCCGGGTTCAAAGTCAGATGGGAGAAGGAACAACAAAGCATAGACTTGGGGACCGTTTATAGAAGCTGAGCGCATGCATAGGGGCAATGCTTACATTCTTTCGACCTTAGAAATTATTGAGCCTGCCTAAAAGTTGAGAATGAGGGCAGGGAGCTGTAGCAAGCAATTGAGGCTGGTTGCTTCCCATATCTCTGTGTCAATTTTTCCGCATCTATTATAGATGTTGTAGAGAATTAGTCGGTGTCTCCAAGTTGCCTTCGTGGTAGAACACCCTTGTCAGGAGTGGTGTGTAGTGTGTACAGATCTTGAGATTTTTGGTTTTATTTTTTATTTTGTTTTTTCATTTTCACAATATTTCTTCTGGGTCATAGCAATATCGGTTTAGTTCAAAGGATTACAGCAGAATTTTCCTTGATGGAAAGGCTAGAAAAAGAGATAAGAAATATTGAAAGGGAATTTGATTTTTGAATACCTAATGGCTGCCATCTACATCGTCTACCTTTCTGTCTATTAAATGACAGCTCTCTATCTATTGAAGAGGATAATTATTTTTAAACATGGAATCATGTAAAATGAAGCTCACTTGAGCAAGACACCCTGTATTTCGCCTTCGCGGGTGAACTGAAGTTGGTCAGAGAGATCCTCAACAACCTTCTTTTGATTAATAAGCTTTGATTAATGTGGTCTGACGATCCAGTTCATCTCTGTTTCAGTTGCTAAATGAGGCAGTTGATGACTTCTTGTCAGCTACAAGAAAGAATTCTTCGAGGTTTAGACAAAGCATATTCGTGGAGATGAACTAAAAAAACCATTCATTTAAATGAGCAAATATTCAATGATTCTGTCTTAGCACCCCTCAATCAACTGCAACTTTGGTTGGGGATGATGAAAGAAGGGGAAATCAGTATCCGAAAATAACATCAGCTAATTCTCTTCCATATTGAACAGTCCGACCTCGAGTTGGTTTGATGCTGTCACATTCAAGTTGTGGTCTTGAGCGAGCAGGAACTGTGTGGCCTTGAGATATGAGGGTCTTGGCAGAAGATATTTGGGTTTGGTTTTGTGGTTTAATTGTGGTGGAGGAGAATTGGAGGCAGGCAAAGAGAGGGTTGTGGTGGTCAGCGCGAGTTTGGGAGTGAAAATGAGGTCTGTAAATCTCTCAATAAAACCAGTAACTTCAGATTTTCCATTTTCATCATCTTCAGCCAAGTTACAGTTGTACCAATCAGGAGAACCATTCAATAATCCGCACATTCGTTCTTGTAGGATTTAACTAAAATGCCTTCAGTTCTATATCTCCATGAATAGTCTAGCATGCATCCGTTAGTAAGCATGCAGGGAACACCTTAAATTCCTCAGCTAATCCAGCAGTAAATGCACTGAAGCAAGAAGATGAGCTTTTCTAGAGACCTGAGAAAGAAAATATTGGCCTGATCACAGTCGTGATACAAGGATAGTAGAAGGGAGAAGGCTTTGAAGGAGAGGCTAACTGGATTAGCTTCCTTAGAACCAGGAAACAAAAAACTGGGGTTGCTGGATGGACCTGATTCAACGTTTATCAAATCTCTGAGGAGCAGGACTCAAAAGATGGAGATAGAACAGGAGCTCTTCTTTGATAGAGAGCAGAAATGAAACTAATGGTATTAGATATTTTTTACAAAGGTAAAGAATATTATGGGTTGAAAATCTTTCATATGCTCAGATCTTTGCCTGTTGTACAGCTCCCATATCTTGTGCTAGTATATTCAGGCCACTTTCAGGTGCCAACAGGAATTGGTGGCAGGAGGGCAAAGTTTTGTGAGCAGATCATGAATGTGGCAGGTAAGCTCAATACCTGTACAATATTGAACAAGTATTGAAAAGCAAAGGTGATAGTGGAAGGCTATAGGATTACAATATTGGTTGCATGTCGACGAAGTAAAGTCCAGTAAAAGATGGAGTAAACGCTATCGATTACACAGTACAGGCGTTCCACAGCTGCATTTACCAACAACATACTCTATAAAAGAAGATTTTGAGGTCAAGGCGAATTCACAACGCTTAGTGTTTCACTGGGTCGGGTACAGATTGATATTTCAGAAGAGGCTGAAGAGCTGTCACTACTATGCTCATATTTGGTCGAAAATCAGCTTCGTATTGCACACATAAGGCAGCAACAGCAGAAAACTGTTTACAGCACATAACGAAAATCTATTAAACATTCCTCAAGCAATTGACGCAAATTAAAAAATCCAGAATATTACAGAAGTTATATACCTTAGCAGCTGCTCTAGGATGGAATTTCCCATCTAATTTAGGATCAATGCATTGCTTCACCTTATCTTCACTCAGCTTCGGTGTGGCCTAATGCAACACAGAATTGTTCTAGTGATCAGCTATAACGATGCTTGCAAATCTACCATCCCAGAAAATTGAAGCACAAGAGCAGTAAAAATCAGAAACAGATAAGGGTATTACCCATGTCACAAGGCTCTGCTGTCCTCGTGGTAGTGTATGATCAACAGGTTTACGGCCAGTTAACAGTTCCAGCAGGATGACACCAAAGCTGTAAATATTACTCTTTGAACTAAGGTGTCCAGTCATTGTATACCTGGCATTAAACAGGCAAATTTCAGCATGGTTAACAATCTCAACATTAAGAGAGGGCTCACCACAAAGATTTTCCATTTTTATCACTGTGATGGGTTGGGTACCAAAGCAAAGCCTACGGTTCATAAATATGAGAACAGAGGCTTACTCTGGAGCATGATAACCGAAGTTTCCAAGAACACGAGTGGAATAAAGACGTGCAGCCATGTCAGGGGCTTGATTTGACAAATCGAAATCAGCAATCTTAGCTACATCATCATCAAAAATTAGCACATTGCTTGATTTAATGTCAAGGTTGTGGATAATATGACGCTCTGCCTTTTCATGGAGATATTCCAGTCCTCTTGCTGCTCCAACTGCAATTTTCACTCTTTGTGCCCATGATAGAGGAGGACCTGGCTCTGTTCCTTTAGCACCTTTCTTTCCTGTATAACCCAAATTGAAGAACATTTTTGTATTACCAAAGAGATGAAAATTACTGATCAAATAATTCCATCCCAAAGATTTGACTTTGGATGAGTTACTTCCTACTTTCCATGGAATATACACACTGCAATATCCCAGGTTACTCCGAGCTAATCATTCACAGAAGATTTAAGATGTTCATAAGCAGCTTTCTGAATAGGAAACAGGAATAATGCCATGGTATTGTTTACCATGTAGAATATCATGAAGGGATCCTTGAGAAGCATGTTCATATGCAAGGACACGGAGAGGGCCATCAACGCAGTAACCAACGAGCTCAAGAACATGTGCATGTTTTAATCTTGAGACCATAGAGACCTACAAAGGCATGTGCCAAGGGATAAAATCTTATTCAGGAAGCCGCATACTATATAGCATAGTTGAACACAATCACTTCTGTGCATATGCCTAACCTGCGCTAGAAATTCTTGGTCTGATTGCTTGCTTGAATCCAGCTTTTTGATAGCTGCTGCTTGACCACTTTTGAGAACAGCATAGTAAACTCTTCCAGAAGAACCCTCGCCAATTACAGCACCAGTACTAAAATAACCAGTCATTTCCTTGAGTTCATCCACTGAAATGGCAGGGACAGCTATAGGTTGAATGTTTACAGTCTGCACATTATTTGATACAGGCTCCTTCACGCGATTAGCAGCAGTATTGTCTGCATACGAAACAGCTATTCAAATTTCAACTTATATCATTAAAACTAGAAGCCATGGAAGATGGAAAAGAGAGAAATTAGGAAGGAAAGGATTGGCACGATGCCAATACGTGCATGATATGCCTGTATTGGATAACATGTAGATCCAAACTTGTCAAAATCTTGGTGCTAATAACTTGATAAAAAAGCTAAGCAAGCTGATAAATGGAAAATGTGAATCGTGCAATATATATGATCAGCATCTCTCCACAGTTTCGGCAAAGAGCAAAAAAATGAGTGAAAAATAAGGTAGTTAGGGATCATGGATTTACTTGATGTGTGGTTTGGCACAAATGGTCCAGTTTTGGATGCTTTATGGATATCATCATCCTTGCAACAGCCGAAGCAACTCGTCATTCTCTCTTCAAAGATGCCCCCTGGTCACCTGAAAAACAAATTGAGCTTTCATATGTAGGGGGGTATGTCCTTGAAAGATGTAACTAGGCTAATATCATTGCCATAAATTTGAAGGACTAGAAAGCAATTAAGATGGTGCTACTAGTGCTTCAATTCCAATTGGATGATGCTCTGTGTATTCAAAATAATGTTCAACATTGGCTGCATCAATCTAATTAACTTTCACATTCAAAATTGAAGTGTCAAATTTCAGGGCAATATAAAATTACATTTTATATTCCTCATTTCTACTTCTCAGGATGATGCATCATGCAGGAATCAATTGAAAGATTATTAGCCTAAAGTCTAGTCCACTGGTTTTGTTGCATAGAGTCAGCAACTGCAAATTCTTTGTATTTTTTCCCTCAAGAAGCTTCATTGATCAAAAGGAACTTACCCTGATAAAACAAAAGAAGCAAGAATCCAAGATAGGAGTACAAGAAAAACAATCACAGAAGTAGCCACTGATTACATAGAACAGAAAAACTAGGATCATCGACAAACTGCAAATTCCTTGAATGATCAATCAATTCAAATAACGAAGAAATGTCAAAAGGAGAAAGATGAAGAAACAAGAACAAAACCCTGCAGAAATCCAGGAAGGATCATCATCATCATCTGTGTACGTAATTTTGATATTCACTTCCTTACAGACAAGCAAACACAAGTATAAAGAGAGAGAGAGATTCACCTTTTTGATGATAAGATGAACACTTGTCACGGACGTTTACCTCGGCCAAATTCTCTGCTTCCTCGTCTTCAAACAAATTCAGTATAAATCTTCCAACAACTTTGTCCTTGTATATTTATCATGTAGCAGAAATACAGGCGGTGGTTTTTTGTTTCTTTCTAAAGACTAAAATAATAGCAATAAAAAATAAAAATACTAAGGAAAAGAACAGAACAATTGTTTTAAGATTACATGGTTTTGTGGTAGTTAGTCTGTCCTTTGTACTTCTTTTGACCCAGAGAGAGAGAGAGAGAGAGAGAGAGAGGGAGAGGGAAAGGACTTTTGACTACTGAGAGTCTTCGTCGTTGCGTGTTTCCCGTATCAATCCTCCAACTGCCACCATTTATTTATTGTTTTGACATTTCATAATAACCTGCCAGTCTGCCCTCGTAAAGTTTTCTTGAGTTTTTGAGGATCAAATTCCATGAATCAACGCTGAAATTTGTTTGAATCATTTGTATTCAGATTAATGTATCTTTTCTGTTTGAATCCAAAATAACAGTGATAGAAGGCAAATCATCCATCGATCCTCGCATTCTTTATATTGCTTGAGAGAAAATAAAAGAGTAGAAAAGGGAAAACTTTCTTATCCCTCATTACCTTTACATGATTAGTCTTCGTTTTAAAAACGTTGAATGGGTCTCAGTCCATGTCGAGAACATTCTCTTGTTCGATAGACTCTAGTCCCCACTGCTGTTGAAAATATCAGTGTTGACCACGCCATTTCTCATGCGAGTCAATTAGTTATGGTGTGTGAAGAAGCATAGAAGAGCAAAGAGTTCTAGACAGGCTGCATGGATGCATCTTTTGCAGATCGACAACGGGTTGGGAAGGAAGAAGAGCGGATTGAGAAGGAAGAAATCCATAGCAAATTTTAGCAGCTGAAGCTGCTCGAGAAGTCCTGTGTTTTCCAATTTTACTTTGTATAGGAGAATACGATTTATATCTCACGACCATATCGAGCGAGTCAACCAAGATAATTGCATCACACTCGGCTTATTATCTCATGTCAATTTGAAATATTAATGATATTGAGGAAAAAGCAACCACATCGCTATGTCATCGTGACAGGATGCGAAGAAGATGAATCATAGAAATACCAGCCGCCGGATTTGTTTTTGTATTTTAAAAATAATTTTTTAAAAATTTAATTTTTTTTTATTTTTTTATTTCAAATTAATATGTGATTTTGATGTGTTATATAAAAATAATTTTTAAAAATAAAAAAATATATTATTTTAATATATTTCCAGGTGAAAAGTACTTTAAAAAGCATAGTTTTAAACCTGGTTTAGTTCAAGGCCCAGGTTCCGGGTTCTGATCGGGTCGCTGGGTCGGCCGGGTCAATCCCTATTTTAAAAAAAATTCAAAACGATGTCGTTTTAGTAAAAAAAACAAAAGTCAACGGGTTGCAACCGGGTTTTGTTGGGTCAACCGGGTCTGCCGGGTCACACCGAGTCATGATTTTTTCTATTTTTCATCAACTACGTCCGGTTCCAGCCCCTGGTCGGCCGGATCCCGAATCGACCCGCCGGGCCAGACAGGATTTCAAAACTATGTTAAGAATAATCATAACCATACTTTTAAACACTCTCTTTTAATGAATAGATTTTGTTCTTAAAACATGATTAATGAATATTTAAGCACAAATTAAAACAAATTTGGATATCACATCTAAGTCGGGATACCCATAACACGCAATATTAATTTCTTCTTGTTATCCAACCTAGAAGTATTAATTTACTTGTGCATTCTAAACACAATAATTTCATGCATGCTAAAGATCTATGGAATTTCAATTGGATAGTTGGTATAAAAAAATTCTTTTCCGGAAGTTTTCTATAATTCTTATGCTAAATATGTTTTTTTTTTAATGAATTGTGAATGTAAAGTGTTTTATATTAACTAACAAAAATGAAGCTCTATCAACTAATGCACCATTTTATTTAATGGAAACTGGTTTTTTGAAAACTATTTTTTAAAATTTATTTATATTTGTATATCATTAAAAAAATTGGTCAATAAAAAAAAATATTCAAAGAAAAATCTAACTTGATTTCCATAAAAGTGTTTATCCTATGCAATTATCAAGTCAAGCCCATAAGAAATAAAAGCAACAAAAATGACCAAGACATCTTAGGGTCATAGTCCAGAAAAACCCAAAACAATATAAAAAAAAGCTCAATTAAATTGAAACAGGTCCAGCCGGTTTTGAAAGAAAAAAAACTAAACCGAACTAAATTGGTCGATATAGTTTGGTTTATAATTTTAAAAAATATAAATTTTGGTTTGGTTAGTTTTTTAATCCAAAACCGAACCGAACAAAAAATGTTCATTTCGAAATAATGTTAGGACTTGCACATTAAATTATATAGAAGGGCATTTTTGTCATTTTATTTGTTTTTTATTCTATATTTGACTGATGTCGCATGTGTGCGGCATTGTAGTGATTATCCTCTCGGGTCGGGATCTTTCTGGTTATGGGAGAAAGAATAAGAAATTCTTATTTTTTTTATTAGTAAAAGAAGGATGAAGTCACAAACTAATATTTTAGTCACTAGAAACCTTAATTGGTCTTAAAGCCTAGATAAAGAGACTGGTTGTATATAGAAAAAATATATTATCCCTAGTACACCTTACATAAGGTGAACTTCATTACTGTTTTTCTGGTATAAACTAAGGTATTGTTGTGTTTTCTAATAGTTGGTATGTTTAAGGTTTAAAAACATTTCTCCTCGATGAGAAGATCCTTCTCTTATCAAGTTAAAATGTAATCGTTTTAATGTTAAAACATATAAATAAAAGAAAAATATTTTTTATTCAATATTAAAAGTACGTCTTACTTATAAGTTCATAATTTCATATATTAAAAGAAAAAAAAACATTTTTTTTTGTATTTTTTAAAAGTAGGCCAAGTTCTCAAGGGTGTAATAAACTAGTTACTAAATAACAAAAAATGCATGCAAAGATGCAAACAAAACTATTTTTCTTGAATTTTTTATATATAAAAAAATATTAAATCATGCCATATATTTTTTTTATTATTATTTATGCAAATGTGATTTTTTTTTTAATTCTTGAGAGACTTGGTCATATGCAATTTAGAATAAAAATAGTATTTTTGAAAGAAAGATTTTTTTTGTTTTTTAATAAAAGGGAACCAATTCATTTAATACCAAAAATATATCTCACGTGTAAGTCACAATTCGAAATATTAAATGTGTAAGGGTAAAAAAAATTTGGGGAATTCAAAATTAATTGCAAAATGATCTTTCAAAAATTAAAAATTTATTAAAAATCAGTTGAGCATAGTGTTTGGCAAGACGCAAATAAAATGTTTTATCAAAGCTATTTTAACCATGATATTAAATCAAAACAAGTTATCGTTCATCAACTCAAAACCGAACAACGCCAAACATCTACATAAAATTTATTAATTTCACCTTCTTCGTTCAAATTCCATGCTAATTCAAATACATTAATATACACCCAAACATAAATCATGAACCAATATTTAATGTCCAAAAAGCAATCACAACCCAAAAAATAAACTCATAATTCAACACAAATTATCGAACCAAAAACACACATGAATTCAAGTCAAATAATGTCCAAACAATCCAAAAATATACACAAGTTGTCCCAAATTTCACAATTTATAGCAATTTATCCAAAAATAATTTGAGTTTATAGATCGATCTTCCGAGGCGTTTGAAATGTCGAGGATATACTAAAGTCGACACTGGAAGACCAATTAAATAGTGACGGCGCATGGATCCACGTATCGTCACGGGTTAAACCAAGAAACGGGTGGATCTGAAACATCTTTTTTGTCTCTTTTTTATTGCACTACGGTGGCTCTCACCAAATACCTATAAGAGAGAATCAACATAAGTAGTTCGTTTTCATCTTTTTTTTTCCTTATTCACATATTTGTTTCTCGGTTTTTCTCTTCTCCTCTCTGGTTATTTCAACAATTAACAGAGGGAAAGGTGTGATGGAAGGAGATAGGTCCTCCTGGTAACAGTGGGAAGGGCTGGTTGGGTCAACAACAACATCGAGTTTGTGGCTTATTGATTTTGAGTTTTGTTGGTTTGGTTTGGTTTGGGGAAAATATAGATGGGTCATGATTTGTTTTAGGTTTGAGTGATTTGGTTTGGTTGAAAGGAGGAGAAAGTTGAGGATCACAAACTGCAAGTTATGGTTGGGTATAGCTGAGTTGTTTTCAACAGCCACTAGGAAAAGAGAGGTTGTGGTTTTCAATGGTAGGGATCGTGTTGTCATTGCTGTCTTAAGGAAAAATGATGGAGAAAAGGTGATTGACTATTAACTGTTTGTTGGGAAAATGAAAAAACATCACGGTGAGAGGGAACTGTTGGTAATTGAAAGATGAAGGGGATAGAAAGAATTAGGGAGAGAAAGAAAAATAAAGAAAAAAGAGAGAGGAAAGAGACCGCAACAAAAGAGAAAAGAAAGGAAAGAAAAACATGGGAGAACTGGAAAAAATGAACAGAGAAGAGGAACGAAAAAAAAGGAAAAAAAACAAAGAAGGGAAAAGAAACAAAACAAAAGAGAAAAAGAAAAGAGAAAAACAAAGAAAAAAGAGAAAGAAAAAAGAAGAAGTTCGTGTCTTTGCACAGAGAAGAAGAAGAACTACAACTGCTACCACCATTCCTCCTCATCGCCACCATAACAACACCACCGAGAGCCATCGTCAATGATAGTACAACCACCGTCAAGTCAGCCTCTCCTTCTTCTTCTCCTTCGCCCAACCATCTCCATTGTTCAAGCTACATGAACAATGGAGAGCCATTGTTCCTGGGCCAGACCAGTGTCGACCCAGACCAAAATGTGTGGGTCGGGTCCGGCCCAGTTCCCCTAAAGTAAAGTCTGTTGGGCTGAAATTAGCCCAACTCTTGTTTTGGGCCAACATCGACCCAACCCCCGTTGGGCCAACCTTGGCCCGGTTTCTTTTGGGCCGAATCTCAGCCTAACTAGGGTGGGCTCAACCCACATAATTGGGCTGGGCATATCCCAATTGTATAATAATATTATCACACACACACACACTCACACACATACACATATATAATTAAAAAAAAACCTTTTAAAAAATTTGTGATGTAAAGATACAAATCTGGTATTAAAATACTTGATTTTCTCTAAAATATTGCAAAACATTATATAGAAAAACAACAAAAAAAATATCTTGTTTTCATGCATACAATCAAGTCTCTCAAGCTTATAAGAAATTTTCATATCATATTTTCATATAACAAAAAATTCAAAAAATATGTATTAGGATGCATTTTGAGCTTTAATAACTAGTTTATTAAAGCCGTGAAAACTAGATCAATATTTCAAAAATACAAAAAAAAATTATTTTCTTTTCTTTTAATATCAAGGATTACGAACTTATATGTATGATGTATTTCTAGTATTAAATAAGAGTTAGTTCTTCTTTTCTTCGACATTAAAATGGTTAGGTTTTACCAGAAAAGATAAGATTCTCCTTACCGAAAAAAACTTTTCTTAAACCTTAGACAAACCAACTATTAGAAAACACGACAATACCTTAGTTTATATTAAACAATTAAACAGTGCAGCTTACCTTAGGTATGATGTATTTTTGTTATTAATACATTCTATTTATGCAATCAGTCATCATGCCCGATCTCTAAAACTAGTTAGGGTTTCTAGTGATCAAAATACTAGGTGGCAATTCTTATTCCCTCTTCCCACGGATAAAAGACAAGAAATCTTTGTCTTCCCTATTTCTCGATTTCCATATCCTAGAGAGGACGCTAGTCATGACGTCGCACATGTACGACACTGGTAATGGTGGAAGCTGAGAGGGAAGGGTAAAGAGCTACTGGGTCTTTTTGTTTTTCTTTATTTTTGGTTTGAGTGAGGACCAGTGATTGTGGTGGTTTTGGGTTTTGGAGGAGGTTGGTGTGGAGGCATACAACGAGTGTCCTTTTTTGTATGGTGGCTAATGGGAGGCATACCGTGGTGTGAAAACGGTTATCTTTATTGAGAGTTAGGGCAGATAAAGAGAGCTCAAGATAACTTTTATTATTCAAGTGGTTGCTGGTGTTTTGGGTGGAGTGATGGGCTGGTGTTTTGGGTGGAGTGATGGGCTGATGTTGTAATCATGTTGGCCGGCGACTGAGTTTTGTTGGTTTCAAGCTAAGAAAAATAAGGAGAAGGTTGTTGTAATCATGTTTGGGAGATGATGTTTATTGCAGTGCTCATCTCCTTCCCCTCTAGCTGTCTGGATTAGGGTTTTATAGGAGAAATGAAGAGGTTCTATGGCTCATGGGTTGATGGGATCTTGACTCTTAATGTTGAGGAATAGATCTCAGTCATTCATTAAATCTAGCTCTGCAGCTGATAAGGGAGGATGCATGGTTGTTTTTGCAAGCAGAGCAATATTGAGTAGTGTTTTTGGAAGAGAATTTGTAGGTGTTTTAATGCAATAAAAGCTTGAATTTTTAGCTTAGAATGAAGTAAAATTATCATAGTATAGGTTGGCATAAGATTTGTATGGTATGGTGAAGTTATGAGGGGAAAATTAAGGTTAAAATATGGGCAATTGGACATCATTTTTCTTTTATTTTAAGAGAAGAAGACAATGAATAATGAAATTATAGTATTTCTTATTTTAGTCCTTGAACCTTTGGCACTTTGCAATGGAACCCCTAATCAACCCTAATCTTTAGGATTCCTTGTAATTTCACCCTTAGCCCTCTTCAATTGGACCCTTAAGTTTTAGTGTTTTTTACAAAGTGGTCATTGGTTTTGAATTTCTTTAATGTAGTCCTCAATTGAACTTCATACTTCAAATTTCTTTCAATTAAACTTCTAATTGCACTAATTTAGCATTTCAAAATTTCAATTGTGTTCCTAATATTTCAATCTTTGCAAATTGATCTAAAGTAGGTCTTTAAACTTGATTATTCTTCAATTAAGTCCTTGGTTGAATCCATAAAAACCATTAAAAGTTTAATTAAGTCCTTGAACTTAATTAATTATTCTAATTTTTACCTAATTGACGTTCAAACTTAATTCTTCTTCAATTAAGTCCTTAAATAAGTCAATTAAACATGTTAAGAGTTTAATGAAGTCCTTAGACTTAATTAATTCTTTTAATTTTGGTCAAGTTTGGATTTCAACCTCAATTTCCTTCATTTTATCATCCTATCTTGTTAAAACATCTCAATTTGGTTATTCTTTTAGTGTTTGGGTCTTTTACAACTCAAAAGCTTATATCCTCGTGTCCTGAAAATAATTTTAAATTTTTTTTAGGATTTTTTAATAAAAAAAGAAATATATACACTTTTTGTAAAAAAATTTAGAGGATCCAAAATTGGATTATGGCAACTTTGATGCAAAGTGTAATTTATGAAACTATAGAGAGAAAGTGAAATCTATATCAAACTATAAGAGGTTTTCTGTAACTATTTCTTTTTATTTTAAATAATTTATGATTTTTTTATTTCATCTTCTTTAATTTTTTTATCTGTTAGATTTGATACTCGTTTTTTTATTACTATTTATTTTTTAAAAATTAGATTTTGTTTGTCAATTACATTCTTCTTCAACTTTTTTATTTTTCAGTTTTGGTCTTCGTTCTTCTAATAAACTTGAAAAAAATTAAATATTAATAAGTTATTTTCTAACTTATTTTTCATAGCATAACCAAACAATAACAAATATTTTCTAACTCATTTTACAGACACTATTAATTTTTTAATAATTAAATTTTCATAAAAAAACTATTTTTAAAAAGAACCAACTTTTTTAGGACAAGCAAATACTAAAATAAGTTCTTTCAATAAATTGTCAATGTAATACGTTTCTAAAATGTAATACATTTCTATTTTTTCATATT
>Ga0325410_1003769_pt1 | contig 17081 bp, 9 predicted proteins | sample PopdelMetagenome_16_FD_206182 | JGI IMG/M metagenome (GOLD analysis project Ga0325410, IMG submission 206182) | Populus deltoides microbial communities from Bellville, Georgia, United States - Xylem-PdIQD-R3 | ecosystem: Host-associated > Plants > Phyllosphere > Stem > Wood/Secondary xylem...
GCTACAGAATTGAAAAGTAATAAGAAAAATACAGAACTTCTTCATTAAACTTCTCTGCACATTCAAGCTTTATTTCTTCTATCATATTCTTCTTCTTCTTCTTCAACAAAATACCAGAACTTAAACAAATTCTTCCGTGAAGTCTTGTTGATCATTAAAAATCGATATGTATGACACGAAGAAATTAGTATATGACCTTTCCTTTTTCCTTCTTCTTGATTTTTCTGTTTCATTTGATATGTTGGGTAATGAATTTGTTATAAGATCATCTAAAACTGTTTGGCTATTGGGTCAAGCTTTAGGTGATTAGCAAAGTCATTTTCAAAAAATGAAAAGATTAATATGGTTACTAATTATTTTTTCTATATTATTGGCATTTGCAGTTTTCCAGCCAGATGGGCAAACTCCAGTCTCTTCTACAGACAAGCCAATATCTTCTCAACGTGAAGTCACGGAGTTCACACCTCCGAGGCCTCTAAGGACTGATGAAATCCCTCAAATAGTCAATGATTTCAGAATTGCTGCGAGGAACGCAATAGAAGCTGGTAAACTTTCTATATCAGATATTCTGGAATCTCTGAATTTTCTTACAGGATTTTAACAAGCTGACCATTACGTGATTGCACAGCATTTTAGAAACTTTAGCTTCATCCCACCCGAAACAAAAATGTAAAGTTTTTGTGTTGGAAATGAAGTTAGAACATCTGCAAATTGGGTTTCATAAATAATATACACCATCACTTAAAGCTTGTTCTGTGCTTTTTATAGGTTTTGATGGAGTTGAGATCCATGGGGCTCACGGAAATCTAATTGACCAGTTTATGAAAGATCAAGTAAACAACAGAACAGACCAATATGGTGGATCACTAAAGAACCGCTGCCGGTTCCCTTTGGAAATAGTTGAGGCTATAGCGAATGAGATAGGATCAGATAAAGTTGGAATAAGACCATCTCCTCATGTAAACTTTATGGAATCAAAAGACTCGGATCCTGAAGCACTAGGGCTCCACATGGTTAAATCCTTGAATAAACACGGTATTGCGAACTGCCACATGGTTGAGCCAAGAATGAAGATAGGCGCAGGGAATACAAAATTCTCTGAAAGTCTGCTGCCTATGAGGAAGGCTTTCAACAATACATTCATTGTTGCTGGTGGTTATGACAGGGAAGATGGAAACAAAGCTCTTGAAGAGAACCGGGCAGACCTTGTCGCTTATGGTCGCTTGTTCTTGGCAAATCCAGATTTGCTGAGGAGATTTGAACTTCATGCTCCTCTCAACAAGTACAATAGAGAAACATTTTATACACATGATCTCGTTGTTGGTTACACTGATTATCCTTTCCTTGAAGACACTGCGTAGCGTTTTGAGTCACCATAGTTTAAACTTGTATTCTCCAAAGTATTTTTATTGTTGTCGTCTAATTGCTTTCAATTATTGTTTCTATGAGTTTAAATGTTTTGCAAACCATTAAGGAGGAGTATGTAAGGTGCATCCTGTTATAAGTTTGTGTTTGTTTTTTAAGTAGTTTTTGTGATTGGGATTTGATAAAAATAAGTTTTTTAAAAAATATAGTTAGATATGGTTAGTTGGATTTAGATACATATTTGGTAAAAATTGTAGTTGAAGTATATGTGTAGCAAAAAACATATATAAAATGTTATCAGTTGTGTTTGAGAGTATGGTTGTGGTTGTTTTTCAAAGTGATTTTTACTTGGAAATAAATTAAAATAATATTTTAAAAAAATTATTTTTGATATCAGCGCATCAAAATGATTTAAAAACACCAAAAAAATATTAATTTGAAGCAAAATAAAAAATTTTAAATTTTTTCAAATATGCTTTTAAAACGCAAAAATAAACAGGGTTTTAGGAATTTTTACGAAACTCAATTAAAAAAAGCATGTAAAAACTGCTACACAAAAACTATGTTTCAAACTTAATTTTTTAGTGGGTTCTACAATATAAAACACAAATTAATTTGTTATCAAACATCTTATTATATTTGTTTCATCGCAAATACAAAAGCTGACAAAAAAACAAACATAGCCTAAAATAGTTATAATTCAATAATAAAAGCAGATTGTAGACCAGCATCTGGTCACCAATACACATTTCAAATTGAACTAGGTACTATGAAGTAATTCAGTTTTTAATTAGAATAGATATTTGTAATAAAGATAAAAAAATTAAGTTATAAAGAAAAAAATTGTATTTTTTATCCAAATTTTCCTTTTTGATTCGTATTTTTCAATCAAAACTCTTTCTATATTCATGTATTTGGTTTTTTTGACAAAAATGTATTTTTTATTAGAGGTATAGTTTTTTTTTAAAATTATCATATTTCATTAAAAAAATAATAATCTTGACTCAATAATTTTTATACTTGTATAAAACAAATAGAGTAATTAATGTGATGAAATTATATAAAATATTAAAAAATAAATATTTATTTCCTTTAAATATTCATGAGTTTATTTAAAAAAATTTAATTTATATTACCATAAAAGATCTAATAGTTAGTTAATTTTTTAAATACAATTTTAATAATTTTATTTATAGTGAACTTTATGCTAAATTAAAATAAATAATTACAAAAAAGTTAAAGAGTCATTTAAAACGATGCTAGGAACTTGGGCTTAGAAGGACAAATCCACACGACGAGCCTAATAGAAAAAAAAATATATAGGTGGACTTTAATTTCTTTATTTCTTTTTAATAGGAAAACAATATGTGGTTGAGGTTTTTTTGTTTTTAAATAGAATGAAAAACACATTATAGAATGGGACAAACAATGTCTCGTCAGCTATTTACTTTTATATTACCTCCAATGATCGGAAAATTAATATTTAAGTTTTTAGATTTTAAAAATTCAATTTTAAAATTATTTTAACATGAAAACACAAAAAAAAAAAAACCCAATTTCAACCATAAAATACCCTTTAATCAATTTAGAATAAAAAATAAAGCAAATAAAAAACTTTTATGAGCATCAATATATTTTTTTATAATTTATTTAAAGGAGAAACAACTTTCATCGAATTTTTCTTTTCAAAGTGAATCCATTTACATTAAAGATAAACCTTATTAGTAACTAGAATGTGGGTAGTTGAAAAGTTTATCTCTTTTCCTTTTTATTGAGTAATTTTTTCTCTCATCTTTTAATAATTAGAGATTAAAATTTTTAAAAAATAAAATTTCAAGACCAAGATGCAAACTCTTGAAACTACATGAACTAAACAAATGGAAAACAAAATTCAGTGATACTCGCCTAACAATTGCAACATGGATTAAAGGGAGAAATTGACATTGCAATTGAATCTTAGGTTATAACAGTTGAACAATTTTGTTTCATCTAATAAAAATGAGACCTTTGAAAATTAATGGAAAAAATAAAACATGAAGTTACAACCTACTTCTTTAAGAAAACTTGAGAAAAATATTGGTTATACTTGAAGGAAGATAAAAATCATCCTTACCATATCATTTCTGAGAAAATATTATATTAATTATGTGTTTCTCCTATATTAATTTTATAAGTCATTTACTGTCTAAATTATATTTTCAGTTTATTCGCATATCATTTAGTTTTATTGATGTTCATCAAGTTAATGTTGAACCATAAATCATAAGTCTCGCAACTTGATGATTTATTTTAGTGTTTATATATATATATATATATATATATATATTTCTTGATTTTTTATCATCATTATTTATTATTTATTTTATTACAAAACAAAGTTGAAAAGAATATTATGGTTGCTCCGCATCGGATGTTACTCAAAGGATACTTGTGGACTTATTATTGACCTTATTATTGGTTTAAAACATTATGTTAGGCACATTTGGACTCTTAAAACTTAAAGATATGTCAACCTAACCATTAAAATCCAAATTTAAGCTTAATTAAAACTTAATGCTAACTTGACCAAAACTCATTAACCCATTATTAAACTTGTTTTAAGGTTAAAAATATCATGTTAGGTCTATGTTGATCTCTAAAAACTAGAAGACACATTGATCTGGTTTTTAGGACCCAAATTTCATTAAAAAAACATGACTTTACTCATCGACATCATTTTTAATTTTTTAACAAATATTTATGTGCTCATATATACGTAAAAAGAAAAAGATGCAATTTTATAAAATTAAATAACATCAACATGAAAAAAATCAAATCAAAATAAAATAAAAATGTATTGATGAATAATGACCATGCATGAATAGCAACATGTGTATTATTTGCATTTATTAATAGTAAATAGAAGGACTTGACTTACCATGAGGCTTATTCTAAATGAGGAAGGAGTTGCTTTGGTGACAATGACGGTGGTGTGTCAGCAATGGTGTGGTTCTTGAGTGGTTTTTTCTCTCAACTTCATGTTTCTATTTTTGTTAGGTTTTTATCTTTTTCTTTGTTTTTATTTTTTTATTTCTTTCTTCTCATTCTTTCCCCTTTGCTACTAGTCAGTTTAGAGCACCTCTATTTACTTTTATTTTCAACCTCAAACTCTTTTTTTTTTTTTCAGGTTGAAGGCTTCTTTTCTCTTTATTTTCTTTTTCTTTTTTTTTTCCTCTAATACCATTTGGCTTAGATTAAATTCATTTTTATTAGCTCAAATTCTCATTTTCTTCTCTCTCTCTAACTTGACATTTTCTTTCTCTAGCTTTGCTCTTTTTGTTTCTTACTTTTCCATAGGTAAGAATGAAGATTCTAGAACCTTCTTGGTAGCTTGATTGTTGTCACTAGTTTCCTTAGGTTAATCTTAACTCTTCTTTATAATTGTACACTTTGGTTAAGCATGCTCAAGTTGACCTTTTTGCACTAGTTTTGTAGCGGACTTAGAAAGTCAAAACATGTATTTTGGTTGAGAATGTACTACACATGCATATGAGGGCAATGTAGCACACATGGAGAGATAAAACAATTGGCCAAACTCGTGCCAAAACTAAAAAATAACAATTGCAGGTTGTTATAGGAAAAAAAAGGTATTATTCACCTATACACAAAAATGATGTTGTTTCGATGCATTTTTTTTCTTTTTGTTATTTGTTGTGAAATGATATTGGTTTGATCAAAATGCATCATTTTTTTTAATATAATTTTTATTTTTAAAAATAGGTCTCTTAATTTTCCTACCTTTTTGAATTTGGTCCTTGGATTTTTAATTTTTGGCAAATTTCAACCCTTTTCTCAATATTTTTTCTCAATTTCATCCTTGATTGTATTAAAATAGTCCCTTAGCATAGGCATCCTTTCTAATTCAGTCAATAGCTTTTCAATTTTTTTATTTTTAGCCATTTTAAACCTTTTTCTTGATGTGATACAAACTATATCAAAGGATATAATTGAAGTTCTAGATGGGTTAATCACAAGATCAAGAGTAAAGAAGCTCAAAGATGTACTCAATGGGCTTATTTAAAGTATTTGGGCTAAGGTTACACCTTCTACAAGATATAATCAAACCTTAATAAATTTAATACATGTACAAGAGGGGTCAAGTTCATCTACTTCATGGGTTAATTAATTTTGGCATTAAAGAAAGTTTTGGACTTATTTTTTATACACAGCTTCACTTTAACAAACATAAATTTCTATCTAACCGTTTGATCGGGATGAATTTTTACTAAAGGTTTTTAGATATCTTTTTTATATTGGGTTAAAATGACATGGCAATAAAAAATTAGTAAAACTTTATGATAAGGTCCAAAAACTACTATAAAGGATTTGTATTAGTTTAGTAGTTGATTTATAATTGTTTTTATTTATTTATTTTGAACTCTCTTATTATTTTTCTAACCTTGTTTAGAAATTTTTTACCTATTATAAATAATGTTATTTATCTTTTATTTAGGTTTTTTTAAAAAGACTTTGATTTTAGAATAACCTTATTATGTGTTTTTAAGTGGATTCTTATATTTTGGTTCTTCATTGAACTACTCTAAATTATTGAAGAATTAACCAAGTTTTATGGTGTCTTTTATATTTCTCATTCGAGTCTATTATCTTGATGTCTTGGTACAAGTTATCGTTGAGTTAAGCTCAATCATAATCCTGAATTTAGCTTTCTTGGAAAGGGTTGATTTAACTGTGAGTTTTTAGATCTATATATTCATGAGGCTCAAATTAATTGGTATTAGAGCAATACTCTAAAATCAGGTTATATCCCTTTATCTTTTAGTTTCACTATTATTTCTTTGTTTTTGTCATCTAGAACCTTAGTTGCAGCAAAACAATATTAAAAAGGTAGATTATTTATGATCTGATTGTTTACAATTCAAAAAAAAAGGAAGAAGAAAGATCAAAGAAATCACAAAAAAGGGAAAAAATAGGGTTTAGCTGTAAAAATTAGGGTTTTCATCAAATCTTGGATTCAATAACTCAAATATGAAAATTCTTGATTTAGAGGTTATCTTTGTAGACCCCGATAAGAAAAATCAGAAAACCTGTGTTAATAGCAAAATTCTTAATTAAAAAAATAAAAATGATGATAATTAAGAGGGAAAAACTCTTATAGATTGGAATAAAAACTCTTAGTAATTTAACTTAAATTTTAGATGAAATAAGTTAATAAAATTGGTACATCAAATGTTAACTAATAATAAATTGAATAAACTTTCTATAAACCCTAAGTAGTTATAGTAGTATTAGTAGTAGTAGTAATAATAATAATAATAATAATAATAATAATAATAATAATAATAATGTATGTGAAGTTTTGATGGAAATAAGCATATGTGACACCTAATGTAGTACAATATATGTAAAAACCAAAATAATTAAATAGTATAGGCCGACCTATTCTATGTAGAAATTGTGAGGGGGGAAACTGGTCTAATCTAGGTAGGGATTGTGGGGGGAGAAACCAACCCTAAGTTAACAAAAGAGGGGAATAAGTATAAGGATAATCAGCCCCCAAACACCCCCATCTCATTTAAGAGGGGTATAAATATAAGGGGAAAAAAAAGTGATGACTTTTCCTCTCCCTCAAACCGACAGCAGCCTTAGCTGTAGCAGCCTCTCTTTTTCAAAGAAAAACCTACCTAAATCATCATGCATGTCATCTTTCTTGAGTGTTTGAGTGAATAGAGAGTTAGAGAAAAGAGTGATGACCGAAAACATGGAAGAAAAAGAAAAATAGAGGGCCAGATGGAATAATAAGAGAAGGGGAGAAGAAACCTGAGAGGAAAAGAAGAGGAAAATCACCAAAACCTTCCATAGAATTGTTTAAAATTGTGATGTCAGAGTAGTATCACTTTCTTAGCTGATTGTTACTTCATGATTTCGGACAAGGAAGAGGGAGAAAACTTAAAATGGAAGATTTAAGGTTCTTACACTTTAACTCAAGATTAAACAACTAAATGAGAAGATTTAAGTAGAATAAGAAATGAAAGGACACAAACGTAGACCCTTACAAAAGAAATATGAATGCATATGAATGATTTTGAGTGCATAAACCTGAAGGAGGGCTGACCAAATTGAAAGGATGGATAGAATGTGAAATGAAGTGATGAAATGCATGAATTGCAATCTTGTTAGACTCTTAGAACATGTTTGAGCTAAAACAAAATTTATGTTATGTTATTGTTATGAATTTGCATATATTATTGAAGAATTTATGTGATTATGAATCAAATGTATGAATGTGTGATATAACATATTGCTGGGAACATATTTGTATTAGAATTGATAAAATGCATATGAAATTTTAAAAGAGATGGATTACTATGTTCAGCCAAGATGATGAAACATGAAGGAAATGTTGCGTGATGAACACCCTTAGGGAAACAAGATGTAAAATGAAAATAAAACTTTTATGTGATATAGATTTTCTATTAATTATGTTGATGGATAGGGATAATACAATTGAAAATATGGAATGGATGATTGTTGACAACATTATGTTTAGGAGAACCTTTAGAAAATGTACATATTGAGACTTGGTTATGTATTGTTTGATAAACTTGATGAGATTGTGGGATGAATGGGATCCTTACTTTTGTCCAAGTTAGGTAGTACGTAGTAAACTTGAGTGCACATAACTTATTTTACCATGTTACGACGAATGGGAGTTGATGTCAACATTTGGGAGAAACGTAGTATGCCAAAAGGGGAAGTAATAAGAGTTTCGGTCATCTTAGTGAGTGGTGTTAGTTAAAAGGTTGTCTTTATTAATGTTGATGAATGCAAGTTATCGTTATGGGATAAGAACATTACTTATCACTTTTATTTTTAAATTTGGATGTGAATTGGTTACGGACTATGTCCAAACTAGGTTGAAGTATGTTATAAAAGGGAAAGCTTGGCGTAGACCTTATGCGTAACCTAGGGAAAAATAGTGCCAGAAATGACTTAGTTTTCATTAACGATTTCTAGGTCAATAGTGACTCTGTTTTCGTTGATGATTTTTGTGTTAGCAGTGACTTAGTTTTTACAAATTATTTTCTAGGTCAGCAGTGACTCCGTTTTCATTTATGATTTCTGTGTCAGCAGTGACTTAGTTTTCGCAGATGGTTTTATATGTCAGCAGTGACTCAGTTTTCGCCAATGATTTTTATATCAGTAGTAACTTAGTTTTTGTTGATGAAATTTCATGCCAGAAATGATCTAGTCCTTGTTGACCATTCCATCATGAGTTTGGCCTAACCCTATTACGAGACTCAAGAATTAAACACTAGGATTTTTGTGGGTAACCTACATTTAAAATTGAGAAAAATGTCTGGATATGATGACTTTCATTGTATTACTATATGATATGTGGAACACTTGAATGTGAACATGTGTATTCTTAAGAAATGTATGGTATTGGTCTATACGATTACTGAATACGAATATACTGATTAGTGATCATTTGATGTATCAGGTGGTGCGATCAGGATCAGACCTTCAACCGGATGAGGACACCCCACGGGAGGAGCAGGTAGGTGGTCTTCATCATTATCCGTATTTATGTTAAATCTTTACAATGGATTTTATACATATTGTTACTACTCCAACATGGTTGTGTGAGATTACTCATGATATAATTGACTGAATAATGTAATTAGCTTCGGCTAATGGTATCCATTATGGATAACCAAGATTGAAGAATGTGATTAGGTTTGGCTAATGCTATCTATGACAGATAACTAGGATTGAACAATATGATTAGCTCTGGTTAATGGTATCTATGATGGATAACCAGGATTAAAGAATTTGATTAACTTCGACTAATAGTATCCATGACAGATAACCGAGATTGAACAATGTAATTAGGTTTGGCTAATAAAACCTATATCGGATAATCAGAATAAAATATTGGGTTTACATTTGATTAATAGTATTCAGGTTTGCGAATTGAGAGAGATCAGGGAAAAAGTTAACCTCGAACTTTAGACCACAGGTTGAATGATTGAGATGCACGTATAAGATTAACATCAGACAACGAAGTCATTAATGACCTTGCTCTATGAAGTTCACAATAAGAATTTATCTATCCAAGTTAATAGTAAAATGTTCAATCATGTAATGTTGTTCATTATTATTACTACTATTTCAAAAATCATTCTTATATTGTAATTGAATTGTAACAGGTACGTCATACAATCAAGGCGTATAGGACTCTGTTCCACGTGTTTTGTTATAAATTATATAATCGTGTATTTAGGTGATCTGCATTTTGTATAATAATATAATGACTAGGTATTTACCAATCGACACTTTTGTAAAAGACTTGTAATAACAACTATCTGGAAACAGGGATGTGGACTTATAAATATGAAGACATAATGATATGAATGCATTGTATTGTGTATTCGTTTTTATTAAGATGTTGAATCATGTGATTATACGAGCATTGTGCCATATCGATTAATAATACTTTTAGATTTGATCTATAAATACTATTATGGAAAGTATCAATGGTCCTGATGATATATATATGAATAAACATCCGATCATGATATATATATATATATATATATATATATATATAATTCTTCAATTTTCATGTTATTATGAAAAAACATCGTATGATGAAATAATATGAAATTCCGAGCTTTTACAATATATAATCATATAGACATAACATTTACTAAGAGGTTAGTGTGGTTGAATGGTGTATGACACCAATTTAAGATTTCTTGAGCAAAGATCAAGGTTTGATTCCTTATACTCTCAAATTTTATTTTCTAAAAAAATTAAATAATATTTAGAGGTTGTTATTAGATGGATTTGAACCTAAGACAAGATAGTTCATTTATTAATTACTTACCACTTGACTACAATATATATTTAGTACTTAAGAGCATTATAGTGTGTGTGTATGTGTAACAACCCTAATTTCCAACATCCTATTTTGCGATACATTGGAAATTTGCAGGTAATTTTTTTTTTGATATACCGGTTCCACCAAATTTCTACCAAAATTTTGGTCGTGTAACAGTCTCAACTTGTAAACTCAAAATATATATATTATTTTCCTGAAATTTCGGCAGAGTTTCTTTTGTATTCTTTAGATACCAAGTTATAGACTCAATCATTTCTCAACCTGTTACATCAATCATAATATTCGTCCCATCATTTGGACTTCCAAAACTCAAGCATATTTTAATATCTCAATTCTATTTTTTATAGAACACGATGATAAAAGCAAAAAATTTCATAACATGCATCGTCTTTTTTTTTTTTAAGTATTTGTGCTCAAAATATATATACAACCAACCATAATTTAACTTAATAATAATAACATTATAAATTACATCATACACATGATAATAAGTTAAACATTATAATTTTTAGATATGGAAGTATATTACAACAAAATATTAGTTCTTCCAATTACATTAATCGCATAACAAAACTATTTATCTAAGCATCTACTATCCAGATCGAGGATGCGATGTACCTAAAAACATAATCGCATTAAACATGATTAAAAAAATTGCACATTTCAATAAGTAATTGATTAAGGACTAACTATTCATATACATTAAAAGTGACTTTCATATCATCGAATAAATTGTCTTATTTTCTTTTTGAAATTTCTAATTTTCATAAATTTTCTTCTAGACGTAGAGATAAATCTACTAAAATAAAAATATCAAGAGTGTCTCCCACAAATAACATATTTAACTTTAAAGTTTTACAAATAATCTATTTTACATCGAGTGATTATCTCATTAATTCATAAATTTATTTCTTAACATGACCATTCAACCAGGCATAAATTCCAGTAATCATAAAATAATCTTCAAGGCTTGCCTATTCAACATGACATTATTTCCAGTAACCAGAAAATAATTTTCAAAGCTTGCCCATTCACCAGGGCATTATTTCCAATAACCCGGAAATAATTCATCAAAGCATTATTTCCAGTAACCAGGAAATAATTTTTCAAGGCTTGCCCTTTCACCAAGGCATTATTTCTAGTAACCAGGAAAAAAATTTCAAGGCTTACCCATTCACTAGGGCATTATTTCCAGTAACCAGGAAAAAAATTTCAAGGCTTGCCCATTCACTAGGGCATTATTTCCAGTAACCAGGAAATAATTCAACAGGGCATTATTTCCAATAACCAGGAAATAATTTTTCAAGACTTACCCATTCACCAGGGCATTATTTCTAGTAACCAGCACTAGAATTTACAATCTATAAAATTCCTTCTACAATAAAAAAATATAAACTCATTAATTACTCCAAGGTGTCGAACATCTGCTTCCTTCATATAAATTATTTAAACACATACACATCATCAGTATGCATATATAAATTGAGCATCAATAATTTAATCATAATATACCATTAATTTATCACCCTAAAATCAGTACACTTCATTTTTGTTATTACGCATCTAACTCGGCAGTCAGTATAGTAGCGTTACTAACTCTATTTAAGCCAGCTGGTCCACTACACTCGACATAAACATTTACAATTTCACAAGCACAAGTATATTGATAGAAAATACCATTTATTTAACTCTAACAAGTACTGTAAAAAAAAAAACAAAAGTTTGAGGTGTAAGACACCTACCTAATGCTTGCACTCGCGCAAAAGTCTCATGCTATTGAACAGATCTTGCAATCTCTCTTGTATCATTAAAGATACATATCAAATGTGGCTCTACCATAATTGGAAATTCCATTCTAAAATTCATTTAAATTTAAAATCGCATGACGCATGCATTCATATATTTATTCATTTATTTCCTTTCCTTTCATGACTTGTCTTTCCAGGTTGAATATCTTTAAACATGGCCTAGCTATTTTATTTTATTTTTTGTCTACTTAACCCATCATGTACAGACTTAGTAACTTTACATCCTTACACTTAATCATACCATTGAAACTAATTCATTTTCCTTATCATACCAATTCTTGGTTGAATGACCTTATTTTTTTTTTATTTTTTTTTAATGATGAGTTTTTCAAATCTTTTTCATAAGTCCACTTTACTTCACCTTAAGTAAATTTAACAACATATTTTTTTATCATAATTCCATACACCTTAATTTAACCTTTTCCTTCCCTTTTATTATTCATTTGAACAACCTTAAAATTCCATAAAAAATGAAAATTTTCTCACATTAATATATTATTTCAAACATAAAACAATTCATTTGGCATTCAACAAACCACAATCCCATAAAAATCCCCATAACATTAGGTCGAATTAAACTCAAGTTCAAGAATTCTATTTATGGTTGAATTCCATATTATGATGAGTATTTGGATCCTTTTAAAATTCCTCCAATTGACACTCTACCTAATTTTCTTTATACACATAAATGCATACATACCTAATTTACAATCAAAGTCTTATCTCCTTATTTCTTCTTTATTTGGCCGAATGCCTTCATTCATGGTGAGGGATGATTCCCTTTTTAATTATTTCAGATAAACCTTTACCCATTCATTTCATATCTATTCTAACCTCATTCAACTCAAATTTCATAGCAATTAAAACAATTAAGCTCATCCTCTCATATATATGTCTAGGCCGAATCTTTGCTTTAAATGAAGGATATAATTTTCTTCAAGTTTTCTTTCAATTACCATTAGACCCAATCCTTTTTAATGCCTAAAAACATATATCCATTAAATCAACAAACTCAATGTCCCTTCATCCAAATTTCAAAACTTCCCTAACACATTTTACAACACAATTAATCTATAACATCATTAACAACAAGAACATATTTTACCCTTACATCTTACATAAACCCTACACCCACACAAATTCTAATTTCATCAAAACATGTAATTAAATCAAGCTTCCTAAATTTTTACTAAGACTAGCAATAGACTAAAAAGCAATAAGTCATCCACCTCTGATTATTTGCTTAAACCCAACGGTCAGAACATAGATCATTGAGTTGTGTACAATATATTTCAAAATCATAATGATCCAATGGTTGGATCACTATAGATCTGAATAAAACTGAACTGACCTCAAAATGGATGAGCTACTGTTCAATATGAACGACACCCTTCCGGAGAGTGTTTTTTCGATCTCCACCGTCCATAATGAGGGCAACATCTAGGTGCACCACATATCCAAATATAGGCATGATCCAACAGTGGAAGAGAGAAAAATTGACCGGCGACCAAAACTGCCCTGCAGGTGTATTTCCTTTTGTTTTCCAGGAAACTTCCGATGATGATTTCTGTCAAAAGGATTATGTGCCTTCAAATCCCTCTAGTCAGTTTATACAGGAGTGTGATAAAAACAATATATCCAAAAATCAACATGATCCAACGGTGGATTCCAGAGATATAGCCACCGGAGCATTATTGGTTCCTTCAAATTCTGCACCTCTCTCTAGCTGAATTCTCTACTATCTCTCACGCCTTTTCTTTTCTTTTCTTTTTCTTTCTTTCTTTTTTGAACTGGTGGCCTTTTGTTGTTTTAAAGGCACATTTTCCCCTAATTATATTTATGTCCCTCATTTATGTATTTATGTATTTTTTTTATGTAAACTATCCGGTTTGTTTCTGCTTAAATCACTAGTCTTTACCAACCTCCCATTGGGATGAGATCTTTCACCAAGGTAGGAAAACATATTAATAGACTTTATGCAAAATTTCATCCCGATCCGATGATTGGATTGAAAGCTCTGCTTTCTAATGTAAAATTGGTCAGTTCATGATTTTTCGTCAACGATCCAAATTTTCTTGTTCAATCTTTACATAAAATAATATCAATTATTCTTCTAAACCTTTAAGGTCATTTTATTATTTTGGAATGTATTCATTTATTACCTCACTTATTTCTTAGAAACATTTTGTCATTTCACTCATTATTTTATCCATCAAAACACGTTACCAGTTTCTCTGTCTTTATGAATTCTAAAATAAAATTCATTTTAGGGAGGTCATCCCCTCCATTATATATCAATTTCAGTCTTACGTTTACATGGCAGGTTACACATCTGCATATTTAAATTATAAATTTTCTAGGGTTTCACAGTGTGTATGTAAAATTGGTAGATTGAAGAACAAAACCATGGGATATATAAATGGGGAATTTTTTTTGTAATTTGTAAAAAATTTCTTCTCTTCTCCTATTCAAGCCAACAACCATTAGAGAAGACTAAAAGTTGGCTTCTTCTTTGTTACCTGCAACCTTCACTATAAAGAGAGTTTAGGATGGTAGTTGGTGAAAGAAGTAAGGGACAGACATATTAAATTGAAAAAAATATATAAAAAAAGTTAAAGATTTGAATAGTTGAAGGCTATAGAGAAGCACTAGAAGCTTTGGAGAAGGATGAAAAATTTGAGGAAGAACACCAAAAGATTGTTCATTTATTAACTACTTACCACTTAACTACAATATATAGATTGAAGAACAAAACCATGGGATATATAAATGGGGGGCTTTTTTGTAATTTGTAAAAAATTTCTTCTCTTCTCCTATTCAAGCCAACAACCATTAAAGACGACCAAAAATTTTTTCTTTGTTACCTGCAACCTTCACTATAAAGAGAGTTTAGAATGGTAGTTGGTGAAAGAAGTAAGGGAGAGACATCTTAAATTGAAAATAAAATATAAAAAAAATTAAAGATTTGAATAATTAAAGGCTATAGAGAAGCACAAGAAGCTTTTGAGAGGGATGAAAAATTTTTCTTCGCCTATTCAAGTTGACAACATTAGAGAAGACAAAAAGTTTTCTTCTTTTTTTGTTATTTGTAACCTTCACTATAAAGAGAGAGTTTAGGATGATAGCTAATGAAAGAAGTATGGGAGAAACATCTTAAACTAAAAATTAAAAAAAAATAAGTTGAAGATTTGAAAAGTTGAAGGCTATAGAGAAGCATGAGAAGGTTTGAGAGGGATGAAAAATTTAAGGAAGAACACTAAAAGAGGGATTAAATAGCTTTAAACTAGATTGGTAAGGTTCCTGCTAGATTAATTCTTGTTGTTTCCAACGCCTATTTTTTTTAAAAAAAAGGAATCAGGGAAAATAACTATTTTGATGTTAATATTTTAAACTAACATGGATTAAGTACTAAATAGAGTAAGATTATGAAGGTTATTGAAATAAAAATGTTTGAATTTCTTATGAATTCATATGTGTAAGGGTTGTTTTGACTGCCTAAATATGCATGAACAAAGGCTGTTTTGAAAACCATGAATTTGTGTGTAAAGGTTATTTTAATGGTAAATAATTATACGAACAAACGTTGTTGTGACGTTCATGAATTTGTATGTGTAAGGGCTGTTTTGATGGTAAAAAATTATATGAATAAAGGTTGTTGTGATAGCCATGAATTTATGTGTGTAGGGGTTGTTTTGATGGCCTAAGTGTGCATGAACAAAGGTTGTTGTGACAACCATGAATTTATGGGTTCAATGGTTGTGATGCAACCATATTATTCAATAATTTCACCCACATTTAACTAGTGTTTTGCCTATGTTTTATATATAAAATACCTTGATATTCTTTGTTTTATGTTTTGAAGGCACTTTTGGATGAAAGATGCAAAAAGGAGTAAATTAGAGATAATTGGCAGATTTGACCTTCAGTTGATGTTTTGTGCAGAGCGTGAGCTCTGGAGGTTGAAATGAAGTGATTCCAATGGCATTAAAAAGCTAACATCCATACCTTTCTGGAAATTTAAGGCAAGAAAATAAAATAAGGAAGAGCATGGAAATCGTAGCCTTCAAAGTCAAATCTCGCAATCTGCCAGTGTTGACCTTCGGCTATTCCAACTTGAATATCTGGAGCTACAAAATTCCAATTGATGCAAACTCAATTTTGTTGGATTCATGACTCATATTTCTATAAACTCTCTAAATTTCAGCCAAAAAAAAATGTCATATGAGGGAGATATGATTTTTCAAAGATGACATCTGAATTCTACCAGCAAACAGGTTTCGTGAAGAAACGAGTCCAAATTATGTTCTGAAGCATCTAAAAACCGATATCCAAGTTTTTATTTCAGCAATTTAGCTCCTCTAAGTCAAGGCTTGAAGATTTCATGCAAGGCTATTTCTCCTTTTTTAGGAAAATAGTTATTGAAGTACTTAAATGTAAACAGTCTACTTAATGGAGGACTATTTTGTAAAATAGAGACCTAGGGTTTCCTAAGATATAAAAAGAATGAGAGAAGAGAAGGGGGGCAGCCAGCCAAGAGGAGAAAAACACCCCCTTCCTCTAAGAAACCCTAAATTATGCATTCTTCCTTCTTTTTGATCAGTTGTTCAACAAACATGCAAGGCTAAACACTTTTTCTTGGTTGCAAGGACACGGAAACCTTCGGATTTCAAGAACTGTGAGATTTATTTTACCTTTTCTTTTCAGTTTATATGATGAATATGTTTTTTCTCCTATGCTTATTTTTCCTATGATTGTTTATTTTAATTGCTAGAGCGGACTCTAAGTTATTATTGTAGACAATCTATTGCTAAGTTTGATATCAAAACCGGAGTTGTGGTATATGAACTTGTGAAGCAACTGAGTTTAATAATTGTGGTGGATCTACGTTATTAATCTTAGGGAGAACATTCAATCAAATCAAACATAGACTGCGGACAGTTATGTTTTCTTGATTAATCAACTTATCTAGTTCTTAAGGCTGCCATTAAATTAAATTACTAGTG
>Ga0325410_1003773_pt1 | contig 17072 bp, 7 predicted proteins | sample PopdelMetagenome_16_FD_206182 | JGI IMG/M metagenome (GOLD analysis project Ga0325410, IMG submission 206182) | Populus deltoides microbial communities from Bellville, Georgia, United States - Xylem-PdIQD-R3 | ecosystem: Host-associated > Plants > Phyllosphere > Stem > Wood/Secondary xylem...
TTGATGTTGTGTTCAAAAGATTTCAAATTTTGTTTTATACTATCTTCCATTTTCAAGAAACAGGCCCATTCAAATTGCATGTTGGCTGATCATCTCAGCATGAGCGCCTGGTGGTCTCAGCCTTGTGTTTCAGGCATTCTTTCGCTGACTTGTCTTCACTTGGTAGAAGTTCTTTGTCCATTGTTGATGTCTCCTGCATGGTTTTATTTCGCTGTTCATAGTTTCTTGTCCTCATGGCATTCATTTTCTTCACGTGTTTGCATGGTGAAGTTTAGGCATGCATGGTTTTTACGTGTTGCAGCCAGTTGGTGGGCTCAGGGGTTTTGCTTTGTGTTACACCTAGTTTCTACATTGCTGGTGTTATTATCCTCTGTGGTTGGGTTCTTCGATGCAGGCGGGTTCATCCTCTATTCATCTTCTGATTACTGGAGACGTCTTGTAAATGAATGCAGAAGTCTTGGGCGTGTATGGAGCAGTCTTGGCAGTGCATGTATTTTTACGTGCTGTAACTTGTGGTTGGGCCTGCCATCATGGTTTTGTAGTTTATAATTTATGTGGCTCGCCTTCACATCTTTTGTATATGTATATGCTTTGGGTTTTCCTGAGCAGACAGTTTGTGTCTGGGCTGTCTTCTGCCCGGCTATCTTAGGCACCTTTGATTTTGGGTTCCTAAAATAACCGTTGTTCTTTTTCTTTGGATTGACTTATTTTTCTTTTATGCTGGCCGGGAGCATGTCTCTGCTAGCTATGTACATGTGTATATTTGGTTTGCTAGTTTTTCAGCTGGCTCTTTTTTTATCTATAAAATTTCTAACATTTGATAAAAAAAAAGAAATAAAGTTGTTTTTTTTACAAAAAAGCTTCAAACAATTCAATATCATCCTTGCATTTTGAATTATACATGTTCGATCCTTGTTGTTTTAATTTTTTTGTTTCAGTCCAAAAAATTATTTGTATCACATTTTTATCTTTAAGGTAGCGTTTGGTTATTATTCTGGGATAGAAAGGACAAGGATAGTTGAGACAGAAATGTGTTTGGTTAAAGAAATAAAAACAGGAACAGAGAAATGAAAATAAATTTTTTATCTTCTTTAGTATCTGCGTTGGTACCTTCGCCCTTAGCCTTTGCTTCCGCCCCCTCATTCGTGAAGCCTCTCTGGTAATTTTGAGTGAATTTTTGTATTTTGAAAACAAGAGGTATAGAGAGGATATGTCTCCATAGACAATATTTATTATTTATTATTTTTAAAATATCCTTATAAAAAACTCTCAATTCTAAATTGTCCAACTAAAACATTTGAAGACAAAAATAATTATTATCATAGTCTTAAAACTCAACTTGGAAGTTGATATGAGGCAAAGTCCGAGTTGCTATATAGTTTTAAAACCTGGCTTGGGAGTTAACTTGAGACAAGGTTCAGGTCATGGGTTAGGAGGGTTGGTTAACCCTATTGACCTAATTTTTTTTAAAAAAAATCAAAGCAACCTTGGTTTGACCAAGTTTCTTTTCAAAAAAAGTCAATAGTTTTTTTACCCATGTTTTATCCCAGGTTGGCTTAGGTTTTTAACTGGTTCAGGTTGTGTCAATCATTTCTCTATTTTTTCTTAAACTCGAACCATTACAGGCCCCTAGTCAACCTTATCAAGTCAGTCTTGATTTTATAACTAGAGTTATTATAGTATTATTAATTTCAACACTCAATATAAACTAAAATAAGTATAAAATAAAACTAAATATTTTTTAAAATATGCAAGTTTTACTTATACATATTATGAGTAAAATAGATTTTTTTATATATTTTATTCTGTCTTGTCCACCGTAACCAAACATGATACAGAAACAATCATTTTATCTTGTACATTACTACCAAACACAATTATATCCCCGTCACCTTTTATGTGTTATCTCTTTTATCTCCACCATCTCTATCTCTATTATCCTAGGATAGTAACCAAACACTATCTAAATGTTGAGCATGGAGAGAGAAAGTCATTTAAAATAAGCAAGAAGAAAGAAAAGTGGTCGATCGATCACATTTCGACTATCTAAATAGCCAAACTTAATGTCAATGAGTTTGTCTTATAGATGAGAATTCACTAGAGATGGTTATGCCATTTAAACATACTAGAAAAAGGAGGTTGAGATCATTGTTTATTTATTTATTTATTTACTTTGATTCTTATTTTTAAACTAAGTAGAGGTGTTTTAGACTTCAAAATATATTTATTAAGGTTTTAAGGATGTGTTGAAGGTGTTTTTAGACCAAAACAAGCTGAAAATGGGTGTTTGGGGTCTCATACCATATTCTTAAGATCATCGAAGGTGATCAAAAAATACAAAAAATAGATAATGTGTCAATTGTATGCCTTTTTTTTTCTTAAATAAAAAAGCAAGGTATGCTGAACTGACATTCTAATCCCATTTGTGCCTAGGCTTTTCTCGTTAGCCAAGTGTGCAAGCCTGTCTAGTAGTAGCTGACCTCTTCTTTAAAAAATGATTCGTTTTAAATTAAATTTTTAATTAATATACTCTCTTTTATTGTTTCAATTATCTAGTTTAAAGTTTTTTTTAAGTATTGGTTGATTTTTTGAATTGTTTTTATAATTTTTCAAGACTTCAAAGATATTATTTTAATTTATCTTTAAATTTTTCCATCTAAAATCTTAAATAAATAAATTGCATTTGCATGGTTCATTAATAAGAATGAAAACTATATGTAGTTAACAAGTAAAATTAACCTCGAAGATAAATAAAAGAAAACGTATAAAATAAAAAGAATAATGGAGATAAAATATTTATATGTGCATGTATCTTTTGCTTAGTTAAAAGAAGATTGGTCTCATATTTAGAACTTCAATCAACATTAAAAATCCTTATTTGATTTATTAATATTTTTATTTTTCAATATATTTTATTAAACAAAGATATCATTTTTCCATTTTTTAAGTAAAAAAATTTATGATACTAAAAAATGTCTTCATAATATTGTCACATTTCTTTAAGTAAAAATGCTATTAAAAAAATACTTTCACAACACTTGCGTATTCATTTTAAGTTCAAAAATAATTTTAATCTGACCCACAATATAATACGAGCCAATAATATAATAATAATTAAAGTAAAAGAAGTGTGGAGACTATATTAAAAAAACTATCAATAGTTGAAGGATGAATAGAAGATTTACTCTTATCTCTCTCTTATAGGTTTCAAGGAAGCACCAAGTTTTTATATATATAAAAAAAAATCTTTTTTTATAGCACAACAACCAAACTAGCTTAGAATTAAAGAACATTATTGGATATGAAAGAAGTAAGAATGATTCTAGGTCATAAATTATATGAGTTTATCAAATATTTTCTTAATTTTTTTTAAAAAATAACCTTTTGAGTTGGTTAATTTTATTTTATATTTATTTGTAAAGATGATATTATTGATAAATAGATGAAATGTTAAGAGGTAATTGATAAAAAAATAAACTTTTAATAAAAATGATAATTATCAAATAAGGATAAAATGAAATTCAGCGTACTTTTATTCTTTCTAAGTAAAAAAAAGTTGAGGTGTATATGGAGAGTTTTTGGATAGACCATAAGACCCATGTGCTGATAAATAAATATATTGTATTAATAGCCTCTCCAATTTTTAATTGAAGTGTAAAACTAATTAAAACATATAATTAAAAATTTAAAAATAAGGTTGGGGATTTATTTGAGGAATGCCTTTTGGATTTAGCAATTTTAAATTACTGTAATGAGATAAGATAGAGCATCCATCCATTTATTAATCTCGTAAATAGGTGAAAAATAAAGTATGCCCTAAAATCCAACCTCATTCACTACTCTACCATAGGTGTTAAAAAAATCTGGCATATTTGTAATATTTGGATTATCTTATCCGAATTGATTTGTCAAAATTGGATAATATAAATATTACAAACGTTAGTAGGTTAAAAAATCTAAGAAATGAATATCACGGGTCGATAGCTGATCAAGATTTTTAAAACCCGATCAACTCAATTCAACCCTTATACCTAAACTATTTTTGTTTTTATATTTAATAATTTGTGGATTGAGTATTTATTTTTATTTTATTTATAAATGCTTCGACTTTAAAGTTCTTGTTAGTGGACTTTTTGTTAGAGTTTTTGAACGTAAAAAAAGTGCACGTGTCTTTGTTGGAGAGGAGGAGAAGGTAACTGGAATTTGATGATGGTATAGTGTACAAAAATTAGACCTAACATTGAGGATGTTATGACACCTATAATCTATGTTGTAAGTCCATCTTTTAAATGTGGATTCACAAAAATTAGCAATAGAAGCTCAACCCGTTAATATCTTTAATATTCATTAAAAAAAACATTTAACATGATCTAATACATTTAACCCGCTCGAGTACATAAATTTGAATGAATCAAATTTACAACTTATAAAATATCGGTAATATTTATGAGTGGCATTTGATATATTGGGTTAAGGTTTGGATCCATAACTAGTCCATTGACCCTTGCTCTGTCGTGAGCCGAACCATTTTTTTTTTAATGTAATAAAGATCACTAAGAACATGAGGATTTTTTTTTGTAATGCTATAAAACCCGAGCAAGAAGATAAACCTTGAAATCCATTGACTTAGATCTTTGCCTGGCACGAATTTCCAACAAAACTATAAAAGAGTTAACTCAATATAAATTTGTTTATTTAATAGGTTCAAAGGAAACTTGGATGACTGATGTTTATTTTAAAAAAACTAATGTTGAACAATGAAATCAAGAAAAAAACAATAAGGCAAAAAATAAAAGGAGATGTCGGGCCAGATCAACTTTTAAAACCTGTAACCCGTGGTTATAAGACTGGAAATACCATACATGGAAAACAATGAAATTCAATCCCCAACAAATATTATGTTGAATGAGCACATCTACTTTTAAATCTCGCAACCCAGGGTTATTAGACTGTAAATAATATACATGGAAAAACAATGAAACTCAATCTCCAACAAATCTTACCTTGAATGATGAATTATCATTATCATTACTATTACTATTATCATCTTTATTATTATTATCATTGCTACTATTATTACTATCACTACTACCACTGTTATTATTATGATAACTATTACTATTATTATCATTGTTATCGTTATTACTGTTAATATTATTGTTTTTTTTTATTTCTATTGTTATTGTTAATAGTATTATTATTAACATCATTATCATTATCTTTAGCATTAGCATTAGCTCTATTAGTATTATTATTATTATTATTATCTATTAGTATTATTATTATTATTATCACTATTAATAACATTAATACTATTATAATTACTATCGTTGTTGTTGTTATCACAATTATTATTATTGTTACTATCATCATCATGATTATTGATATCATAACCATTATTACCATCATAATAAATTTTGTTAATTTTTTACTGCAATGGTGGCAAAATTATAATTTTTAGTTTTTTTTTAGAAAAAAAATTTTCTTATATTTTCTTTTCTCTTTAGACTTGATATTTTTATCATTTTACACTTAATCTATTTATCATCATTTTTTTCCTATCTTTATTTTTTTTGTAATATTTAGTGTTTTCTTTTTTGCTTTACACAATATTATTTTATATTTTTTACATGTTGAATATTTATCACTCTATACTTGATCTATTTAAATCAATTTTTTTTGTTCTTATCTTTATTATTTTGTAATTTGTTTTATATTTTTTTTCTTTACATTTTTTTAATTATTATACAAATACTAAGAAAATAGTGTTTCACTATAGCAATTGTAATATTGTTTTATTTTTCTATTGCGTTAAAATTAGCTTGAGATTTTTTTTACGCATATGATCTTTATTATATTTTATTATATATAAGCATCAAATTTTTTATTAACAATTATATTTTTTTTACTCAATGTTAAAAAATACATTAATAACATCTACACATTAATTCTTTTGTGTTAGAAAAAAAATTATTTGACCTTTTTTTTTGCATTTATTAGAAAAAATTGTTGTCAATGTATTTAATTAAATGCATGCACATGCATTTTGATTGATAATTAGATAAAAAAACACATTTGAAAAGCTTGAATTTTTTTTCCAAGAACAATAATCCAACCCATGGTGAAACGTAGTTCAAATAACTAGTTACCGCTATTACTATTACAGTATTACTATTACCATTATTACTATTACTATCACAATTATTAATATTATTATCATAATTATTACTATTATTGTCACCATTATTATCATAAAAACCTAATATTACTATCACTATTTTTTTCATCATTACTATTATTATATATATTATTATTATTTTTACCACCACCACCACTACCACTATCATTACCATTATTACAATCATAATAAACTATTACTATTACCATTATTATCACTATTAGTAGTATTATTAGTATTATTGTTATTATTATTATTATTATTATTATTATTATTACAGCTACTATAATTACCATTATTATTATCACTACCATCACCACTACTGTTTTTGTTGTTGTTGCTGTCGAAATAACAAAAACCATAAACTTGATTTGAAAGATAAAATTAAAAACCATAAAAACTTTGACAAACACGCAGGGGAACAAATAAGAAATCATAAGAAGAAGGACCAAACTAAAGTTAATATTATTATTATTGAAAAAAATTTATAAACTTGATTTGAATTATAAAATTGAAAACTACAAAAACTTTGACAAAAGAGCCAAGAAAAAAAACTAAAAAATCAAAAGTAGAAGGATTAAATCGAAAAATATTATATATACAAATTAGAATTGAAGGATTAAATTGAAAATAAATAAAAACTTTAACAAAAGAGAAAATGACCAAAATAAAAAAAATCAAAACTAAAAGGATGGGTTCTGAAACATCAACAACAACGAGGGCTATTTTTAAGTTTTCAGGGATAAGAAAGAGAAATGAAAGGAAAGAAAAAGTTCACCAGCAATGAACCGATCACTTTTAAATGACACGTGCTATCTATTAAGGAAAAAAATACAACGAAGAACAAGATGAGACAATAAAATTATATTTTCAACAACCGGGAGGTGCTATACACGCTACTTAAAATGCACGGTGCTTTTTGCATGCTAACAACTTTTTTAATTTTAAAAATAATAATTAAATAGTAAATTATATTATCACCTTCGACTACTTCAATAATTACTTCAATAATTAAAAAAAAATGATATGAAAAAATATCAATACCACTTTGTCAATGAGTTAATATTTTTAACTTCAAGGTCAAATATGTAATTTTATTATATTAAAAAAATAAAATGCTAAAAAATATCCTTGTCCATGATTAAATAATTTTTTATTTTAAGGGTAGCAAAATCATTTGATTGTGCAAAGAAAAAAAAAAAGAAGACAAAAACACTTCTAAATAATTCTAAAATGATTAAAAAAAAAAACTATCTTCCCCTTAAAGAACAATAATTTAAAAGATTTGTTTTTAAATAAAATCATTATTCTCCTATTATAATCTATATAGGTGTGTCTCTCTCTTCCATGTAAAATGAACCGGCTCTTCTACAACACCCCTTTCAATTGTTACTAATTTGCTAACCTATCCTCCTCTCCCTCTTTCTTCCTAAGGATATTAGGGTTTATCGCGCATCCTCTTTCTCTCTCAAAAAATACCCCTTCCCCTCACGATGCAGATGGATCCAACAAAGAAGCGCAAGCTCGAAGAAAACGGCATCGTATCATCCACCACGGACCTAGACTCTCCTTACAAACTAACCCCTCAAGACGCCCGCAAGATGATGGAACGCTTCACGCCTGACCAGCTCCTCGATATTCTTCAAAACGCCGTCGTACGCCACCCAGACATCCTTGATGCCGTTCGATCCGTCGCAGACCCCGACGCCACGCAACGGAAGCTCTTTATCCGCGGCCTTGGCTGGGAAACCACAACAGAAAATCTCCGAAATCTGTTCTCTACTTACGGCGAATTAGAAGAAGCGGTTGTAATCCTTGATAAAAACACCGGAAAGTCGAAAGGGTACGGTTTTGTTATCTATAAGCATGTCGATGGTGCGTTATTGGCTTTGAAAGAGCCCAGTAAGAAAATTGATGGGCGCGTGACTGTCACGCAACTAGCGATAGCGGGGAATTCAGGTGCCAATAATAATAATAATTCTTCCGCCAATCCTGGTGTTGTTGATGTTGCAATGCGGAAGATCTATGTAGCGAATGTGCCGTATGAAATGCCGTCGGATAAGTTGTTGAATCATTTTGCGCAGTATGGGGAGATTGAGGAGGGTCCGTTAGGTTTTGATAAGCAAACAGGGAAATCGAAAGGGTTTGCGCTTTTTGTTTATAAGACGGCAGAAGGAGCGCAGGCTGCTTTATTAGAGCCGGTGAAGATGATTGAAGGGAGGCAGTTGAATTGTAAGTTAGCAATTGATGGGAAAAGAGGGAGGCAGCCTGGCGGGGGGCAAGGACCAGGGCAAGATGGATTGCAAGGACAGGTGCAGGGTGGGAATGTTCATGGAGATAGTGGAATGGGGATGGTGCTGCAGACAGGGTATGGCGCGCCAGGTGGATATGGTTCTTATGGTGGTGCGTTTTCGAGTGGCGTGCCGCCAATGGGTGGTCATCAGCAGCAGCACCATCATCCTGCTGCTCCTTTGAATGCTTCACTGGGTGGGCCTGGGTTGGGGTCTCAGGGGGTAGGTGGTTTGAGTGGTACTGGGGGTGGTAGTTATGGCCCACCTTATGGTGGGTATGGTGGACCAGGTTCTACAGGATATGGTGGATTGGGTGGTGGTGGTGCCGGCGTCGGTGCTTCTGTTGGTGCGTCTTCATCATTTAGGTTGCCACCAAGTTCAGTTGGAATGCCTACTGGTGGATATCCAGATCCTGGGCAGTATAGCTTGTCATCATCAAATGCTTCATTTCCAAGTCAGCATCAGGGAGCATCCCCTGCACCAAGGGTTCCATCCGGGGGAATGTATCCAAATTTGCCACCTTACTATTGAGGTAGTAAATTGGGTTTAAATTAATTGCTTTGTGATTTCTTGCATTATTTGGTGCTGTTGAATGGCTTGGTTTCTATGTGTGCTTGTTGTTGGGATGGTTTCTTTTCCTTATATTTGCTTGGTTTGTTTGCTTTGCTTTGTGAAAAAATTGTGTATGTTTGTTCACTGTATGATTTGTCCATGGTATTTGCTTTTATGTCGTTTATGTTGATTTTCTTGACCTCTATTACAAGGTCATGCTATGGGGTGAATCAGTGATCTAATGTGTTCCTTAATAGCATTCATGTGGTTTGTTGTCCATCTATTTCATGTGTCCCTAGTTTTTTCTCTGCTGTCCATTTTTCTGCATCCTGTCTTCTCTATTTTTTGTGAGTCTCCACTCTGCTGAAATGTTTGACAATAGGTTGAACATGTTCAGATCTACAAGAATCAGATTGTGATACCAGAAATGATGGAGGTGTAAAAGCAGCTTGTTGGCCTCATAGACATAACTGTTATTTGTTTTTGACTGGCTAATTTCAGTCTGTTTAAGCTTTGGGCTGATAATCTTAGCTAGTTAGATGAAAGTATGAATTGGGAAAGAAGATTTGTGCTGTCTTCTTTGGTTTTTAAGGGAATAGGGGAGATGAAATGAAAAGGATTAAAATTTCCGTCTTTGACTTAAGTAGCAGGCAGAGAAATGCTGTGAATGGAAGAATTTGTTCAAATTTTTACCATGGATGCCCACCAAAAAATTCCTTTTGTCTGCCCATATTAACTCCTTCACCATCTCATAGTTACTGAGTTGTTCTTAGACATTGGTATGAAATAGTTATGAGCCATGAAAGTTCCTCTGGCTTTGTTGAAACTAGGAAGAATAGCAAGGTCCCATTTGTTTCATGTAAAAACTAACATGCTTTCAAAAATATGTTGTTTTTCATTGTTTGGTTACGTTAGTGAAGACTAGAAAATAATTGTTTTAGTATTTGGTATGTGTGAGAAATAAGTGTTTAAAAGGAAAAGACAAGAGTTGATTAGTGATGGTGCTAGAGTTATGTAATTCACTCATCCTCCTTGAATTTTCAATCATTCCAGATTGCGCAATCCCAATCTTGGTGTGTTCGCTATCCAGAATGTGAAATCTGGCGACCCTTGCTCTATCCTTTGCTATAGATTTGCAAGTATTCATGTTTAAATATAAGAGTAAATGTTTAAAACTTATATAATAAATGAAATATTTGGATTTGAAGATATTTGTTATTAATTGGAATCTGAAAAGTTGCTAGGACCATTCAATTTTTTTACCTTTAAAAAAAGCAAAGAAGGAAAGGTGATAATTGTGTAGAGGTGTGTGCCTGTAGAAAATCAAGAGGTTTTTGAGACGGATAATTTGCATGCTATTTTCTAGGACCAAGGGCGAAAATTACCTTATTTTGAAGTTTTAGTCTACATGCAATAATACAATACTTTTATCTTTTGATTATACATGGAAGACTTATAAAAACAAACCACTATTTGAATTAGCAATACTAAGCCTATCTCCCACTAATCGAGTTTCAGGTGGAGGGGGATTGTAGTAAACACATGTATAGCATATCATAACGCACCGCATTCCAAGTAAATTGGGTGATGCTTGAGTTACCTAGAACACGGAACATTATGGTATGCAGTTCGCTATCCCCTTTGGAACGCGGTATGAAAGGGGTAGGCTTAGTGATTGTTTGGCACTGTGGTAATTTCTACTTTTCAAATTGTTTTTTTGCCTAAAAAAGCATTAAATTGATGCTTTTTAGGTGCTTTTATGTCAAAAATGATTTTTTTATTAAAAAAATATTATTTTGATGCATTTTTAATTGAAAAGGCATCACCACATTACCAAACACACACTTAGTATGGTTGCTTTTTCAAGTTGTGGTTCACTTTTGTTCCGGTAGTCCATTTATATGTCACAATTACATGGTTGCACGTGACAAACTTCCAAACTAGATATTTTCGATTCAGGGGGTTATAGAATTAGATTAACACTGGGTGCCGTCCATGATTTAATAACAAAGATTATCTTGTAAAATGTTTTCATCTTGGGAACTGCAAGTTGTTTTCCATTGTTTTAAGCTTATTTTTCCTTTGACCATAAAATATTTTTTGTTGGCCAAGCTTTCCTAGGCAGCCAACACATGGAAAAATGAGGAAAATATTTTATGTGAAACAAACGGAGCCTAAATTTATAGCTTACAGTATTTTGTACTTTATTAAGTTCCTTCTACCTTTTATAAACACATGTGAAATGCATAAGGTGGTTATATATCCGCTTATTTTCTCTTCATCTTATACCCTCATGATATTTTTGGACCATGGCATTAGCCATGAAAAGAAGTGAGGGCAATTTCTTGTGGCTTGTAGGATGGCAGTCTTGCATTAACCATGACTTTCTTTTTGTGAAAGAAATACTTGTCATTAGCTTTATTTGTGAGATGGTTTGTTGGTTGTCTGGTGTCCCTCTCAGTCTGCAGCATCTTTTCTCTGTCTAAAGTACTGTTCTGTTGTTTTGAGCTACCATTCCTTGTATTAAGAACTAGGTCAGATACTGCCTTATTATGTGAAAACCTGGATTGAACCTAGTATGAATCTTCAAATATATTTGCAGCTGTTAACTGTAGCCTTGTACAGCTGTGCTTTTGTAGTTGGATTGTTGGTTTTTGTATTATGAAGATTTCATCTTTTCTTTTCTTCATATTTTTTCCCATTTGAAAAGTCTTCATATATTGAAACTCTTCATGGCCTGCCTGTTTTATTATCTGTACTTTGACATTATGATGATGCTTTGTGTGTTTGTACATACTATTAAAGCCATGGTATTTATAGGTAGCATTCATCTGGTGGCTTTCTTCAGCTGCTCAGCATGACTATTTATCAGGGTTTCTTGTAATTTTCCTTGCGAAGATTCTTTATTGTTTTGCTAGTTTTTTTTTTTGTTTATTTGCTTCAAGTTATCATGAGCTTTGTTTTGTGTGATGAATGTTGAATGATCAATTGAGTTGTGCATGGATGTTTGATTCAGGTGTATGACAGCTTGTTGGGCGCAGATGCTTTTTGTGGTACTCGTGATTGCCTGATTGCAGACTATAGGGTCTCTGGTTGATGAATGTATTAGCTGTGCTTTTACACCCGCTTCTTCACTTCATCTGCACTTTTAATCGTGGTTCATTTTTTAGTGTTTGTTCTTTTTTAGATAAACAGTGTTGGTTGTTAAGATGACTGAATAGACTAGTCTTTGTACTCTTGTCAGAAGCTATGCACAAGTTGGAATTAATTAATATCAATAAGACATGAGTATTGATAATATACCTTCCTTGTGCGAATGTGAATTATGCTTGCTTTTGATACTTTAGTTGCAAGGTTCACTTCATGGTGGTTGATATGGATTTTGGGATTCTTTGTTACACTAGTTCTCTGAAAAGTTCAGTACTTGTATTTTCTGTTGCATACTCTTGGAATTGCACCACACACTTTTTAATACTTTATTTACATAGGCTTGTATGATCCCATGCTGATACCATATCTTATGGGGAATCAGACATGACTAATCATCCAGACAAATCAACTGTTTTATGTAATCTTTGTGAAAATAATAAGGCAGAATTGTGGATTTTCTCAAACTCGGAGTTTTTAGGATTTTAGCCAACAAGGAACCTTATAGAATGCATTACATCATGTATTTAATTGTAAATTTTTATTTTACACCGTCAGTTCTTTAGTTAAGATCTTTTTTCATAAGGTTGTGTTTTTTTAATCTAGTGATTTTCTGAAGATGTCCGGGAGTCAGAGAATCTAGTTTTCTTGCTTTTTATGGTTTTTCTCTGGTTGCGTTATGAAGATGTGCTTGGGCAATAGATGTAAGTTTTCTTGTTCAAGCTTTGTTGCATTAAACCACTGAATCCTTCTTATTAAACGTTGTCCAATTCTTAAGTTGGTCGTGTTTTATGGAGGTTGCTTTTTTCTTTTTCTTTTCTTTTATTGGCTTCCAAGATGTCCTCGCGCAATTGATGTTGGTAAAGAAAAGTTTGTTTTTGTTTACGCTTTTCTTTTTAAAGCAATTCTTCATTCAACCACGACTTAGGATTGTGGTCCAATGAGCTGCTTGACAATTTAAACTCTATAATCAAGTAATCAGTGACCTCCCTTGGCATGTGCCCACTCGTGGAAACCACACTGATGGTATTTGCTATTGATCATTTCCCACCGAAGTTTCTTTTATATGTTCAACTAGCCTTTGGGTGTTTGGCCAATAACTGCTGGCATGTGCCAGGTTTTTTGTTTATGGATTTCTAATGATGATGCAAAAATTTAACAAGCTGAGTGGTTTTGATGAAATTTTTATTCAAGTCATTTCTGAAGGTTCTTGCTTAATGATGCTGAACTGATAGATTTGCTCTTTGGTTATGCGTGTAGGCATTTGCATGCATGTTTATGCACTTGTGTTGCTTGCTTGAAGAGAACGCAACTTAGTTTTGCTGTATTGAACATGAGATGTTGCATTTGATTGTTCTTCATCAGAGCTACTTAGTGGTTAATCATTCCCTTTTGCTGTTGGAGATTGACTTGTTAATTTACTGTCATTGCCAGAATAATGTGCACTAGATTTCATGGAACTTGTCCTTCGAAGAGAAGTTTTACAAATTGGTTAAAGTGGCTGGCATCATGGTTTCTGTTTGCTTTTTTCCATAGGATATATCCTTCTATCCGTCAGTTCATATCGTAGTTTGTGTACCTTAGACTATTTAGCTTCTATTGGATGTTGCCAGCTCATCCTCTATTATTCTCATGCCTTTATCGGAACCTAGGATATCATAGTGGTGTGTTTTTTTGGGTGGATGTCTTCTAGCTGCATTTATATTAACCGAATCTCCTTAAACATAATGATTTTAGGTGTAAAAACATGGTTCTGTACTTGATTTTCTTTTCATTTCTACTTAAATCCTTTATTCTTTGTGGATTTTAGATAAGATTGAAATTACATCCCTAGGTTTTTCGACTTGTGGATTTTATCCTATATGTGAATTATCTTTTTCTTGGGGATGTCCATTTTCTTCTCGCACAACTGTGTTGTTTCCTCGTGAGAAGAGAACAGAGATGTTTGTGTTCCCGTGCTTGTTTCACTGGTATTAGGTGCCTTAAAAGGTTATCAACAATTTTCATGCTAAGATGCTGCCAGGAAGTTGATTTGACACCATTTAGGTACTTTTGCTGTGAAATTAGCTGCTCCAGAAAATGTGATTCGGCACACCTTTGTCCTAACAACTGTCACTCCTCTTTTTACCTTTTACTTTTATTGTTTTCTCTTGCAATTTGGTGAGAGGAATATGAGATGACCAGGATAGAGTTCAAAGGCTAAGTGGGGGGGATAGCTTTGGTGACATGCATAGCATATGAGGGTTACAGGTTGGTTGAGAATTAGGCCTTCTTTATTCCATGGAGATGAAGGCAGGAGGGTTGGTATCTGCCACACAGTTTCAACACCAAATCTGGTTGTTATCACGGAAGCTGTTGTGGCTAGGGTGGTGGAGAAAGATCAACCAAGTTTTATTGGGAGTTCATTGACGCCACGCCGGACATGGTGACGGGTAGTAGTTAATTTAGTGGGTGTTTGGAATAATTCTCAAAACAGCTGGTGCAAATATGTATATTCGGCCATGATTTTAACGGCACGATTAATTCCCTACAAGTTGATTGATACTGTGGATTGTTAGGCATGTATTTTCTCCTTTTGTCAAGTCGGTTGAAGATTCTAATTCTGTGGTCTCGTATGGAACGCCTAAAGCTGCACGCCTGAAAAGAACATTTCAAAGGTTTGTGGAAACCGGGAAAAAGTATTATACTCTTAACAATTCTGTTCCAAAAAACAAAACGACACGACTGTAGGCTTTCGAAGAATAATAATTGCAAAACATATCAAGGCTATTATTATCTAATAAACTAGAACTGCATATTTATAGTGAAATTGCATAGTGTTTTAGTGCAAGTCTACAGTGAAATGTTAGATTGTTTCTTTCTTTTTGTTTTTTTTTTCCTTTTCATTTCTTTCATGTTTTTTTGGTTTTAAATTAAGCTGTCTTTTTCTTATTTTTTTTTTGAGTTGTTTTTTTATGCCTTTCAAGTGTTTTTTTACCTTCTTTCTTTGTTTTTTTCTTTCAATAATTTTTTTTTAATTTAGTTGGTTAATGTTAAATTATTTTTATTTAGTTATTAGATTTTCATAACACGGATCCCGGGTTTAACAGATTAATTTTGTTTGACAAGTTAACCTAGATTTTTTTTGTTTTTTGTTTTTTTTAATTATTATTTTTTTGTTTACTTTAGTTTGTTAATGTTAAATTTCTTTCTATTTAGTTATCAGATTTTCATGATACATTCCAGGTTTGACGGGTTAATCCGTTTATTTTTTTTCTTTTAATAAATTTTTTTATTTAATTTAGTATGTTAATGTTAATTTTTTTTTATTTTGTTATCAGACTTTCATGACACGGATCTCGGGTTTAACAGGTTAACCTGGTTTGACGAGTTAATCTATAGTTTTTTTTTTCTTTTTTTTTAATTAATTTTTTTCGTTTAGTTTAGTTTGTTAATGTTACATTTCTTTATATTTTGTTATCAGGCTTTCATGACACATCTCAGGTTTTATGGGTTAGCTTAATTTCATGGATTAACCCAGTTAATTCTGGGTTAACTTGTCATTTTTTTTTTCTATTTAGTTATCAAACTTTCATGACATAAATTCCAGGTTTGACGGGTTAACCTAGTTTGAAGGGTTAACCCAGTTAATTGAGATTTTTTTCTTTTTCTTCATTTGTTTTTTTTCTTCATGTTGGTTTTTCTTCATTAGTTTTTCTCTTTTTAATTAATATATTTAATTATCACACTTTTATGACACGACCTAGTAGCAAGACTCACATCCAAGGCTCTTGGGTCTGGTGTTGCAACCATATTCCCTTAAACTTGAGTTATGTAAGTTTAATATTATTATTAATATTATAAATATTACTTTTGGGTCAAGCGTTGCAGCTAGATCCAAGGATTTTAGGTATCTCTTTATAGGAAGACCTAACACTCTTAGATCTTAGCTTTTTTTATATTTTTTTATGCAAGAAAAAAAAATTAACCTGTGGTGTATGCTTTTGTTTTTATTTCTTTTCTTTTTCTTTTTAAGCCTTTTAATGTGGACTGCACCGTGCAGTCCACCGTGAAAAAGGTGACGCTTTTAGTTTTGCTTTTGCTTTTTTTTGTTTTTTAATTAAATTTTTTTAATTTACTTTCTTAATATTAAATTTTTTCTATTTAATTATCAGACTTCTACGACATGGATCCCAGATTTGACGGGTTAACTTGGTTTGACAGGTTAACCCAGTTGATTTAGATTTTTTTCTTTTTTTTCATTCATTTTTTTCTTCCCGTGGATTTTTTTTCTTTGCTTTTTTGTTTTTAATTAATCTTTTTTTTTTAATCTAGTTCATTAGTATTAAATCTTTTTTTAATTTAGTTATTATACTTTCATGGCACGAATCCTAGGTTTGACAGGTTAACTTGATTTGCCGGGTTAACCCAGTTGATTTAGATTTTTTTTTAATTTTTTTCATTAGTTCTTTTTCAATTTTTTCTTTTAATGTTGTATGCAATCCACAGTGAAAAAGCTGATGCTTTTAATTATTTTTTTTATTTTTTTTTATTTTTATGCCTTTCACTGTGGACTGCACAGTGCAGTCCACGGTACAAAAGCTGAAACCTTCTTCTTCTTTTTATTAATTTTTTTTAATTTAGTTTGTTGATATTAATTTTTTTTATTTAGTTATTAGATTTTTATGACACGGATTTCAGGTTTGACGGGTTGACTCAGTTAATATAGATTTTTTTCTTTTTTCTTCATTAGTTTTTTTTTCTTATAGGTTTTTTTTAATTACTATATTTTTGTTTAATTTAGTTCATTAATATTAAATTTTTTTTCTATTTAGTTATCGACCGATGCCTTTAGTTTTTCTTTTTGTTTTTTGTCGTTTTTATACCTTTAACCGTGGACTACACATTGTAGTCCACAGTGAAAA
>Ga0325410_1003775_pt1 | contig 17070 bp, 12 predicted proteins | sample PopdelMetagenome_16_FD_206182 | JGI IMG/M metagenome (GOLD analysis project Ga0325410, IMG submission 206182) | Populus deltoides microbial communities from Bellville, Georgia, United States - Xylem-PdIQD-R3 | ecosystem: Host-associated > Plants > Phyllosphere > Stem > Wood/Secondary xylem...
CTGGGGCCTGAAAGAAAATGTAAGTGCTACAACGGGTATTTTGTCAATGGATATGTTTTCCATACTGAAGAATACGGGCAAGGAAGAAAGACATACAACAGCGGTGTTTGTGTTAAGGGATCCACTAATAATGAGTTAGAAGTTGACTACTATGGTAGATTAGAAGAGGTCGTCAAACTGCAATATCATAACGAGCAGAATATAGTGTTTTTATTCAAATGCTATTGGTATGACACGACTGACAGAGGAATCAGAGTTGATCCGCACTATGGTCTAGTCGAAATCAACTCAAAAGCTAGACTCCGCAACATAAATGATGTCTTTGTTTTCGCAAAGCAATGTCAACAAGTTTATTACACATACACCCCTTCATTTAGAAAGGATCGATCAAGAGTGGATTGGTTGTCCGTTTAAAAAACAAAACCCCGGGGTCGTGTTGAGTTGTTCAGGATGAGAATGAAGACACAAGTATGCGAGATGAAGTCTTTCAAGTTAGTGAGGTGGTTGAACCATATCGAGTTGCTTCTTCGATTGAATTGGAAGAAAATTCAAATTTTCGTGTTTTTGATGATAGTCTTGTTGATGTTGACGCAGAGGAGTTGAATTTTGTTTTGAGCTCTAGCGGACAAGCAAATGTCAATGAAGAAGATGATATTCATATTGAAGATTGCGATGAAGGTGATGACAATTCAATTAATGATGAAGAAGAAGAAAATTATGACTAACTACCAAAATGAAGCCCTATGTAAAACCCTTTTTTTCATGTAATTTAGATTATGGATGATATATTTTGAAACACAAAATATTTATTACTTGAAATAATTAGTTGAAATGCCACAATTAGGAAATAATTACTTGAAATGCCACCACATCACCGATGGCCACAACGACGGAACTAAGTCTGTAGGCATTTCACAGAGAGTTCGAAAACAATTACTGGTAATGCCACCAAATCACTGACGACCATACCGACGGATTTAAGTCCATCAGCATTTCACAGAGAGTTCGAAAACAATTACTGGTAATGCCACCAAATCACCGACGGATTTAAGTCCGTCGGCATTTCACAGAGAGTTCGAAAACAATTACTGGTAATGCCACCAAATCACCGACGGCCACACCGACGAATTTATAGCCGTCGGTAATGTGTCAATTTTACCGACACAACTACCGACGGACTGCGTGAATATCAAAGGGTTATGGATTAAATGCATCTCTGACCGCGTCATCTTACCGACGGAATGCGAAAAATATGGAGCGCTGTTAAAAAATTTGGTGTGAAATTCAAAAATTACCGATGGATTTTTAACACCTCACCGATATAATTAATTAAAATAATAATTAATTTTATATCCGTCGGTAAATCCGTCAGTAAAACTGGCTTTTAACCTACCCCAACTGCCTCTTCAGTTCATTTTCTCTTCTCCTCAGTTTTTCACCATTCTTTCCTCTCCATTCTTCACTCCGATCTCATGCTTTTTTTATCGTGAATCTCCATCAGATTAAAAGGTTAGTGTTTCCTCTATTTCATTTTACTTTAATGGTTTTTTTTTGCTATTTTTTTGGTTATTTTTTTTTTGTTTTGGTGTATTTTTTGTAATGTAGATAATTAAAGTCTATAGTTTTTTTTTGCATAATTCATTGCTAGAGTCTATAGTTTTTTTTTTTGAATTTATTGAATATTTTTTATTGTTGTATTGGCATAATTATTATTAGTTAATTTGTTGAATATTTATTGTTAATGTTGAATTTACCATAGAATTAGTAATTGAATATGTTGGAATAATTATTAATTTTACTTTATTATTGCATGATTTGTGTTTAATTTTTTCCATTTATTTTGATTGTTATTCTAGAGTTTTTTTTTTAATTTATTGTTTTGTTGTATTGACATAATTATTGAATAATTACTTGAATTGTAATGTTGAATTTACCTTAGGATTAGTAATTGAATATGTTGGAATAATTAGTATAGATTGGGTAAATTGGTTGTGGCTATTGTTAATATGTGCAGGTTTATGGATTTGGGTAGTATCTGGTATAGGGGAGGTGCTGTTGAAATTTTTTTTTACATTTGAATTTAATTATATAATTATTTGTATCAAATTGTGTAGATGCGTAGAATGAAAACCTGAGCTGGTTGCTCAAGTGCGGTCGCAGCTAGTTCATCTAGCAGCGAGGATGATATTTCCTTAGGTGCCTCTCAAGAAGAGGCACCTACACCACCTGCGCCGTCAACCGATGCGCCGTCAAGCAGAGGCGGCGTGCCTTCGCTGCGAAATCAATTTACCCGCAAGTACGAGGCACAGTGGAAGGACGACCTTTCGATGTAAGTTTGTTAAGGTTTTAGTTTTTTTTTTTAAATTACAACATAATTTATGAAGTAATCACTATTGAATTTATTTCATTTATTTTCAGGTTCACAAACATTGAAGCCGCCCGAGTAATATCATCGGCGTTTAAATCGTTGATGGAGATTCCATTGTTTCAATTGAGTCAGATATCCAAGCATCCTGAATGGATGCCTCAAATCAATGCATGGTTTAACAAGTTTGAGGTTGGTATTAATTTATAATTTTCAGCTTATTAATATAATTGTAAATAAATTATTTTTTTTATTTAAACTTGTTTATTTATACACATCACAAATTCTGCTAGGACATTGAGCATAACACTGTTGTGAGGAAGGTATAGGAAAATCACGCGGCAACTAGGTAAGATCGAAAACAATACAGGATTTTTTTAGACAAAAATTTATGTTTCGAAATGTAATTTTTGGTTACGTGAAGTAGGTTGCGTGATTTTTGGTATGAAGCACAGAAAAAGGCAAAAAAAACCGCGAGGGATAGGGGTTTCCAAGGCTTGAACGATGTTGTGGTTTAGAGGGATTTCAAACCGATATACATCCCGGAAGATATATGGCCGCACTATCTTGAGCACGTGACGTCTGAGCGGTTCACACGACGCTCACAGTCCAGTGCTAGCAACCGGAATCGGCCAATTCATGGCGGGGTGACAACGCATACTGGCCGCTCCGTTCCGTTTGCTGCACATGCGAAACGGATGGTAAGATTAATTTAAATGAAATATATCGTTAAATTCAGTTGTTGTTAATATATCTTTTTTCATTATAGGCCGCGTCTCTTGGACGTGAGCCGAGCCCGATGGATCTGTTTGTAGAGACGCACGTGCGGAGTCAAGACCGCCAGAAGGGGGCGTAACAGTTCGTTGATAATCGTGCTCAGCATTTTGTGATATGTTTGTTCAACCATTTGATTTTGTAAGTTATTATGTTTATTGTATTGAATATGATGATTACTTTTTTTTTATTTTCAGGAGATCTATAATAATCAGTTGAGGGAGAGATACGGGGACAATATTTTGACCCATCCGGAATTCGATCCGGATTTATGGATGGAGGTTGGCTCGTCAAGTGGACCCAATAAAAATCGGGTTTATGAGCTCTCCAACACTACAGCCGATAACTTGCGGTCGACCCGTAGTGTTTCAACCGTTGAGAGCTCCCAATCGATATCGAGCTCTCAATCTAAGGAGTTCGTGGCCCTGCAGCAACACACGACTCAGCTCACCGAGAAATACGATAACCTAAAAGCGGAGTACGCAGAACTCAAAGCGTCTCATGCACAACAAAGAGCGGAACAAAGAGTGGAGTCTGAGCAACTCAAAGCGTCTCATGCATAACAAAAAGCGAAGTATGAAGTGGCTCATGAACAACAAAAGACGGCTTATGAACAGCTTCACGCAATGATTATGAACTTGTCAAATAGTGGAACATGTGCGCCTAATCCTTTTTGGCCGTATAACCACCAGCCTCCGCCAGGATCTCCTCCTCCTCCTCCAGCTCCATCATCTTTATATTAATTTGTAATCAACATTATTTACCTTTAAAACTTCATTTAATATTTTTCTTAAAACATATTCAGTTTGTAATGAATATTATTTAACTTTGTTTTTTTTTAATGTTTAATATAAATTTTATTTGCATAATTGGTTTGTATTAAAATTAATTTATATAGTTTTATATTATATATCCTAAATAATTTTTAAAAAAAAATTAAGAAAAAAACTATTACCACAGCTTTTACCGACGAATGACTTCGGTCGGTATTTTAAACACTCACCAACAGACTTACCGACAGAATTAATCCATCGGCATTTAACAGTAGCTTCCATAATTACCAACGAATTTACAGACGGACATATTCTGTCGGTATTTCACACACTCACCGACAAATTTACCGACGGTTACTGTTCGTCGGTAAATAACAATATACCGACGACCTAAAAATCCGTCCGTATATTTTAAGCGGGAATCTTTTTTTTGGCGCACAAATTCCATCTGTAAAATCATCGGCAAATGATTTTTTTTGTTTTTCCAACCGATATAGCGACGGAATGGGAAATCACTGACGAAAGGAAAGCGGACGGACATAATCCGTCGGTGATGACGTCGATAAAAAAATCACCGACAAACTTCTAATCGCACACCGATGGAATTTTTCTGTTGGTAAAACTGTGAAATCTTGTAGTGTTCTTCCCCATATTCTTATGATCTTAGTGGCTTATAGAGCAATCTTAGCTATGTCCCACATTCAAGATGAATTCTATATATTTATTTGTAATTTAGTAATTTTATAGATTTGTTATTATTTAGGAAATTTTTTAAGAGTTCTATTATTATTATCATATCTCGTACTCCCGGTTCTATATTAACTTGTTCTATTAAATAATATATTTAGAAAAAAAAATTAATATAAAATTTTTTAAAACTTAAAAATTACACAAGTCTAAGAAGTGGAAGAATAATCACTTGGTAAAACAAACTGTAATATCATGTCCAAAATGATTTTTTTATATTATATTATCAGAAAAGGAAGCATTAATTTTCTTGATCAAACCAAGCTTCGAATTCTGGTGGAAAATTACTCACAGCACATTAAAAGATTCAAACCAACTTTATTTTTTCCAATATTTTAATTTATTTTTGTCAACACATGAAGTACCCATATACATAGATAGATGATGAACAAACTAAAGCAAACATCGAGAACCAAATTAACCACAATTTATTTTCTATTCAGAAATTAACCATACTTCGAAGCAAACAAGAGATAAACACCCGTTTCTCTTGTTGAAGAATCACACGCATGCTTCACTCTCACTCCGAACCCTTTATTTCCTCAATCTCAATCACCTTCTTCTCTGGCTTCTTGACTTCCTGCTTAGGAACAGTCACTACAAGCACTCCATTCTCCATAGACGCCTTTACTTCACCAGACTTTGCATTTCCTGGTAGCCTAAACCTCCTAAGGAACTTACCACGGCAACGCTCAACATGGTGCCACTTATCATTTTTGTTATCCTCGCTAATTTCCTCATTTTTCCTGTCTCCGCTTATTTGAAGCACCTTCCCTTCATCTACCACTTCTACCGTCACTTCTTCTTTCTTTAGGCCTGGAAGATCGGATACGAATATATGAGCATCTGGGGTCTCTTTCCAATCTGTTGGGGTGTTAAGGACAGGACATTTGTTGATCATTGAAAGGAAGGGGTCAAAAATCTCATCAACACAAAGCTGGGAAATGAGTGACATGCTTGTTTTTGAGTAAAAAACGTGTGGATAAGGAGAATGAAGAGTGCGTGTATTTAAAGGGGAGGTGGATAGTTGTCTTGAACTTTCTTGCATCTTCTTCTGGCTGCTACATAATTCTGGATTAAGATAAGATTTAAAGTGTTCTACGACATTCTGGAGCTTAACTTTTATTTAATTATTTTGTTGGGGTTAACTTTTCTTTTTCCCTCAAGGGAAAGCTCGATTATTCTTTTACTTTACAATTTTTTTTTCATTTTTTATTTGTACTATATATATATATATATATATATGAGGTCAAAGCTAAGTAAAATATTCCTATAAGGAAAAGAGAGGCGAATTAAATTCATTATTGGAAGTTTTTCCTTTTTAATTTCTGTAAAACTGAAATTAATGGCTAAAAACCATGTATATATTGTAATTTTTGTTTCCCCTGGTAATTAAAAAGGCATAACCCAAGTATTTTGTTTCAGGGTTGAGATATATATATATATTATTTGGTATTGTGATAATATATATTTTTAATATATTTTTTTATTTAAAACATATTAAAATAATTTTTTGAAATTTATTTTTTATATCAACAGTATTATAAAAATAAGAAGCCCACTAAAAATATTTTTAAAGTTACAAGTTGATAAAATGCTACAAAGCCGACGACCAATGCTTATCATATCATTATATTTAAATTTACTAGATTTTTTTGAATTCATCCAATTCCATTGCTCAAACTTGGCGTCGGCAAAATATTGATGATAATGAACAGCAAAGCAAGTTTTTTATAAATTGAGGGGAAAATTAGATATCCACACCAATAGCTCTTAGAAAACGAAATTGTTTACTCTAATTGCAAATTATGCTAAAATAAAGTTACACATAGCAACAAATATAAAGAATCAAAGATCAATCCTAAATATAAAAAGTTTAGAAAATACAAAAAGATAAAGGTTCAGCGAAATGATTTCGAATCCAAAAAAAAAGAAATGATTTCGATTATTTTTTAAAAAACAATCCTAAATATAAAAAGTTTAGAAAATACAAGTCATAAATATGATTGGTAACAACCGACTTGGACTTTACTAAATAAATATTTACAAAATAGTGTCAAAATTGTTTTTTAATGAAAAATTAAAAGCGTCAGTTCTTACTTATTAATTCTAATTTATATTATTTTTCATTAAAAATATGTATATTTTTTATGGAGTTAATCTTGTCCTCATGACTACGAGCTTACTTTATTTTTTTATTAAGGTTCTTTTATTAAATTAAATTATTTTCAATTTTATCATTCAACATTTGACTTTTTAGTTTGTCTTCATGCTTTTTTTTTTTCACTTTCCTTTATATGAGGTTATTTTAATTATAGGTTGACTCTAATTTTTTTTTCTTTTTAATTTTTTTTCTTTCATCACTAAGCATTTTTTATTGGGATTTTTTCTTTGTTATTTTTTGGGTTTGTCTTTTATGTGCTTGGTCTTGGCCTTAGTCACTTGCTTCAGAGGTTAACATGAATTATTTTTTTCTTTTTTAAAATTGAATTTTTTTTCAATTTTATCCTTTAATATGTATTTTGTTTAGGAATTGATCTTTGGAATTTTTTTTTTCACTTTCCTCTCTATAATCCTATCCTAATATTATGTCTATGGTCATGCGATTAGTGAGTTAATCAAAGTTGGCCTATATTTTGTTTTCATTATTTTTTTCAGCTTCGTCATTCAATATTGAACTATTTGATAGTTGAGTTTCATAGTTTTTATTTTATTTTTTTTTGTTAATGATTTTTTTCTTTTATTAGGGTGGATAATTGTTTGATTGAACAAAAGATTTATCCTAAGAAAAAAAAATTATCAGACACAACTGAGCGCATAACCCGTATTGTGTGATTAATTATCTTAATTTTAGTTATCTCTTTATCAAATATTGGTTTATCTAATTAATTAGATATGTTTATAAGCATTTTAGTTTGTGATTGATAATGTTTTTTATATCTTAAAATACATTGAAAAAAGCTTGTATATTTATTTCTTTTATTAAGAAAAAAATTATCATATCGCGTGTCATATAGCTTAATTACCAAAAACTCTAAACATGTGGGATTTCTACTATACATGCACTGTGTATCAAGAGACACTTAACTATAGACTTGCATAGTTGATTTTCATGGCTTTTAGTTATTGCTTTGCCTTTTTTTTTTAAGGCTTCGAAAGCTACTCTCTTTTTTTTTCTAACACTGTAGTTACTTATTATAAAAACACTATGTATTTACAGTGGACATGGACTCATTGCACTATGGATGACACTGTAGAGCTTGTGAGGGGCATTGTCTTTTTTGTTTGTAAGTTAGAAGGGTTGTTGGGTCGATGCAGCAGGACCCAATAGCGTTGGGTCCTACGGAAGCAGAACCCATCAGACGGATTTGGGTCCTGCTTGGAATGTTGGGTCCTGCCCCTAGCAGAACCCAAGACTTCATTTTTATTTTTTCTTTTCTCTTATTTTTTTCATACAGCAAAGAAGAAATAAATTGATGAAATTTTTTTTATATTGTACAAAAATTAGGTGGTGATCAAGGTTGTCAAAAGTACTTTTTTGACACGACATGAAATATACAATATAAACTCGGATCATAAACTCGAATCGAAAAATCACAAGAAAAATATTTTAACTAATTATATATTGACAATTTCAGTCAAGTAGTAAATAATAATATAACACAATTAAAATAAAAGTGAAATAAACAATACAAATGTCCAAACATCTTAAAATATATAATTCAAATAAAAATTCATACATGGTTTAAATAACTTAAAAATATGAAAAGAAAAAAAATAAGATTGAAAAACTATATTTTATTGATAGAGTTTCGGAATATTTTCTAGAGAACAGGTCTTGAAACACACTGCAGACAATTAGTGAGATGACACAACATTCTAAGGTATATCAACAAATTAAAAAAAAATTAACAGAGACCAATACAGTGAACCCGCGACAACAATAACAAAAATATACAAAATGACATCAATTTAATCTCATGCTACCTCACCTTCCACCTTTTTTATATTAGTAACAAGTCCTAGAAATAATGTACAAATATCCCACCAAGCAAGACATGTATTTCAAGTTCTCTCTGAGTCTTTGTCGTCTTTCTTTGTAGTTAACAAATGGTTAGTCTAAAATAAAGTATTTCTCTCTATATAAGTATTCCTATCTCTTATTTTACTCATTTGACTCCTCACCATCTACCTCTGTCTTCCCATGGTTTCGATCCTCTGATCATGCCTTTCCGGCCTAAATACAGTATAAGGCTTTCCCATACCCAAGATCCTCTAATGCTAGTGTTAGTTTGCTAAGATTGAAATTTTGAGATTTGAGCAACGGGGAAAAGGGAGACTGGGAAGTGGGGATTATGTAGTAGAGTGTCAGGGGACTCAGACAAAGAGGCAGTAAATTTTTTAACTTTTACGAGTTAAAACTCGAAATCAATCAAACTTGTAAAATCGGTCTAATTTGATCGATTTTGACCGAATTTGATCGATTTCGAGTTTTAACCTGATTTGACATGTTATATACATGTTGACTCGTAAAATCATAAGATTTTAAAAGTCAACTCGTTATTTTAACAACCTTGGTGGTGATAATGTTTTTTTATTTGAGGTTAGGTTGAATTTTGTTATTAAAGCATGATTGTTTTTTCCTTTCAAAAATACTTTTAAAAAAAATTAAATTTTTTTTTCTTTACTTCAAATTAAGATTTTTTTTTCTCTTGATTTTTTTTCATTTTCTCTTATGTAATTTTTTTCATACGGTAAAGAGAAAATAAATTGATGGGACTTTTTTTATGTTTTACAAAAGTTGGGTGATGATAAGACTAAATGATTTATATATTTTAACAAACTTTATGAATATTCAAAAAATAGTTAAATAGTAGCATAAAAATTTTATATGTGCATATTCTTAATACATGCCTCACATATAATCGAAATGAACTCTTAAAAAAAATCATTCAGAAAAATTATAATTCTATTATTATCATATTAAAGTTGATGAAGCTCTAAAGAAATTTTTTATTCACCTCATATATTTTATATATTTGTATTATATAAGAGAATTTTTTAACAATAAAATCCATTAAAAAATAATTCATAAATATTATAATATAATATTATTTTGGATAATATTATAACGACAGTGGGTCATGCTTAGCCAAAGGACCCAAAGCTGTTTGGTCTTACTGCTCAGCAGAACCCAGACCCAAAGCTATTGGGTCTTATCGCCCAACAAGACTCAACGCTGCTGGGTCCTTGTGCCATGCATGACCCAATGATGTTGGGCTCTGCTGCCTAGTAGTGTTGGCCCCAGTTGGGTGTAGCTCCACTGTCAGACCCAAGTTTATTAGGTATGGCTCTGCCGCTAAACCCAATGATAGTGGGTCTTGCTGACCAGTAGGACCCAATGTTGCAGAGACTTGTTGAGCAGCAGGACCCAGCAGCGTTTGGGCCCAGCTGGTAGCAGGTCTCAGCAGCGGTGGGCCCTGATGCCATCAGGACCTAGCAGTGTTAGGTCATGCTACCAGTAAGACCTAATAGTATTGGCCGGTTATGTTTCATTCTAAATTTGGACTTGCAATTGACCCAAAAATAACCAGTCGACCTGAGGGGTCAACTCGGAACTCAGGTGACCCAGTAAAAACCCAATGGAGACCATTTTTTTTTTCAAATGTGTTTTTTTTCCTAGCTAGAGACCCTTCATTTTTCATATTTTTCAATTGGTTACTAATTCATTTCAAAGTTCACTATATAAATACTAGAAAAATGTTTTATTTTTTCAATGTGGGATTTAAAACCCTTTAGTATATATACTCTTTGTTTATAAAAAAAAAAGTTGTGTTTTTTCAATGTAAAATAAAAAACCTTTTGAAAGAATCTTTTAGACTTAATTGTTTACAACACATATAGTATATATCGACATGGATTGTTTCTTTATTTTTTTCTTACAAAATATTAAAACCTCAAATATATTTTTTTTAATTTTCCCGATTTGACCTGAGTCAACTCGTATAATCCAGGACCCGGCTCCTTGGCCAGGTCAACCTCTAAGCCGAGTTTGATAACTATGGTTGTCATGAAAATATATTTTTTGATTTGTTATATTTTTTAAACTACCAAAATACATTGAAAAAATCTGCATAAATAATTTTTATAAAATATAAAAATATTTGACCCATAACAAAACATAGATGTTAAGTCATGCTGGTCTCTCATCCAAAGTCAGCTCAATTTTCGGCCCGGTTTGTTTGCAAGAGAGTAATTTTCTTTTGAAAAATGGTTTTCTTGAAAAGTGAATTCCAGGAAAGTAAATTATTTTCTAATGTTTAATAGTGTCATGGAAAATAAGTTGGAAAACATTTTCCAGTGTTTAGTTATGTTGTGGAAAATGAGCTGAAAAATAGCTTATTAATGTTTTTTTTTTCAAGTTTATTAAAATAATAAGGAACAAATCTTACAAATTGAAATGTTGAATGAGAATGGAATTGAAAAAAAATCTAATTTCATAAATTATCTTAAATAAAATATATAATAATCAAAATAATAAAGATCAAATCTAACAGATAAAAAAATTGAAAGATGATGAAATTAAAATAATTATAATTATAATTTCATAAATTATTTTAAATAAAATAAGTAATAATCAAAAGAATAAGGACCAAATTTGATAGATAAAAAATTTCAATTAAAAAAAATAATAAGAGAAAAGTAAATAACAATCATAAAAATAATAACCAAAGTTAATATAAAAATCAAATTAAATCAACTTTTAAGGGATGAAATTGAAGAAAAAAAAGATTTAAACAAAATATATAGCAATCAAAAGTTTGAGGATCAAACTTGACATATTCAGCAAATAATATGATATTTCTAAATTTTCACAACTTCTGGAAAGTGTTTTCCATCTAAAATAAAAGGAAAACACTTTTTTGTAAATAAAGTCAAATCTTTTTTGATAGAAAAATATTTTTCATTGACCAACTTTTCTAATGATAAATAAATACAGAAAAATTTAAAAATTAATTTTTCAAAAACTAGTTTTTAGAAAACAAAGGCACCCTTCATTAACTTTGACTTTGGAACGATGGGAGTGACATATGATGAGGTGATTTTATACTAGCTCCAATTAAAAAATGATTAAAACTTAAAAAGTTAGTACAAAATTCAATCTGATAGATTTATAAAATTATATACACAGGCAGTTTTTTATTTATATTATAATTGATGTTTTTATTTTATTTATAAAACAAAAAAAAATTATCAATATTTGGCTAAGTTTTTTCATTTATTTACATTGGTTAATTCTTATATTATTTATTTACACTAGATACTTTGTTATTTATTCTTTCAAATTTTTCGTCAATTTTTTTGCTTGGAAAAGTTTACCATCACCAACAAGTCAGCTAATACCGCAATAAACTATTGATTATTTGGGTCTTATAAATAAATAAAAAGTAGTCTAGTAACATTTAAAAATGGATGAGTTGATAGTTGTGTTGATGAAACATATAATTGATTGCATCTAATTGTTTGGAAGCACGATTTTTCACTAACATGTAATTGTTTGAGAGAGAGATAGAGAGAGAGAGTGAGGGGTGGCATATACGGGGTTGGTTCCAAAGAGTCTTCAGTAAAGACGGCCTCTCTCTTGTCGTTGTTGCGTGGTGCTTTCGTTGACAGAAGATAGAGAGCACAGCTACATGTAATCGAGAATTAGTCCTGTAGAAGTGCAGTTTGTGCTCTCTTTTCTTCTGTCAACAGAATTGTTTTATTATTATTATTATTATTATTATTATTATTATGGGTGTTATGATTAATTTATGTGTATTTTCACTAATTTTATGAGCTTTATAATTAACAATTATACAAATATCTACTGATTGTAAATTTTATAAAACTGCTGATAATTTCTAAAACCTGCCTAGTTTAATTGCAGCGTTGGAGCTTACAGAATTTTCTGCAACTGATAAGATGTTCATTTTAATTTTTATGTATCTTGCTGACCTTTGAGAACTTAGATCTTGGGCTGGTTTAGTTGCTCATGGGTTTGAGATTGGAAGGAACAATGGGTTGGTTTTCATGGAGAAGGCCCATATACATATACATGAAATCTAGAGGTTTGAAAGTACAGTTCGCAGATATCCTAGATTGAGAGGAAAACAGTCGTTACTCACTTGAATGGTTTATTGCTTCTTCTTCTTCTTCTTCTTCTTCTTCTTCTTTTTTGGTATTGTAAGAGTTTTTCTCCCTTGAGAGTATAAAGAGTACGGTTGAAGACATTTTATACATGCAACTCATAATATAATACACAAGTTTCCTTTGGGCTAACGTTGCTTTTGCAAGAGGAAGCAGAAATAATTATTAGAAATCCAACTCTCTTTCCCTTGCTGTTGGTGGGTTTACTATGGACATTTAACTGCATTTTTCTTCGGAAATAGTGACAACAATGTTCAAAAAGGACATTGATCGAGCTAGATGCTTAAAACAGTCCCCATTCGCTTAAGAAAAAAAACCTTCATCTCATCCTTTCATGCAACTGTTGGTAGCATAATGTGGAAAGAGGTTTCATGCCCATTCCTTTTTTCTTTGGTTTTCTCCAATGAATCAAACACAGATTGCTTGAGAGCATTGTTCTAAAATCTGATTAGGCTCGGTGGATCGACCCGCTAATGCAGAGCCTGGATTGAGCAAGGTAAGCAAAAAATACTGGATTTTCTTAAATGAATTTCTTTTGGATATTTTTGTAAAAACAAAATATGGAGATAACATTTTTTTTGTTTTTTTTTTAATTTTAATTGACTTGGATTAAACTAGTTAATTTATAATCTTAGATCGTCAACTCTCAAGTCAAGATTTTAATCATGGTGGAGTTAAGTCTAGGGTAAGCAATAAGAGGAGGCAAAAAAGGGTTGTTGGTGCATTAGCATTGATCTGAAGACATAATAGTAGGGTCAGACATGAAGGCAAAACTCTTTTACAAGCATTGGTTGTCTAGTCTATTATGGAAAATGGAATAAGTTTTTTTTTTTTTTTTGGTAATGTTTTGGAGGACAAATTAAGAACTTCCTCTGATTTTTGTTTTTGTGGTGAATCGAGGCGGCAATGAGTACTTATTTGAGGTTCTTAGTTAAGTAAAGGTGCAATTTTAGGAGTTTTGTTTCTTAAACTATCATGGTTGCTCAAAACATTTAGAAAGCTAGCACTACACTCCAAGAAATTATTAGGGAAACTGCATAATTGAAGATGTTGTGCTACTCAAAGTAGAGGTAGTGATTATTTTTGGTTATGTTGGTTTTTATAATAATAAAAAAAAAACCAAATTAAATTTAAAAAAAAAAACTGAAACCGGTTCAAACCGACTTGGTTTGGTTTGGTTTTTAGGACAAAAACCAATTCAAACCGGTTTGGCTCGGTTTTTTTCCGGTTTTTTTGTTTGGATTCGGTTCAGTTTTTCTGGTTTCAGACTTATAAAACTGAACCGGTCGGTTTTTTCAAAATTTTAATCGGTTTTTTTTTCACGGTTCGGTTTTTTCAGGTTTTTTTTTTGTTTTCTCGATTTAATCGGTTTTTTGGTTTTTTTACTCACCCCTAACTCAAAGTAGCACAATCTTAATTTATGGTAATTAAAATAAATATTGATAATAACTTTAATAATTTATCTTCTCTAGTAAAAACATATTTTTTAGTCAAAATTTCTTTTTTCTCTTCATGTATCTCTTTTGTTAAGAAAAAAAAAACATGTCTTTAGGTTTTTTAAACAAAACCTTATCATTGTTTCAATTTAAAAAAAATCGGGCTAAATATTTCTTACACCATTATATAAACAAATCAAAGAATGATTTATATGTTAAAAATTATATAAAAATTGACAATAAAAATATATAATATATTATTACTAAATATTCCCCAATAAAGTTTTAAAAACATTTTGCATATTAGATTCATAAATTATTATTCATAAAACAATTACTAATATTATCATAAGAATCTAAAATATTATTTAAAATTAACTGCATAACTGGGTAATTTTTTAATAACATCTTAATAATTTAATTTGAAAAATACTTAAAATAAGAAAATAGAATTTTATGGGCCAAAATTCACTTAATAAAAGGGCACTAGTCAACCATTTTTTTAAAGGAAAACATCCCAACCACCCAATTTTTTTTAAAGAATGGAAAACATGTATTTAGCTTGACTGTATGACATATCTTCCACTAGTTTGTTTTTCAGCCACATTCGAACGATTAGAAAATTAGTTTTTAAGTTTTTGGATTAAAAAAAATATAATTTTCAACTTGCTCTCACCTAAAATATCTAAGAATATTTTAAAAATCTTATTAAATCCATTTTAATACTAAAGCATCATCTAATCACTTTAAAAACCAAAATTTAAATAAAAATAAAAAAATAATTCACGGGCCTAAATCTAAAATCTAAATAGAAAAATCATCTTCGTTGAACTCTCATGTTCAAGATAAATTCATTGACATTAAGATTAGTTTTTATTACTATTATTAGAATGTGGTCACTAAAATTCTTTTTTTATCTCTATTTTTTTTATGATTCTCTTTTTCTTCTCTTAATATCTAGGGATTAAAATGTAAAAAAAAAAAAATTAAAATGAGAACTAAAACATAAAACCCTAAAATAACATAGACCAAATATACAGAAATTGAAACTTCATTAACCAAAATGAATTTTTACACACCTTTCGAACAATGAAAATGAAAAATTCCCTACTTTTTTTTTATTATTAATTTAGGTCATTATCCTTTTACTTTTTTAACTATAAAATAAATTTTATTTCTAAATATTAACCTTTAATTTAATGTCAGATTATTCTCAATCATTTCACATACAAGAGCATGCAAAGAGAAATAAACCAACATAATTTGCAATGATAAAATAACAAAGAAATAAAGTTGTGGACATGTGTCACCTTACAAGTGTCCTAAAATAATTATGGTTTGTTGTTTGCTTAACTGATGAACATAATAAATCAAAATAATAGTATAGGAATAGACTAAATTAGATCGATATAGTAAAATAACACTATGATATTTTAAATTAAATAATTTGAAATATATTATACAATAACTCAAAGAACATTGTCTTTCTTTTTTTTTCTTTTATTTATCCCCTTTCTCTCTCTTTTTTTTCCCTCATCAATTATTTAATTATTTGTATTTGCAAAGTCAAAATAAATGCTAGTCTGTGAATTCATGCTCGACTTTTTATGCTTTTATTATCATAAATAACTCTTAATTTATTTAAATATATAAATACAAAAATTATTTGCAATTATAATTATTTTTGTGGTGTAAAAAAACACAGCATGCATGTGCACTTTTAATTTTATTTTTTTGCATTGAAAAAATAAATTATCCAGCTGCGGAGAAGCTCAACCAAGTAGCTAATAACAAATAAGCCTCAACCATTGGACAAAATAAAAACCGGAACATGCACGGTTGTATACACCAATAGAAACCTGCAAACTTTTCAATTCAGGCAGCAAGCATGCAAGATAACAAGCAAGTTCTGTAGCTAATCCTCATCTAAACAATTATTTGGAATTGTATTAGCTATTTCTTTTTAAAATGATTTTTGTCTAGGAATATATTAAAATAATATTTTTTATTATTTTTTAAATTTTATTTTTAATATTAGTATATCAAAACAACACAAAAACACCTAAAAATCATTTAAAAAAAACACTTTTAAAACATAAAAATAACCGAGTATTCGCATGCTGTCAGCACACATAACCAGTGCCTCCACAGCATTTTTCAATTTTTCTTTCTTTCTTTCTGTTTTCTGCTTTATTTCTGCACTTATTTTACTTCCTTAAATTTCATGCATATGATCGGTGCGCCCAGTATTTTTGTATCACAAACAAAGTATAAGAAAAAAGAAGACAGATGAATAATTCCAATTTCAAACCCCTCTACAGATGATGATGCTCTTCATAATTAGTGATGTCCAAAAAAACTACATTTCCCAGCTTCTCTTCACAAATCGACCCTGCCAAAACCGAAATGAGAAAATTCATGATGGTTTCTATGAAATACCCTGCCAAAGCTAGATTAGGCAACAATCCATTTTCTTTTTCAGAGAAAGGCGTTTGTTAAGAAACAGAACTTCGTCTAGCAGCAATATTCATGCATGCACAAGTTCAGTTAATTTGTATAGCTTTTTGCGGACATTGATGGTGATTTGCTTTAACTTGCCAAGCCCTGATGAGATGTTAAAGGGGAAGTGCCCAGGATGAGCATGCACCATGATGAAACGTTAAGGAAGAAGCACCAAAAGAAACAGGCACGCTTCTCTAATGGATAATATTGGCAAATGAACCTGTAACTCAAATGGCATAACACTCATATCTCCCTCTATCCAAGAGGTCGAGACTCTCCTTCG
>Ga0325410_1003780_pt1 | contig 17064 bp, 10 predicted proteins | sample PopdelMetagenome_16_FD_206182 | JGI IMG/M metagenome (GOLD analysis project Ga0325410, IMG submission 206182) | Populus deltoides microbial communities from Bellville, Georgia, United States - Xylem-PdIQD-R3 | ecosystem: Host-associated > Plants > Phyllosphere > Stem > Wood/Secondary xylem...
ATATATCGCGGCGGGATCTCCTCCAAGCCATTTTGGTTAAGAACATTTAATGCATGCCTACATAAATAAACAATCCACAAGCACAAAGAACATCCCTAGTCTCCCGCTTGCTTCCTTCAATTTCAACTTGTTCTTTGACAATATATGTCATCACCTGCCCATCAACATAAGCCTGTCTTGTTCTAAAACAGGAGAACATGCCCTCCACCTCCTTATGAATCTCCTCAAGATTTTCTCTGTGTACAACTTTGACAGCTGCAGCTCCAAGTAACATCTTGGCTTTAGCATAAAACTTGAATTCCTCAAATCCATATCAGCCAAGGATTCAAGCCGATGATTTTCCTGTAGAGCTTTGATCATAATTGTCCCAAATTACTTTGAGAGAAGCATGGCTATCCAGATTCCTTCAAGAAATTAAAGATGGCAATCTCATTTTAGTGCAGCAGTAACATTCCTGCCAGTGTCTGTTTCAAATAAGCTGGAACCCACCTTTTCCTGTCTTCGTGTAATGCTTGGATCCATTTATGATCCCTAATTCCATGACGCTGTGTCATATCTTCCCAAGCAGCTTCAAATTCCTCAGGCTCGAGGAAGTAGTGAACTACTCTATTCAATGATACTTGAATTGCTTCAAAATAAAACAATTCTCCCAGAGTATATGTGGAATTCCTTGCATGAGACGTGACAGAAAAAAACAATGAGAAGCTCTTGGGAAACATCAGCAATAGCAGTTTGCGAGGTTCTACATTGGTCAGTGATGATAGCTTGCGGAGGACGTCCTAACATGCAAGTAAGCCATGCCATCTACAGCCATGCATATGATTCAGTGGTTTCAGCGGCAAGCATACCGCAGCCCAAGAGGATAGCATGGTGGTTTTCTCCAATAAATGCAACCAGTGGTGCTTCAAATTTGTATGTCAAGCACAGTGTCACTTGCAATTACATCCCAGAAATAACCAGATGCAACCCTAGACCTTGCATCAGTCCAAACAAATTTCTCATGTATCCTTTCTCGTTAAGATCTACCACGTAAAAGAAGTTGGGATCTGGAACTGGAAGAGAGGTTTGAAGAGTAGGAGTTCTTATTAAAATAAATCATTCTTTCTTATATATATGTATGTATGTATGTATGTATGTATATGGTAGTGAAATTAAAATAAAATAAATGAGGGGCCAATATGAAAATATTGTAAGGAGCAACTTAAGGTTGAAATAAAGAGAACCTTAATTCAGTCCCTGACTTGTATACACATTCTCAATTACATTCTAAACTCTTACATTCTTATCACTTAGGCCCCACATATTTCTTGTATTTCTCAATTGAGTCCTTTTGTTAGTTTCTATTAATATTTTCTAACTAATGGGATTTTTTTTTTAACTACATCTAATGTACATATTCTATGCAATAGAACGGCATTATTTTAAATAAAGATCGATAGGAAAATTAATGAATATTAATAGGTCTTGCTTGAGAGTTTTCTATAACAATTGGTACCAAATTGGTAAACATGGTACATTTGGGATCCAATTTAGACGAGTACATAGGATGGGGACTAAATTGAGGTATTTCTACAATAAACCAAATAGAGTTACAACTAAAATAAGTGAAAATACAATGCCAAATTCACTTAAAATTAAATCAATAAAAAAAAGATTATGCACATAGTTCATTGGTTTTAGATGTTGAATTAGTAAAAGCATGAATGAAAATCTAAATAAGTAGGAAAAAGGAAGAAAAAATAAAATATAAAACATTAAGGAAAAAAATAAATGAGATTTCTTTGTTTAGTTTAGGTATTTTCCTCAAAAATAAAAAAAACAAAGTGAAGGGAAAGTTTCCATTACTTGAGAATATATGGTATATAGATTGAAAAAAATAATAATTAAATCTCACTATTTTGCCACCATGCATGAGTCACTTATAAATAAAATGTTATTTAGCTTATGATGTAAATACCTCAGAGGTTGCTAGAGACTTTACTAGTTAGGTCGAAGCAAAGATGGGAGATGAAGAAATTGTGTATTTTACACTCTACAAAATAACAGCTACAAGCCAACCCTCAGCAAAATGGAGAGGGAGGAAAATCATTGAAGACTGAAATTATTTAATCAGCCATCACCTAGCTACCCTATGGTTCCAATGCAGTAAGATAATGGCAACAAGAATTTGGAGACTCTGCTCCTCTTATTGTTTTTGTATAAAGAGATGCTTACCCAACTCAGAATCCCTAGTCTTGCAATTGCAAGTCCAACAGTTCAATCTTGCCACCCTACCACAGCCCTACAAGACTGCAATTATATTTACAGAGAATTTGCAGCAGCTTCCTATGGCGGGATTATGCTTGCTTTTCTTCTACCTCACGAACCCTATTTTGCGACTCTTCAAAAGCTTCTAGTGCGACACTGTAATGTTCAAGAGAAATCACCCCTTCCTCCACAACTTGTAAAGCACTTCTATACAATTGATTAAACCATTGCATATGATCGGTAGAATCAACATCATTGGAACTATGGTCTGGAATATACAAGCGCTTGTAATCCTTTTTCCATCGTGGCAGTATATACTTACATGGGATCTCCTCTACTCCATTGAAGTTAAGCACACACAATGCATGGCGGCATAAGTACCCATAGAAGTTGAAGCAACTGCAGATGCAACGAACCTCTCCTGCACTTCTGTTGTATAAAACCTCAAAGTCTCTAATTTCCCTCCTATTACTCTCACCCAGAACACGCTCTTTGACCAAAAATATAATGATTGGCCCGTCAACATGTATCTGTGTTGTGCTAAAACACGAATACATTTCTTCCACCTCAAATTGGAACTTCTTGAATATTTCCTTGCTGTACAACTTCGACAGCTGCAACTCAAATGAACATCTGGTTTTCAAAGCGGGGCCTACGCTTCTGGACTCAATATCCGCAATAGTTTCTTCCTTGTGCTTTTTTTGTAATGCTAGTTCATACTTGTCCAGAAATTCTTTTAAAGGAGTTTGTTTATGCACGTATCTCTCAAAAAATGGATTTAGGATCTCACCTGGCCGTGCAGTGGACATTCCAGCAAAAACTGTGTCTTTTAAATAAACAGGAGCCCACCGAACACGATCTTCATATAATGACTGAAGCCATTCATGATCACCAACTCCAAATCGCTGGACCATAAATCCCCATGCTACTTCAAATTCAATCACTTTCAAAGTTTCATAAACTGCTTTCATAAACGCTTTTTTTATAGCATCATAGTGGCGCAATCCTCCCAGTTTTTCTGGTACTCTTTTCATGATATGCGACAATCCAAAACAATGATGAGCTTTTGGAAACGCCTCAGCTATTGCGGTTTGCAAAGTTCTACACCTGTCGCTAATAATAGTTTGTGGACCGCAACCTGACATACATGTAATCCATGCCTTGAACAGCCAAATATAAGATTCAGTTGTCTCGCCTGCAAGTAGGCCGCAGCCCAGTAAAACAGAATGGCCATGGTGATTCGTTCCAACAAATGCCACCAGTGGGATCTCAAATTTACTTGACAAATACATGTTGTCAATATAAACAACATCACCAAAGTAACCACAAGAAGCCCTTGACCTAGCATCAACCCAAAACACATTTCTCAGATGCCCCTCATCATTGAGATCCATCAAATAAAAGAAGTTTGGATTCGTCAACTGCATCCGACAAAAGTAGTTATAAATAGCCTGTGCATCACCCCTTTTAAGGTTCAGTTGATCAGGAAGTTCAGAAAAATTCATAACATCTCTTGCATTCAGACTTGAGTTCCCATTACCTTCTGAATCTATGACAAGTGCTCGATACAACTTAATGGTACGTCCCCCAGCATCTGAACTTGAAAGGGACTTCCTTTTGTTTCCAGTACTCACCTTCTTAACAGGTCTGTATATCTTAGCCCCTAACGAGTGGTTGTGTTCAAGCATGACCTCTAACACCCTCCACCTCTTGGAGTCTGCCAACCTCATCCTTACCATTGCAGGACAACCAGTTCTTGTTTCCTTTCTTAAACGATTAACATCTTTAATTCTTTTAAAACCCTGACTACTGCAACAAAGCACTGCACCATATTTCTCCCGACTATTCCGCTTGAACCAGGAGTTCTTCACCCTAACACGAAATCCCACTTCCTTCGCATAACAGTTGTAATAATTGTAAGCATCATCATAAGACTCAAACTCCATCCCAACCGCAGGAGCAACAAATTCCTTCTTTTCTTCAGTCCCATCATCCAAATCTTTTTCCTTCTCATTCAATTCACCATTAGTCAATCGCTCATTGCTACACCCTGCTTCAGCCATCTATTATATCACCAAAAATAACATGATGAAGTATTTAGGCTCCAATCAATTACTTGTGGGAAAGTTTAAATTTTTTCCAAGAAACAGAAAACTAAAGAAAATGCATTTACTAACTAAAAATGAAAATGCATGTTTCTTGAAAATTCTCCATTTTTTTAGAAAATTGAAAAACACCATCCCTTGCTTCCTCTAATATTTTATGCTAAAGAATCCCTTGTTTTTTTTTTTTTGTATTTAATAAAAATGTTTCCTTAGTTTTTACAAAAAAAAAAATTCTGAGGGTAAACACGACCTAAATCATCGAATTTGTTAAAATTTGGTAAAATCCTAGGAACCGAAAGACTCAACCTAATCAAAAGTGAATTTCACCGAAACAAAGGAAATCTGTTTTTTCTATTTGTTTAGAATATTTTTCTTTTGTGTGTGTGGATATATATCACACTTCCGGAACCGAAACAAAAGGGATCGGATATATTAAAACAAACCCTAATAGATGAAAGAATAAGCATAAATTGAAAGCAAAAGAGCTGGGGAATTATGAAAGCACTTACCGGCTGGTAACACGGGCTGATAATCCGGTGACCTGAGAAAATCGCAGAGGCGACTGTGACTGTGACTGTGACTGTGATATGTAAAGGTTTTTGGTTGCTGAAAGCGAGAGAGCTGGACGGGTGACTTTAGAATTTCCGTATGTTAGATCGTTTCCGGCTGGTTTCTTCCGGGTGTTATCAAGTCAGCCGCTGCGGTTGCGCCACATCTCTGATAGCAAATAGGGAAGACGTCCCTTCTACCACACTATTGGTGACAGAAGACTTTTTTTAATTATTATTATTATTATTATTATACAAGCTAGTCGGCCGCTATGGTATGCACTGTGGAGGATAAATTTATTAAATTTAATAACTTTACCTTTTAAAATCTAAGTAAATTTAGTCATTTTACATAAATTTTATATAAAGCTAAAAAGCAGTGTACTTTTATGATTACTGTATATTTAATTATGGATTCGTGCAATGTACTTTTTTTTTAAAATTACTTTAATTTTTAAATTTTTATTTTATATGATTTAACCTTTTGGAGCTCGCACTAGCCTCCAATTATATTTTTTTTTTAAGAAAAAAGAATTGAATTGAAAGTTAAGAGTTTGAAGTGAAAATCTCAGAGATAATATGAAGGGTAGATTTAAAGTTTCGTTGAAACATTTATTTTAGTTCCCTATATTTTTTAGGTATAAGACGATCAGTCCCTTGAATTTCAAGACAATATATTTTGGTACCTAACTTTATTTTCCTTTTTTTTAGTCCTTTTTTGTTGGGAGAAGAAGGAAGGAGTCGTTGGATTTCGGTCTAGAAAGAGAAAGCGGTCGTTGGAGAAGATTTTGGCCATCAAAATGGTTGATTTTTATGTTAAAAGGTTACATATGATAGGGGGGTTACATTTAGGTGCTTTTTTTTTTTTACCTTGAAAACACCTAAAACAACATATCTAAACTTAAGAAGAATTTTTATTCCGGGTAGATTTCGGGTTTTAGGGGGGTTCGGATTTTTTGTGGCCATGTATTGGTTTAACAAAATCTCTAGGATGTTTTCTAGGTGTTTTTGGTCAAAATGGGTTGGAAATGGGATTTTTTGGTGAAAAACGAAATACCCCGTTTTTCCAGCCACCACAGTGGCTGGATTTTGGGTTGAAGCAGGCGACGCATCGTTTTTTTTTTAATATTTAGGGTGGACGACGAGCAATGTATTTTTTATTAATTTTCACTTTTGTCGCATGTGTGCGGCGTCTCGGCGATCAATCCACTCTTAAGTATTGTGTCTATCTGGCAAATATGGGGAGACAAGGAATTCTTGTCTCTTATCAGTGGGAAAGGAAATAAAAGCTGACACCTAGTATTTTGGTCACTAAGAGCCCTAACTGGTCTCAAAGAGCGGGTACGGGAACTGTTGCGTAAAAAAAAGGTATTAGCACCCCAAATACATCCTACCTAAGGTAAGTTGTATTGTTTAATTGTCTGATAGAAATCTAAGGTCTTGTTTGTATTTTCAATTGCTGGTCCATCTACGGTTTAAGAAAAGTTCTCTTCGGTAAGGAGATTCTTATCTTAATGGGTAAAACCTAACCGCTCTAAAGTCTATACATAAAAGAACTATATTTTTAATATCATGAATACGTCTTACGTGTAAGTTCGTAATCGTTAATATTAAAAGAAAATGAAATATTTTTTTTGAAAATTTTGAAATATTAGTCAAGTTCTCGTGACTTTAATGAACTGGTTATATAAAGCCAAAATGCATGCTAAAACATGTTTTTGAATTGTTTTTATTTTATGAAAATATGATATAAAAAAAAATTCTTTGAAAGACTTAGTTGTATGCATGAAAACAAGATTTTTTTTAATTTTTTTTTTGTTTTAACATTTCGAAGAAAACTAGATATTTTAATACCAGATTTGTACAAACCAATATTACGCAAAATTAATAAAATGTGGAAAATCATAAATTTTTTGAAAAGATTTTTGAAATTTTTGAATTTTTTTTTGTCTAAAACCGGCCCGATGAATAGTGGAGCAGCTCTCCATTGTTCACATGCAACGTGAACAGTGGAGAGTGAATTAATTCACTCTTTACTGTTCATGCAGAACAGTGGAGCAGCTAGGGAATAAAGAAGAAGAAAGGGAAGGGGAGGAGGGCTGACCTGCGGTTGCTAACAATGCTGCCGGTGGCGGTGGAGATGATCGGGCGTTGGTTCCAAGCGACGATGAAGCAACCAATTGTTGTTGCTATTTTTTCTTTCTGTGCAGAGGCATTGTTTTCTTCTTTATTCTTCAAGATTGTTGCAGTGCAACCGGTAAAGGGAAGAAGATGGCGAGAGGCGGATAGTTAAGTTGTTGACGGTGCCTCAAGGTGGCGGTGTTGCATCCAACAGCGGAGAGAGAGACCAAAAGAGAAGGAGGTTACTGTTCTTCTATTCTCTTATGTTTCTTGTTTTTCTGTTCTTTTCCTCTGCTCAAATCTTCTCTTCTCTATTCGTTTCCTCTGCTCATATATTCCTTTCTCTATTCTTTTTTGTTTTCAGCTCCTTTGGTTCTCAAACAGACATCCCCCTCTGTTTTTTTTTCCGACCGTGAAAATGTCTTTTGGTTCCCTCTGTTTTTTTTCTCAACGTTCACTATGTTTTTCTTTTGTTTTTTTTTTTGTTATGTTTTCCGTTCTTTTCTCTCTTCTATTCCTCTATTTCACCCCCCCACCCACCAATTACTATGTTTCTATCGTATTTATAGGGGAAAAAATAGGGAGAGAAGTCTACCATCCTTGTCTAATCATGGCACAGGGGTAGCAGGTAGCCTGGCGGCCACTGGGAAGCCGCCTCAAGGCCGCTCGCAGGGCTTGTCCCCTCTGCATTTTTGTTTGGTGGCAGGTGAGGGGCATGGGTTTTGTCAAGGTTTGGGCAAGTGAGGAGAAAAAAAAAAGGGGGAAAAATACAGGGTAGCAAAGATATTCTTCCCTTGCCTCTGCATATGCAGGGGAAGAAGGAGAACAATGCCGTTCAAAACGGCACTGTTGTAGTTTTATTTTTAAGAAAAGGAAATGAATATGGGAATAACCAAAAAAAATGGGTTATGACAACTTTAATCCTCAAACTTTTATTTTGTGTGATTTGACTCTTTGAAGCTTAAATTATCCCCTAATTGCATATTTTTTTAGAGGAGAGGATTGAATTGAAAGCTAAGAGACTGAAGTGAAAATCTCAGGTAACACAAGGGGCGGGTTGAAAGTTTTGTTGAAACATTCATTTTAATCCCCCATATTTTTTAGATATAAGACAACCAGTCCCTTGAATTTCAAGACAATATATTTTGGTACCTAACTTTATTTTTCTTATTTTTTAGTACTTTTCTATTGGAAAGAGAGAGAGGGAGTTGTCGGATTCCAGCCTAGAGCGAGAAAGTTAGCGTTAGGGAAAATTCTGGCCACCAAAACAGTTGATTTTTGTGTCACAATATTTAATATGATGAGGGGGATTGAGTTCAAGTGTTTTTTTTTACCTTGAAAACACCTAAAACAACATATCTAAGCTTAAAAAGAATTTTTGTTCCTAGTGGATTTCAGGGTTTTGGGAGGTTTTATGGCTTTTTAGTGGCCATGGATTGGTTCAACAAGATCTCTATGGTGTTCTCTAGGTGTTTTGGATCAAAAATAGGTTGAAAATGAGATTTTTGGGTGAAAAACGACGGACCTCGTTTTTCTGGCCACCACAGTGGCTGAATTTTGAATTGAAACAGGCGACGCATCATTTTTATATATATATTTGGGGTGGACGAAAACATTAAAAAAAAGCTTATGCATGGGCCTGGCTTTGCAAGCCCGAGCACAGGCCGTTGCTTCATTATGCCAAGCGCTAGGCGTGGTAAGCTGGGCTTGGCTTACCAGGCCCACAAGCGTCTAGCCTGGTTTTTTTTTAGTTTTTAAAAAATAATGCATTATTTGTGTATATTTTTTCAAATAAATTTTTTATTTATGTTTTAATTAGATTGTGATTATTTTTAAAAGATACTAGGTGTGTGTAGTTTTAAGAGAGGTGAGTATGATTCATCTATGGTTTTTTCATAATTTTATAAAGACTAATTTTTTTTTTAATATTGGTTTTTTTATAAGATTTTTCATATGTGCAATCTTGCATTATTTTTTTAAGTATTATTTAATAAATTTTATGTGTTACGTGCAGCCTTGCATTGTTTTTTTTATAATTACTGTTTAATAAATTTTATGTGTGTGTCGCTTTTTATTATAAATTTTATATTTTTTTTCTATTACAAATTTATTTTGATAGAGGAATTTATTAAACATGACTAGGTAAATTACCCGTGTTGCGTTGTAAGATATCTTGATCTTTATTTTTCACTTGGTTTTCTTAATTTCATTATTGTTTATTGTTGATGAATTTATTTTTTTCATTACGTTACACAATGGTTATTGGGTTGTTTAATTAGATGCATGCATAAATTTATCGATTTACATCTTGGAGTTATATATATGCAGAATCTGGTGGAGAAACTATTTGGCCAATGCTTTGTTTTTTTTTAACTATTATTTACTTAATGATATGATAACAAAAATAAACATTCATAAAATTTAGCACCAACCAAATACTAGGACTTTTGTTTAAGACTGAGATAACTTCATAAAAAGTAAATCGAAACAAATTATGAAGACCATTTCAAAATCAACTAAGTATTAAATGATGAAATCAAAAGATAAAAAGGCAAAAAGAATTCACTCAAAAAAAATTGAAATGTGGAATTTAAAAACAAATTAACTATTTGGCTTTGTTATTAAACTCCAATCTAGAGGGTCAAACTTGAAATATCTCAACCTGACTTCTTGTCTAACTCGGGTTTAAAATTAAAATTAACTCATATAGGAGTTGTCACTATGTGATCAGGTTAACTTAGTGTGTTCAAAAGCAACCTAAATGATCAATAAAAGCTTGGTTTGGCTTAAAAAAAATTCAAGATGATGTAATTTTTTTTTAATATCGAGATGGCGACATATTTGATTTATCCAGGTTTCGTGGCTTAATTCGTCAAACCCGCAACCCGGATTATGGACTCCACTGGGTTTAAATACTTTATTTTTTTATTTAATGATATGATAAAAAAGAGACGTTTATAAAATTGAGCATCAACCAAATGTCGAGATGTTTGTTTGAAAACGTAATGACTTCATAGAAAGCAAATTGAAAAAAAAATTATGATGACCAATTCAAAACCAACAAAATACTGAATGATGAATTTGAAAGAAGAAGAAAAAACATTCAATTGAAAGAAGAAAAATTGGAAGATAATTTTTTATATAAAAAAAAAAGAAAGAAAAAGGGTCCACCTCTTATGAAAAATGAAGTGGGTGGAGCGAACCTTGATTTTTTTTTGTATAGTAATTAACAACTTTTTTAATATAGCATTTAAATTATAATTAAATCAAAAACTTTATCTCATACAATCAGGTCCAAAAATAATCAAATCAAAATGGGAAAAAGTATAATGACCAATTTGTAAAAAGAAAAATGAAAAGGAAAGAGAGAGAAAATACCAAATCAACAAGAGAAAAAAAAATTAAGAACTAATTTATAAGAAAAAAAACAAAAGAAAAAGAAATGAGGTGTAAACAGTGAAGCAGCATTGCATAATCCAAGTCTTTTAAAGGGTGTTTAGTTTTGTGGGTGCAACTGAGGTTGGGTTGGAACACAGATTTGTTATGTTTGGATAGGGTTAAACCACACTTTTGTAATTGTGGAACCCATCAGAAACCAAGGTTCAACCTCAGTTTCTTATAAGCTATCCAGACCTGTTTTTTGTTGTCTCCCTCACCTCTCCACCAATAAAAAAAAATTACCAACAGTGTTGAGATTTCTCCAGCCCTCATCCCCTCACTTCTCTTCTCTCCTCTCAAAATCTCTTTTGCTTGCACTCGTTTTATTACTTTAAGATTTCTAGAAAAGATCATTGTATTTGTTGTAAATGAGGTAACATTCAATGATCTTCTAACTTATTCATCAAAGAATAAGCTCTGAAATGGTTTTCTTTTTATTTTTTTCAATTTCTAATATCATGCCCCCTCACCCTCTTCTTCAATCTTCCTCAAATTAAATGATATTTTACTTAGATTTGCCTATGATGTTTTCTGACAATGCTTCCATTTTTTTTTCATAAATAAACCGCAAATATATGTGGTTTAACTGAAAAAGACAACAAGTAAGGGTTTGGGAAACATAGATGGTTTCAACATAGACCATGAGTTTCTTCCTGTCCATCCAAAAATTTGTTTTAATTAACTACATATTTCAATTTATGTAATGCTTGATTAATTATTTTTCTTCTAATTAATTATCATTACTGATAATTTATGTTTGTTTAGTCATGTTTGTTTTCCTTAAACAAATTGTATTAGAAGCATGAAACTGAAACATATTGTTCAAGTTACATCATTTGTTTAATTAATTTTTTGATTGAAACCTATTCTTGAAGGTAGTTACTTTTTTCTTTTGAAATTTTAATCTTTTTTTAGTTAACTTATATGTGATGTAGTTTTGTTTGTTTGATTAGTTTAGGTTACCTAGGTTCTGCTTCCTGTAAAATGGCTTTGCATTAGTTTAGGTTACCTAGGTTCTGCTTCTTGTAAAATGGCTTTGCATTTTTTATTTGGGTTAATGCTTGGATTTATTGTTACTTTTGCATTAACTTATGTGTGAAGGCAATTATGAATGCTGAAAAAGCTATTTTTTATAAACTGCTTTTATATTGAGAATTGCAGTCTATTTTAGGTGTTTATAATTTAACTTTGATTTTTTAAAATGTTATGTCTATAACAAATGAGTTACAAGAGCTCTAATTACACTTGCATAAACATAGAATTGCACCTAAAATTCAAAATTTTAGCTAAAGCAAGCACTCAAAAGCCCTTGTTAATAATTTTGTTACTTCTTCTTGTAACACTTTAATAATCTCAAAAAGAAAAGATATAGATATAAATTAGGAGAGCAAAATAGCAAGAAGAACTTGTCGCTCTTACAAGTATCTTGAAGTTACTAAAAAGGAAATAAGGGGTATATAAGACCATTTTTTCTCCATAACACAAAGTAAGTATACAACATCACAATACATGACTAGAAACCTGATGAACCTACTTAGGATACAATATTCCTTATTTATTTTATTGAATTTTTCCATATGAACCTCCCTTCAAACATACAAAAAAAAAACAGCTTATAAGCAAAAACCCAGAAAAATATGAAACCACAAAAGAAGATAAGAAGAAATAAAAAATTCAACTACCCATAAATCAAAACTAGTCACGACAACAAGGGCAACGTATTAGTCCATTCTCAATGCAAATTTACTAAGAAAATAGTGGAAATAGTAATTTAATGTCAATTTTTAATTACTATTTTGATTTTCAATAATTGATTTATATGATTTTTTAATATGTTTGGCGACTGGTTGTATAGGTTCTATAGGTAGTGTGTTATTTTTTTTTAGAAGTAGTTGCTTGTTGGTAACACATTTCTAGGATTGATTACAATGATAATCAATGCATAACCTTAGTTGATTTCAAATTTTCTTTTTTTTTCACTCATGACCCTTCCCATAAACATTACATAATTAAGGTAGTATCATCGTCTTATTGTTAATATTACATGTTGGTTTTGTTAACCTCTTTGAATTATATTATCAAGCTTTGATGAATGTTTTAAAATATAGAATGAAAGGTACTGAATCTATGGATAAAGCTGCTTGGACAAAGAAAATATTGCATACATTTTGTGACCTATACAATAAGTCCATTGACATGAGAATAAGACCTAATACTTATTTTGATAAAACAGGTTAGAAATTTTTTAAAATATCATTCAAAGAACAAACCGGCCATGTATTCACCAAAACACAGCTGAAAAACAAATAGGATGGATGCAAAAAGGTGTTGAACGACAACAAACACTCAAGGAGCTTACTGCTCCTAACATGGAAAATCAACCATTGTGCATCAACATCGATAATAATGTAAACTTCGAGCTCAAATCTGGTTTTATACATTTGCTACCAACATTCAATGGTCTTGCAGGTGAAGATCCTCATACTTATCTCAAGGAGTTTCATATGGTTTGCGTTGGCATGAAACCGAATGGAGTTGACGAAGAACAGGTTAAGTTGAAAGCTTTCCCTTTCTATTTAAAAGGGGCAACAAATGCATGGTTTTTCTCTATTCTTCCAGGTTTCATTGGAACGTGGAATGCCATGAAGAAGATTTTCCTTGAAAAGTATTTCCCAGTATCTTGAGTTGCTAACATAAGGAAAGAAATATGTGGGATTCGACAATCTCATGGAGAGACACTTTCTGAGTATTGGGAAAGATTTAAGCAACTGGGCATTCAATGCCCTCATCATCAAATACCCGATCAGCTGCTCATTCAATATTTCTATGAAGGATTGATGTCTACTGACCGTAGTATCACTGATGCTGCAAGTGGAGGGGCATTGGTAGATAAGACACTCAAGGCTGCACGCCAATTGATCTCAAACATGGCAGCCAACTCGAAACAATTTGGCACGCGTAGAGACTTCGCAAACAAACGAGTAAATAAGGTAAGTATTTCTAACCTTGAAAATAAAGTCAATGATCTTACTTCTCTTGTGTGTTCTTTGGCTTGTGGAAATATACAGTAGGTGAAAGTTTGTAGCATTTATTCCTTACAAGGACATACCTCAGATATGTGCCCAACAATACAAGAAGATTACATTGAACAGGTTCATGTAGTTGGTGGAGGATTCAACGGACAGTCCTAGCATAAATATGATCCCTTTTCCAACACATACAATCCCGGATGGAGAGATCATCCAAACTTATGTTATGGGAACCCACCTCAACAAGGCAATCAAGGCCGACAGTTCCATCCCCATGGATTTCAGCCCTAACAGAATTATCAAGCAAGACAACCCCCTCCATTCACAAACTCCAATGTTATGGGGTCGTCATCTAGTGATGATCTTCGTGAGATGATGAAAACTTTGGTTTCTAACACTGTGACCTTGCAATAAAATGTCATGTCTTTTCGACAGGAAACAAGGTCAAATATTCACAACTTGGAGAAGCAAATAGGGCAAGTAACTTCAAATGTGGGGAAATTGAAAGCACAAATGAATGGAAAATTGCCCTCCCAAGCATTGAATCCAATAGAGAATGTTAGTGTGATCATGTTGCGAAATGGGAAAGAACTTGAAGAAAAAGGGTCGAAACAAATTGAGATGGAGAAAGAAGAAAAGATGGAAACCGAATTGAGTATAAAGAAGGAACATCCTCCTCCTTTACAAATTGAAACATCAACCAACACTCCAAAGGTAACTCCCCACTCAATGAATTCCAGTTTTAAAACAATTTCACCCTTTCCTGTGAGTTCTTCTAGGCTAAAGAAAGAGGACAAAGAAAAAGAGATTTTAGAGGTTTTCAAGAAAGTAGAACTCAACATTCCTTTGCTTGATGCTATCAAGCAAATTCCCAAGTATGCCAAATTCTTGAAGGAGTTGTGTACTACCAAGAGATCTTTCAAACTAAAAGGTTGTGATGGTAAGTATGGGTGAAGTTGTATCTGCTATTGTTCAAAAAAATATGCCTTTGAAGCAAAACGACCCAGGTGCGTGTACTATCCCATGTGTTATTGGTAATGCTAGTTTCAAAAGGGCCTTGTGCGATTTAGGTGCATCCATTAGTGTTATGCTTAAACATGTTTATGATTCTCTTAGTCTTGAGCCTTTGAATAAAACTAGCATTGTAATATAACTTGCGGATCGTAGTTTTGTTTACCCACTTGGTGTGATAGAAGATGTCCTAGTCAAGTTGATAGTTTGGTCATTCTATGCGACTTTTATATTCTTGATATGGAACATGATTCTTGTGATTCATCAAACAGCACTCCTATATTGTTTGGGAGACCATTCTTGAAAACTGTCAATACAAAAATTGATTGTGGTAAAGATACTTTGTCTATGGAGGTAGGAGATGAAAATTTTGTTGTATTAATGCATTGTTAGCAGAACTTTGTTTAATTTACCGTAAACATGTAATATTTTAGTTAGTATAACTATTTACCGTAAACATGTAATATTTTTATTTTTATGAATGTTTGTTTAAATAACTCAATATGTATTTTTGTTGTCAATATTGGCGGAAATAATTAAGATAAAGTGCAACATTTTGGATGGGCAATTTTTCAAGTATCCTTGTTGTGGTGTGTGACTTTGCTAAAATACTGGCACAAACAAAAAAAAGTTGGAAAAGTAGCCTTGTATAATAGCATATTTATTACCCAAAAAAGATCAAAAAAAAATTACATTGCAAAGCAATGGTTCACAAGAAGATGGAGGCTAACAGAATAAAAATTCAAATAGAGGAATGAGCAAAAAATAAAGACAATCAGCCAAAACAAGAAAAGTAGGAAAAGAAAAAAATAAATGGTACAGAGAAAAGGATGACAAAGGCTGCTAATGAATGCCTTTTTTTATAGAAAGCAATAAAAAGATTGAAGTCCTGGGGACTCACAAGTGAAAATGAAGCATGTGATAGTGTTAAAGTTCAAATCTTGGGAAGGTAATCAACCACGCAAGCAATAATATTCAAAAATATACGAACATGGAATCTTGAATAATAGAGAAAGAACAATAAATTGTCAGAAACCACGTGAAAAAAAAATGTTTGATATGACAGGACATCCATATTTAGTTTTTCCAGCTCATGCATAGCAGAACTTGTGCAGACAATTATACGTAAAGCAAAATCTATACAAAAGATACGTAGATAATAATTTAGCAATGTCAACAAACAAATTCAGATGTTTTATGCAAGGCATCATTTACTTCTTTCAATATAAGGGAGAATGTTTCTATTATGCATTCCGATAAAATAACTATCTTTAGAACGAATATCTCAATTGAATTTGTTACTAACAAGTGAAACACCTTTGTGGTCTTGACAGGTTTGTTGTAAAGTTATTATTTCCAAGTCTTTCATTGTTTTTTTTCGCTACTAAATATTTTTTATTTTAATTTATGGTATTTTATTAAAAACCTATTAATTTTTTTATTTACATGTAATTGAGGATATGGATGATCCACAATTTAATGTTATATTTAACGAAGATTTTGATGATGATTACAAAAATATAATGAACCGCGTTGTAAACCACATTAATTATTGTGGTTGTGAAGGTAGTGGTGCCTCGATAGGGGATGGTGCTGCTGGATATGACGATGACGAAGATGACAGTAACAATGACGACGATGATGACAGTGACAATGAAAGTGATAAGGATGATGATATTTTTTTAAGGAGATAGTTTGATATGTAGAAATTAATTACATGCACAACTGGAGCTATAAACATGAATTATATTAATTATATGCATAAAGAACCATATATGGTTTCATACAATACAGGGATGTGTTGGTTAAACAGAGTTTTAAGAGGTCATTGGAAACGATGTGTTAACATGTTTAGGATGGACACAACCACTTTATTGAGTATATGTAATGATTTAGAAACATATTATGACTTAAAACCTTCAAGAATGATAAGAGTTATTGAAAATGTGGCAATGTTTCTATATATAATAACATTAGGGCGTCAAATAGGAAAGTGCAAGAGAGATTTCAGCATTCAGGTGAAACTGTTAGCAGATGCATAAAATAAGTCTTTAGAGCAGTATGTTTGTTTGCTGTAAAAGTCATAAAACCAGTAGATCCTGAATTTACCAACACCCCAAGAGAAATTACAATGAATCCAAGATATATACCACATTTCAAGGTAAGACGTAATTTTTTTAATGTTGTTAAAATGAATATCACTTTTTTATTAATGTTTGTAATTAATTAGAATGTAAATTTTTTTTCATATAGAATTGTGTCGTACCTACATATTATGTAATAATCAAATTTCATTTATCGGAAGAAAAGGTGTACCAACACAAAATATTATGGTTTATTGTAGTTTTGACATGCAGTTCACGTTTATATGGGCAAGATAGAAAGACAGTGCACACGATACACGTATTTTTCTTGAGGCTATTGACAATAGCGGTATAAAATTTTCAAAACCATCAGAAGGTTATGATTTGATATAAATTGAAGAGCATCTAGTATAAGTTTAATAATATGCTTCTTTAGTTATTGATTTAATGAAAAAATTAGCATGTTGTTCTTAATTGCAGG